>WNGF01005614.1_pt1 | contig 20893 bp, 22 predicted proteins | sample 5400641 | NCBI WGS metagenome assembly WNGF01 (sample SAMN13153371, study PRJNA577476) | soil metagenome | isolation source: 80 cm soil or saprolite under grassland replicate 2 | place: USA:California | collected 2016-06-15 | reverse complement strand
GGGCGGGCGGGGTGGGTGGGGCCTTGGGAAACCCGTCGTCGTACGTCGGGACAGGCGTCCCGGCAACCGACAGGCGGGCGGTGGGCCAGACAGTCCGATCGGGTTTCCCAAGGCCCCACCCGCCCCACCCGCCCGGTGGTTCGGCGGCGATTGGGTCGCCACAGTTTCGAACTGAGACACTACGCTCCGCGGGGTCCCCGCCGCGGCCGCCATGTGGTGGTCACCTGCGCCACCCTGGCGTCACGCGGCGTGCACCGAGCCAGAGTCGATCTCGTGTGACGCGCATCGCACAAGCAGAGGCAGAGGGCGTCGACTTCGGCTAAGCTCGGAGGCCCAGCGACAGGAGGCTTCCGCATGCGAACCCTTCGAGGCCTCTTCACCGCGATCGTCATCGTGCTGATCTCGGCGGCCGGAGCCCGCCCGGCTGCGGGTGCGCCCGAAGGGCAGATGACCTGGGCCCTTCACATCTCGCTCGCACCGACCTGGTTCGACCCCGCGGAGACTCCGGGGATCGCCACGCCGTTCCTGGTGCTCTACGCGCTGCACGACGCGCTGGTGAAGCCGATGCCCGGCAACGCGATGGCTCCGAGCCTGGCCGAATCGTGGAGCATGTCGGGCTCGTCCCCGGCTGGGCGTTCTCCGCGCCCTACGAGGACCTGAAGCTCAGAGGCAAATAGGAGGCTTCCATGAAAACGGTTCGGGGCCTCTCGGCCACGGTGTTCATCCTGCTGACCTTGAGTCTCGGCGCAGCGCCGAGCGTCGCCGCGCCCGAAGGCCAGATGACGTGGGCCGTTCACATCTCGCTCGCTCCCACGTGGTTCGATCCCGCGGAGACGTCCGGGATCATCACGCCGTTCATGGTGCTCTACGCCCTGCACGATGCCCTGGTGAAGCCGATGCCCGGCAACCCCGCGGCGCCCGGTCTGGCCGAGTCGTGGAGCGCCTCCCCCGATGGGCTCGTGTACGAGTTCGTCCTGCGCAAAGGCGTCAAGTTTCACAACGGCGAGGCGGTGACCGCCGAGGACGTCAAGTTCTCGTTCGAGCGCTACCGGGGCGCCGCGTACAAGCCGCTCAAGGAAAGCGTGGTGGCCATCGAGATCCCGGATCCGTCGCGGGTCCGTATCCGTCTCAAGCGGCCGTGGCCGGACTTCATGACCTTCTACATGACGGCGGGCGCCTCCTGGATCGTGCCCAAGAAGTACATCGAGAAGGTCGGCGACGAGGGCTACAAGAAATCACCGGTCGGCGCCGGTCCGTACCGCTTCGTCTCCTTCACGCCCGGCGTGGAGCTGGTGCTCGAGGCGTTCGATCAGTACTGGCGCAAGCCCCCCGGCATCAAGCGGTTGGTCCTGAGGGCCATTCCGGACGAGGCCACGCGGCTGGCCGCGCTCAAGCGCGGCGAAGTCGACATCGCCTATGCGATTCGCGGCGCGCTGGCCGAAGACCTTCGCCGGACTCCGGGACTCACCCTCAAACCCAACGTCGGGCAGGCGACGTTCTGGGTGTACTTCACCGACCAGTGGGATCCGAAGTCGCCGTGGCACGACCGGCGCGTGCGCCTGGCCGCGAGCCACGCGATCGATCGGCAAGCGATCAACCAGGCGGAGACCCTCGGCTACTCGAAGATCACCTGGAGCATCATCCCCTCGAGCTTCGAGTTCTACTGGCAACCGCCCGGCCACGCGTACGACCCCGTCAAGGCCAAGCAGCTCCTGACCGAGGCCGGGTATCCCAACGGCTTCGGGGCGGGCGACTACTTCTGCGACGCCGCAATCTCCAACCTCGGCGAGCCCGTCGTCAACTATCTCAACGCCGCCGGCATCCGCGTGAAGCTCCGGCCGATCGAGCGGGCCGCCTTCTTCAAGGGCTACGCCGAGAAGAAGTTCAAAGGTCTCGTCCAGGGGGGGAGCGGGGCGTTCGGCAACGCGGCCACCAGGGTCGAGGCCTTCGTGGCCGCCGGCGGGACCTACGTGTACGGGAGCTATGCCGACATCGACGGGCTCTTCCTGGAGCAGGCGACGGAGCCCGATCCGAAGCGGCGCGAGGCGACCCTGCACCGCATCCAGCAGCTGATCCACGACAAGGTGCTGGTCGCCCCGATCTGGCTGAACGCCGGCATCAACGGGGTCGGACCGAGGGTGGAGGAGTCGGGCATCGGCGTCATCGCCGGCTATGCGTTCTCGGCCCCCTACGAAGATCTGAAGCTGAAGAGCAAATGAACGTTGGACACACCGCAGCTCGTACACGAAGGGAGCCTCGAATGACACTCGGCATCGCGCACCTGAGCCCCGTCCTTTCCATCATCTTCGGCGTTCTGATCCTGATCATGCCCCGCTTCTTGAATTATTTCGTGGCGATCTACCTCATCCTTGCGGGACTGCTGGGCCTCGGAGTCCTCAGATAGCGGTGGGAACCCTGAAAGGAGATCCGTCGTGATCAAAATCAAACACATCGCCATCCGTACACCGGACCCCGAGAAGACCGCGGCCTTCTACAGGGACGTCTTCGGCCTGAAAGAGGTCGGCCAGGCGAGAACGGGCTACTACCTCTCGGACGGGCATATCAACCTGGCGATTCTCAAATCTCGAGATGAGGATACGGCTGAGAGTCCGCGGGACGTTCCGGGGTATGCCGGCATCCACCATCTCGGCTTCATGGTGGACGACGTCGACGAGATCTGCGCGAAGCTGGAGGCGGCCGGCGCCAGGCCCAAGACCCCTCGGACGGACCCGCAGCCGGCAGCCACGTCCGGCGCGCGCTCCTACTACGAGATCAAATACGTGGGGCCCGACAAGCAGGAGATGGACGTGACCGAGAGCGGCTGGATCGGCACGTAACCGGCCCGGGCGGAGTCGCGAAGAGCCCTTCCATAGGCAGACGCGGAACGCATTGAAACGCTCAAGAACCGGCTGGGCGCGCGCACCAAGATCGATGTCGTCCGCTCGGCTCTCGACCTGCTCGAGCGGCACGCCGAGAAGACGGAGCGCATCGCGCGCTGGCGGAAGGCGGCGAGGATGGTGGCCGCCGGAAGCCGAAAGGTCTCGCGCGAGTTCCAGCGTCACAGTCGCCTCAGGCGTCTCGACTGATGACGCAGGCCGCCGTGGTGCCACGGCGCTGGCACGTCTATACCGTCGATCTGGAGCCCCGGGTAGAGACGAAACCCGGAAAGCAGCGACCGTGTCTGGCGATCTCCTCTCGGAGTGCGCATCCCAGCCGGCGTCTGCCGGCTGACGAAGGACAGCGACGTCCTGGTAGACCAGATCCTCGCGTGGGACAACGAGCTGTTCGGCAGGGACCTGGGCCCGTTGCCCGAGGCACTCCAGGACGAGGTGCGGCGTGCGCTGCTGGAGTTCTTGGACCTGTCATGACGACGTGGGCCGTACTCGTGGTTGCGTTCGCCGCGCTCGTGGCGCCGGTGCCGGCCGGGGCGGCGCCCGAAGGGCAGATCACGTGGGGAGTGCACACCACCCTGGTGCCGACGTACTTCGACCCCGCGGAGACGATCATCGTCACGCCGTTCATGGTGCTCTACGGGCTGCACGACGCGCTCGTGAAGCCGATGCCGGGCAAGAGCATGGCGCCGAGCCTGGCCGAGTCGTGGAGCACGTCGCCCGACGGGCGCGTCTACGAGTTCGTCCTGCGCAAGGGCATCCGGTTCCACAACGGCGACCCCGTCACCGCCGAGGACGTCAAGTTCTCGTTCGAGCGCTACAAGGGCATCTACGCCCGGAATCTGAGAGAGCGGGTCGCCGCGGTGGAGACGCCCGATCCCGGGCGCGTCCGGTTCCGCCTCAAGCAGCCCTGGCCCGATTTCATGACGTACTACGGGACGATCACGACGGGCGCCGGGTGGATCGTCCCCAAGAAATACGTCGAGAAGGTCGGCGAGGACGGATACAAGAAGCTGCCCGTCGGCGCCGGTCCGTACCGCTTCGTCTCGTTCACGCCGGGCGTCGAGCTCGTGCTCGAAGCCTTCTCCCCCTACTGGCGCAAGACGCCGAGCGTCAAGCGCCTGGTCTTCCGCGTCATCCCGGATCCGTCCACGCGCGTCGCCGCGCTCAAGCGCGGCGAAGTCGACATCGCCTTCTCGATGATCGGCGAGCTGGCCGAGGAGGTGCGCCGCACCCCGGGGCTCACCCTGAAGCCCGTGTACCCATCCACGCACTGGCTGTCGTTCCCGGACCAGTGGGATCCCAAGTCGCCGTGGCACGATCGGCGGGTGCGCCTGGCCGCCAACCTGGCCATCGATCGCCAGGCCATCAACGAGGCCCGGACGTTCGGGCTGTCGCGGATCACCGCGAGCATCGTGCCGAGCACCGCCGACTTCTACTGGCCGCCGCCGGCGCCGACCTACGATCCCGCCGCGGCCAGGCGGCTGCTCGGCGAGGCCGGCTATCCGGCCGGGTTCGACGCGGGCGAGTACTTCTGTGACATGACCTCGGCCGACGCGGCCGAGGCGATGATCGGCTATCTGCAGGCCGTGGGGATCCGCTCGAAGCTGCGTCCGCTGGAGCGCGCGGCCTTCAACAAGGCCGTCGCGGACAAGAAGCTCAAGAACCTCGTCCAGGTCATCGGCGGCGGCTTCGGCAACGCCGCCACTCGCCTCGAGGCCTACGTCGTCGGGGGCGGCACCTATGCCTCCGGCAGCTACCCCGACCTCGACGGGCTCTTCCGCGAGCAGGCGGCCGAGCTGGATCGCGCGAAGCGCGCGGCGATCCTGCACCGGATGCAGCAGCTCGTCCACGAGCGGGCGATGTTCGCGCCGATCTACGAGCTGGCCTTCATCAACGGGATCGGCCGCCGTGTGGAGGAGCCGGGGCTCGGGCTGATCGCCGGCTACGCGTTCTCGGCGCCCTACGAGGACGTGACCGTCAGGGCCAGGTGAGACGGCCCCTGGGCCCGGTCAGCCGTTGACGACCGTGCGGCGGTACGTGGCGATGCCGGTGTCGGGAGGCGAGCCGCTGATGAGGGTGATCATGGTGGCGACCTCGCTCCGATGGTGAGTGGCGTGGTTGACGACGTGCTGCAGGAGCGGACCCAGCGGCGCGTGGAACGGCTCGCCGGTGGTGTTCGAAAACGCCACCGGACGCGCCAGGTCCGCCTCCTCCAGGCCCTCGACGAAGGCGCGCTGCTCCGACTCGAGGAGATCCCACCTGGCGCGGATCTCGGCCATGCCGGCGAAATCGGCGTCACCGGTCATCCGCGCCGGCGAGACGCCCTTCCAGCGCGCGAGCCACAGGGCGTCGGCGCCGTAGAGGTGGGCGAACATTCCCTTGAGGGTCGGAACGCTCCAGTGCTTGCCCATGTCCCGGACGACGGCATCGCCCAGACCGGCGGCCACGTCGAAGAGCCGGCGATTCGCCCAGCGATGGTAGTCGTAGAGGCTCCGGATCAGCGCGATCGCCATGGCATTCCCTCCCGCGACAGTCATCGTATACTACGGCCACGTGACCGCATGACGTTCACCCGACGCCAGAGGAGCTGACATCATGGCCTACGACCTCCTCGTCAAGAACGGTCGCATCATCGATGGCTCCGGCCGGCCCGCCTTCCACGGTGACGTGGGCATCGCCCGCGGCAAGATCGTGGAGATGGGCCGCCTCGACGGCCCCGCCAAGCGGACGATCGAGGCCGACGGCCGGGTCGTGGCACCCGGGTTCGTCGACAACCACTGTCACTACGACGCCCAGGTCCTGTGGGATCCCCTCTGCACCTTCTCCTGCCACCACGGCGCCACGACCGTCATCATCGGCAACTGCTCGCTGGCCCTCGCCCCCGTCAAGGCCGAGGAGCGCGAGAAGCTCGCCGGGATGCTGTCCTACGTCGAGGCCATCCCGATGGACGTGCTCGAGGCCGGCGTGCCGTGGAACTGGGAGACGTTCCCCGAGTACATGCGCGCGATCGGCCAGCGGCTCGGCGTGAACGTCGGGACGCTCATCGGGCACTCGGCGGTCCGGCTCTACGCGATGGGCAAGGATGCCTCCGAGCGCGACGCCACCGAGGCCGAGCTCGCGGTCATGCGACGCCTGGTCCGAGAGGCGATCGACGCGGGCGCCCTCGGGCTGTCGATCACCCGGAACATGAACCACTTCGACATCTCCGGGCAGCGGATCCCGGCCGCCTGCGCGCCGGAGTCCGAGCTGTTCGCGCTGGCCGACGTGCTTCGCGAGGCCGGCACCGGCGTCATCCAGTGCGGCGGCGGCACCAACCCCGAGATGAAGGATCGGCTGCTCAGCCGCATCTCCCAGGCCTGCGGGCGGCCCATCATGTACAACACGCTGCTCGAGCAGGCGCGCCAGCCCGGACGATGGAAGAAGCATCTCGCCCACGTCGAGGAGGTCGTGCGTGAAGGGCTCCGCGCGATCCCGCTGTGCAATCCCGGCAGCATCGTCAACCGGTTCACCATGAAGAACTGCCAGGTGTTCCGCAGCATGCCCACGTGGCTCCCGATCCTCCAGGGGCCCGACGAGCAGAAGCTGATCGCCTATCGCGACCCCGCGACCCGCGACAAGCTCCGCGCCGAGGTCGAGGCGCCGCTCAACCCCGACTCGACGTTCTCCAAGCGCTGGGACATGATGACCGTCGAGGAGACCAAGCTCGCGAAGAACCACGGGCTCCGCGGCCGGCACCTCGCGGACATCGGGGAGCAGCAGGGCAAGCATCCGGTGGACGTGCTCCTCGATCTGGCCCTCGAAGAGAATCTGGAGACCGTGTTCAGCCTCGGCGAGATCAACATGGACACCGAGGCGGTGGCGCAGATCCTCAGCAGCCCGTACGCGGTCGTCGGCCTGTCCGACGGCGGTGCGCACGTGCAGTTCCACTCGAACGTGTCGAACCCGACGCGGCTGCTCGGCTACTGGGTGCGCGAGAAGAAGATCATGTCGCTCGAGCTCGCCGTCCGGCGGCTCACGTTCGACTCGGCGACCGCGTTCGGCATCTACGACCGCGGGCTGCTCCAGCCCGGCATGGCCGCCGACGTCGTCGTCTTCGATCCCGAGACCGTTCGCCCGGTCACGGAAGACGTCGTGCACGACTTCCCCAGCGACGGCTGGCGGATGCGCGAGCTGGCCGAGGGCATCCATTACACCGTGGTGAACGGCGAGGTCTTGCTGGAGAAGGGCACGCACACGGGCAACCTCCCGGGCCGCGTGCTGACGAACGCGCGACACAACGCCTGAAGCCACTCCTGACTCCGTAGGGCGGGGGCTCGTCCCCCGCCGGTCTTCGCACCACGCGATGCCGGCGGGGGACAAGCCCCCACTCTATGATGGCTAAAACGCTCGCCGTGGAGGTTCCTCATGTGCGTCGATAACGATTCCCGTCCCCCCATCGTCCCCATCGCCGGCGGCTCAGCCGGCGGGCAGGATCTTCATCTCACGTCTTCGGACGGCACGCGCTTCATGGCGCATGCGGCGCGGGCGGGCAAGCCCACCGGGGCGGGGATGGTCGTCATCCCCGACGTGCGCGGCCTGCACCCCTACTACAAGGAGCTCGCCGATCGGTTCTCCGAGGTGGGCGTCGACGCGGTGGCGCTCGACTTCTTCGGGCGCACGGCGCCCTCGGACGATCGGGGCGACAGCTTCGACTTCATGTCGCAGGTCGGGCTGACCAAGCCCGACACGCTGCAGGCCGACATCGCGGCGGCCGCGTCGTATCTCCGGAGCAAGGAGGGCGGACAGGTGCGCGCGCTCTTCTCGGTGGGGTTCTGCTTCGGGGGCGCGCTGTCCTATCTGCAGGCGGCGAGCGGCCTCGGCTACGCCGGTGTGATCGGCTTCTACGGCTGGCCGCAGGGGCTCAAGCGGTGGCCGGACCGGCCCAAGCCCATTGACGCGGTCTCCCGCTACAAGTCTCCCGTGCTCTCGATCTTCGGCGGCGCCGACGAGGGCATCCCGCAGGCCGATGTCGACGCCTTCGACGCCGCCTGCCGCAAGGCGGGCATCAAGCACGACCTGACGGTCTACCCCGGCGCCCCCCACAGCTTCTTCGACCGCAAGTTCAAGGAATTCGCCGACGCCTCCGCCGACGCGTGGAAGCGCGTGCAGACCTTCGTCAGCGCCAACACGAAGTAACGTCCGTCTCTGATCGTAGGGCGGGGCCCGTCCCCCGCCCTGTTCTTCACACGACCGCTCGATCTGGTTTATTCTCACGTCCGCGACATTGCTGGAAGGGAGCCCTCGCATGCAGATCGTCGATTCGCAGGTGCACCTCTGGGCCGCGGACACCCCGGACCGCCCGTGGCCGCCGGGCCGCGCGGCCCAGGCCCAGAAGCCCTATCCGGTGACCAAGGAGGCGTTGCTCCTCCAGATGGACCTGGCCGGCGTGAGCCGGATCGTGATCGTGCCGCCGTCATGGGAAGGCGACCGCAACGAGCTCGCGCTGGAGGCCGCGCGTCTCTACCCCGACCGCTTCGCCGTCATGGGACGGATCGCCCTCGAGAAGCCGGAGAGCCGCGCCCTCGTCCCGGACTGGAAGAAGCCGCCGGGCATGCTCGGCATGCGCTTCACCTTCCACACCGATCTGCAGCGTCCGTGGCTGACGGACGGGACGGCCGATTGGCTCTGGCCCGCGGCTTCGAGCGCCGGCATCCCGCTCATGGTGCTCGTGCCGGGCTCGCTCGACGCGCTGGCCAGGATCGCCGAGCGCCACCCCGGGCTCCGGCTCACCATCGACCACGTTGGCCTGCGCAGGTTCACCAAGGGCCCGGGCGTCTTCGAGGATCTGCCGAAGGTGTGCGCCCTCGCGAAGTTTCCCAACGTCGCCGTGAAGGCCTCTGGCGTCCCTTCGCTGTCGGCGGAGAGCTATCCGTTCCGCGACGTGCAGCCATTCATGAAGACGCTGTTCGAGGCCTACGGCCCGAAGCGGATGTTCTGGGGCACCGATCTCACCCGCATGCCCTGCACCTACTACGAGTGCATCCATCTCTTCACCGAGCACTTCCCCTGGCTCAAGGGCGAGGATCTCGACTGGGTCATGGGCCGCGGCGTCTGCGAATGGCTCGGCTGGCCCCTCGACGGGGTCAGGCCTTGATTTCTATACATCTCGACTCACGGGCGCTCTGTCCGCAGCCGCCGCGAAGATGTATAGAAGTCAAGGCCTGACCCCACGCTGAGAGGAGACGTCATGAGGAGCATCGACATCCACGCCCATCTCACTCCGCAGTGCTTCTGGCGGGCGACCGAGAACGGCGGGGACTGGCACGGCATCAAGCGCGAGAAGGACGCCAAGGGCATCGAGTCGGCCATCGTGGGCGGCAAGCCCCAGCCGCTGCCGCCACGCGCCAAGTGGATGCCCGAGGAACGCCTCGCCGACATGGACTCCCTCGGCGTCGACGTCCACGTCGTGTCTCCCTACGTCGGCTTCTACAATTACCAGGCCGACGCGAAGACCGCGCTCGCCAGCTCCCGGGCCATCAACGATGAGATCCGCGACATGACCCGCATGTGGCCCGATCGGTTCGCCGGGCTCGGCACCGTGCCCATGCAGGACGTCAAGGCCGCGATCGGCGAGCTCGAGCGGTGCATGACCCAGCTCGGCCTCAAGGGCGTGGAGATCAACGACCACATCAACGGACGCACATTGGAGGAGCCGGAGTTCCGGCCATTCTGGCGCGCCGCGGAGCAGATGGGCGCCGTGGTCTTCTTCCACCAGGGCGGCGAGACGCTCGTCACGCCGCGCAGCAAGCGCTATCACCTCCCCAACAGCATCGGTAACCTCGCCGACCGCGCGGTGACCTTCGCCACGCTCGTGCACGGCGGCGTCATGGACGAGTGCCCCGATCTGAAGATCGTCCTCGGCCACGGCGGCGGTTACACCTGCTATGGCATCGGCCGCATGGATCACGCCTGGCAGGTGCGCTCCGAGGCCCGCGTCCACATCACCCAGCCCCCGAGCGCCTATCTCTCGCGCTTCTACTACGACTGCATCGTCTACACCGAGGACGCCCTGCGCTATCTCATCGACAGTGTCGGCGTCGAGCGGGTCGTCTTCGGCACCGACTGGCCCTACGACATGGCCCTCGACTGGCCCGTCGCCTGGGTCCTCGGCATGAAGAGCCTCACCCAGGACGAGAAGGAAGCCATCCTCTCCAAGAACCTCGAGCGCCTGCTCGGCATCTGAGGTGCGCTACTTCGAGGACTTCACCCCGGGCCAGGTCATCGAGCTCGGCAGCCACACGATCACGCGGGACGAGATCATCGCGTTCGCCCGGCAGTTCGATCCTCAGCCGTTCCATCTGGACGACGAGGCGGCAAAGAAGACGATCTACGGCGGGTTGATCGCGAGCGGCTGGCACACCGGGGCGATCTCGATGCGCCTGCTGTACGACGGCCTGGTGAAGGACACGGTCTCGCTCGGCTCCCCCGGCGTCGACGAGCTGCGCTGGGTGAAGCCGGTCCGGTCAGGGGACACCTTGTCAGGCCGGGTGACGGTTCTCGAGTGCATTCCGTCGCGGAGTAAGCCCGACCGAGGCATCGTCCGCTCCACCGTCGAGCTGCGCAACCAGCACGGCGACGTCGTGGTGACGTCGAAAGGCTTGAGCCTCTTCGGTCGCCGGCCGGCCATGACGTGATCCCTTCGGCCGTCTTATGGGGCACAGGCGAGCCGAGGATCTGTGATCAGTCAGACGTTCCGGTCTAAACCCGGCACATATAGCCGCACGAACTGATTGTCGACGACTTCGCCGGCAGGCGTCACGGTGAAGTTTGACGTGATGAGTCCTTGGGCGCCCGTGAGACGGCCGGTCCCTTCCCCGACCCGCCACAGGACACCGCCGACGACTCCGCAGCCGTCTGGCGACGGGGCGATCCAGCCGCGGCCGATCGTGTCGAAGACGACCGACCCAGCCGCGCCGTAGGTGATCGTGCCGAATTCGACGAAGGTGCCGTCGGCGAACCGCTCCACGCGTGACTCGAGCACCGCCGTGTCGCCGGGCACGGGCTCGACCTGCGCCATGACGCCGTCGGGAACGAGCACCGTCGACAGCGTTTGACTTGGCGCCGTGCTCCGCGCCTCACGTAGGTGCTCGGCGCCCGACACGGGTCCCGCCCGCCCTCTGAACTCCAGCGCGAACACCACCTCGTGCATCACGGCGCCGCTGCCAACGCGCCGCCGTCGACGACGATGTGGGCGCCGGTGATGAACGACGCGTCGTCCGAGGCGAGGAACAGCGCGCAGCGCGCGACGTCCTCCGGCTCGCCGACCCGACCGATGGGGATGATGCGCCCCGCCGCGACCTCACGCTCGACGTTCTCGATCATGTCGGCTGTAAGCCGAGTTCTGATCACTCCAGGGCAGATCGCGTTGACCCGGATGCGGTCGCGGCCGTAGGACGCGGCCATGGCCTGGGTCAGCGCGAGCACGGCGCCCTTCGATGCCGCATAGGCGTGGCTCGGGCGCGAGGTCGAGCCGCGGAAGGCCGAGACCGAGGAGGTGTTGATGATCGCACCGCCGCCGGCCCCGCGCATCAGCGGGACCGCGGCCCGGCTGATCAGGTACATGGCGCGCACGTTGACGTCCTGGGCGAGGTCCCAGTGCTCGAGGTCGATGGTCTCGACGGTACCGCCCACGATCATCGTCCCGACGCCGGCGTTGTTGAAGAGGACGTTGACCCGACCCCAGGCCGCTGTCGCGCCATCGACGACGGCGGCGCACTCGTCGGGATTGGCGAGGTCGGCCGGAAGCGACAGGGCCTCGCCGCCGGCGTGACGGACCGCGCGGACCGTCTGCGCCAGCTCATCGCCGCGGACGTCGGTCAGGAACAGTCGGGCGCCGGCCTGAGCGAAGAGCGTGGCGCTCGCGCGCCCGATCCCTGTCGCCGCGCCCGTGATGATCGCCACCTTGCCGTCCAGTGAGCCCATGGACACGCTCCTTCCCGCCTACGCGCTGTACCGGATGCGCGGATCGAGGTAGCCGTACAGAACGTCGACGGTCAGGTTGATGGTCATGAACAGCACGGCGATGAACAGGATGGTGGACTGCGTCAATGGATAATCGCGCTGGTAGATCGACCACAGCACCAGGCGGCCGACCCCGGGCAGGGTGAACACCTCCTCGACCACGACGGTGCCGCCGAGCAGGATCCCGATCTGCAAGCCCGCCACCGTCACGATCGGAATCAGCGCGTTGCGGAGCGCGTGCTTGAGGACCACGAGGCGCCCCGTGAGGCCCTTCGCGGCCGCGGTGCGGATGTACTCCGAGCGGAGCACGTCGAGCATACAAGCACGTGTCGTCCGTGCAATATTGGCGGCGCTCGCTGTGCCGAGACAGATCGCGGGCAGGACCATGATCGTGAGATTGCGCCACGGGTCGTTCCAGAGGTCGACCCAGACGACCGGCGGCATCCAGCGAAGATAGATCGAGAAGAACAGAATCAGCATCGTCCCCTGCCAGAAGACGGGGATCGAGAGCCCGAGCAGCGTGCCCACCCGCGTGACGTTGTCGATGGCCTGGTCGCGCCGCGTCGCGGAGACGATACCCGCGGGGATCCCGAGCAGGAGCGCGAATCCTACCGCCAGCAGCGTGAGCTCGACGGTGACGGGCAGCCGCTCGAGGATCAGCGCGATGACCGGCTTGCCCGTCCGCCAGGAGGTGCCCAGGTTGCCGTGGGCCAGCTCGGCGATCCAGCGTGAGTACTGGAGCCACCACGGCTGGTCGAGCCCGAAGAAGCGCTTGAGCTCGGCGACCATGGCCGGGCTGACGATCGCGTCGGCGCCGATCATCTGCTCGACCACGGTGCCCGGGATCAGCCTCAGCATGAGAAAGATCAGCACCGTGAGGCCCACCAGCGTCAGGGCCATCGAGTAGAGCCGGACGACGATGTAGCGCCCCATCACGCGCTAGGCTTTGTCCATCCACACTCCTTCGAAGCCGTAGAGCAGCGTGGTCGGGTGCTGGCGGAAGCCCTTCACGGTCGCCTGGGTGAAGTCGATGGTGTCGGCCGAGAAGAGCCAGAGGTGCGGCACGTTCTCGAGGATCATGATCTGGACCTTGTCGTAGACCTCCTTGCGCTTCTTCTGGTCCATGATGCGCCGCCCCTCCTCGAGCAGCGCGTCCAGCTCGGGCACGCTCCAGGAGTTCCAGTTCTGGCCCTTCGTCGAGTGCAGGGCCCGGAAGAACGCCGTGTCGGGATCGGCGTAGCCCGGCGTCGTGTTCATGGTCATGTCGAAGTCGTGGGCCAGCCAGCGCTTGATCCAGACCGCGTACTCGACGTTCTCGATCTCCATGTTGATGCCGATGCGCTTGAGGTGGGCGGCGATGACCGGGGCGCCCGACACCATCGTGGGGAACGTGGGGATGACCATGCACTTCACGGTGAAACCGCCGGCCACACCGGCGTCCGCCATCAGCTTCTTGGCCCGGTCGAGGTCCGGCTTGTAGTAGCGCATCCACTGCTCTTCCGGAAGCTGCCACTGCTTCATCGGCGCCGTGGCCGGCGCCGTGAGGCGGCCCAAGCCCGCCGTGGCCACGCGCATCACCTGGGAGCGGTCGACCGCCCACGAGATCGCCTGCCGCACGCGCACGTCCTTGAGCGGGCCGCGGGTCGCCGTGATGTTGAGATAGTCGTAGCCCAGGCGCGAGCTGCGGTAGCCGGTGAGGGTCTTCTCGTCCTTGAGGAGGTTGAAGTTCTTGTTGTCCTCGATGAACGCGTGCTGGATCTGGCCCGTCCGCAGCGCGGCCACGATGTTGGCCTCGTCGGGGATCACCCGCAAGATGACCTGGTCGACGTGGGGCAGCCCCTTCTTGAAGTAGCCGGGGTGCTTCTTGAGGACCATCTGCTGCTCGATCTTCCAGTCCTCGAGCATGAAGGGCCCGGTGCCGAGCGCGGCCTTGTTGAGATCGCCGTGCTTCTTGATCCCGGCCTCGCTGATGATGAAGCCCCAGAACCCGCCGAGCGCGGCCAGCAGCCCGGCGAAGGGCTCCTTGGTGACGAACTTCACCGCGTACTTGCCGGCCGGCTCGACCTTGTCCACGGCGATGAAGTCCGACTTCCCCGGCGACTTCTCGAAGAGCCGGTCGAACGTGAACTTGACGTCGGCCGAGGTCATCTCCTGGCCGTCGTGGAACCGGACACCCTGGCGAAGCTTGAACGTCCACGTGAGGCCGTCGCGGCTGACTTCCCACGACTCGGCCAGCTCGGGCGTCGGCGTCATGTCGGGCTCGAACCGGACGAGCTGGTTGTACATCATCGGCGAGCGCGCGCTCCGGGAGAACGCGGGCACGAGTTGAGGATCGAGGCCGGTCGCCTCCGTCGTCCGCGCCGAGACGAAGGTCCCCCCCGGCTTGGGCGTCTGCCCGAAGGCCTGATGTGACAGGGAGAGCGCCCCCACGGTCAGGGCACCGGTCTGGAGCAGCTCGCGTCGGGTCACGGAGTGAGTCATGAGCGGATCTCCTTCCTAAAGTTCGCCTCGGACGGCGGGGCCCCAGCCCCGCGACGTCCTGCGGCTCACGCTACTAAAGCTGCGGATCGAGCACATCGCGGAGGCCGTCACCGATCAGGTTGAACGCGAGCACGGCGATCATGATCGCGATCCCCGGGAAGACCGAGATCCAGGGCGCCGTCTCGAGATATGTCCGGCCCTCGTTGAGCATGTTGCCCCAGGACGGCGTCGGCGGCTGCGCCGAGAGTCCGAGATAGCTCAGCGAGGCCTCGATCAGGATGGCCTGGGAAAAGGCGACGGTCCCCTGCACCACGAACGGCGACATCACGTTCGGCAAGACGTGCTTGAGCGCGACCACCAGCCGCCGCGCGCCGAGCGCCCGGACCGCCTCGATGTACTCCTTCTCGCGCTCGACGAGCACGGGGCCGCGCATGACACGGGTGAACAACGGCGTGTAGACGATCGTGATGGCGACGACGGCGCTGTTCACCCCCGGGCCGCGCATGGCCGCGATCCCGACCGCGAGCAGCAGCCCGGGCAGGCTGAAGAACACGTCCATGACCCGGTTGATCGCGTTGTCCCAGGCGCCGCCGGCATAGCCGGCTGTCAGCCCGAGCGCGCCGCCCATCAGCATGGCCAGCACGATCGACGTCACGGCGACGTAGAGCGACACGCGGGCGCCGTAGATGACCCGGCTGAGCACGTCACGGCCGAAGCGATCCGTCCCGAAGAGCGCGTGGAAGCCGGGGCGGGCTTCGATGAGGTCGAAGTTTTGCTCGTCCGGCGGATGCGGAGCGAGCACGCCGGCGAAGAGGGCCATGCCGACGATCGTCAGCGCGAAGACCGCGCCGACAACCACGACCGTATTGCGCGCGACCCGCCGGAGCCCTTTCGTCGCCGACCCTCCGCAACCGGGAGCCTAGCACGATGTCTCCGTAGGGCGGGGGCTCGTCCCCCGCCGTCCCCGCGCCCAGTCGGCGGGGGACGAGCCCCCGCCCTACGAGGCCAGGGTATACTTCGGCACCGGGAGGACCCCATGAAGATCGTCGATGCGATCGCGGAGATCCTGAAGCGGGAAGGCGTCTCGTTTCTCAGCGCGTATCCGACCACGCCGGTCATCGACGCCACGGCCGCCGTCGGCATCCGGTCCGTGCTCTGCCGGCAGGAGCGTGTCGGCGTCGGCATCGCCGACGGCTTCACCCGCATCACGAACGGCGCGCGCCCCGGCGTCTTCGCCATGCAGTACGGCCCGGGCGCCGAGAACGCCTTCGCCGGCGTCGCCACCGCCTACTCCGACTCGACGCCCGTCCTGCTGCTCCCGCTCGGACACCAGCGCGATCGCGCGCAGGTCTTTCCCCTGTTCAGCTCGGCGCGGACGTACGCCTCGGTCACCAAGTCGGTCGAGACGCTCAACCAGCCCGAGCAGGTCTCCGAGGTCATGCGGCGCGCGTTCAACCTCCTGAAGATGGGTCGCCCCGGACCGGACTACCGCCCGGTGACGCCGACCTGCTCCGCCGGCAATCCCCGCGAGATCGCGACGGCGGCGAGTGTGCTGGTCGAGGCGCGCCGGCCGATCATCCACGCCGGCCAGGGTGTGCTCTATGCCGAGGCCAGCCCCGAGTTGGTGGAGCTTGCCGAGCTCCTGCAGGCGCCGGTCATGACCACGCTCGAGGGCAAGAGCGCGTTTCCCGAGGATCATCCCCTCGCGCTGGGGTCCGGCACCAGCGTGATGTCGCGGCCGGTCTACCACTTCCTCAAGGAAGCCGATGTGGTGCTCGGCATCGGCTGCAGCTTCACGAAGCACGGCATGGCCACGAACATTCCCGCCGGCAAGATCATCGTCCACGCCACCAACGACGAACGCGATCTCAACAAGAACTACCCGACCGACCATCCGATCCTCGGCGACGCCAAGCTGGTGCTCCGCCAGCTGATCGACGCGATCCGGGACGTCCTCGAGGGACACAAGCGTGCCTCGAACGTGGCGGATGAGATCCAGCAGATCAGAACCGCCTGGCTTGCCGAATGGACGCCCAAGCTCACCTCCCACGACACGCCCATCAGCCCCTATCGCGTCATCTGGGACTTCATGCACGCGATCACCCCCCGCGACGCGATCGTGACCCACGACTCGGGCAGCCCTCGCGAACAGCTCATGCCGTTCTATCGGGCGACGGCCCCGCGTAGCTACATCGGTTGGGGCAAGTCGCACGCGCTCGGCACCGGCCTCGGGCTGATCATGGGGGCCAAGATCGCCGCTCCCGACAAGTTCTGCGTCAACTTCATGGGCGACGCTGCCTTCGGCATGACGGGGCTCGACTTCGAGACGGCCGTCCGCTGCGGGATCCCCATCACCACGATCGTGCTCAACAACTCGGCCATGGCGATCGAGCGGCACGCGCTCGTCGTGTCGCACGACCGCTACCAGACCCGGGACATCGGCGGGAACTACGCGGACATGGGCCGGGCCATGGGCGGCTACGCGGAGCGGATCGAGAAGCCGGCGGAGGTCGTGCCCGCGCTGGAGCGCGCCCGCAAGATGAACGAAGGCGGCCGCGCCGTCCTCCTGGAGTTCATCACGAGCGAGGAGATCGACTTCTCGCACCGCCGGGCGTTCCCGTGAGCACGCGGCTCGAGCTTCGCTGGTCGCGGGTCGAGGAGCTGGTCCCTGCGGCCACCACGCGACTGACGGGACGGCGCCTGGAGGTCGACCTCGAGGGCCTGCGCGCGGTGCTCGCGGGCGACGCCCGTCTCGGACGCGTGCACCTCGATCTGGCGCATCCCGGCGAGCGCTGCCGTATCGGGCGCGTGTTCGACGTGATCGCCCCGCGCGCCAGGCTCGACGGCGGGTCGGATTTTCCCGGCGTGGTGGGCCCCGTCGCTCGAGCCGGTAACGGCACGACGCTGGCGCTGGACGGGGTGGCCGTGGTCATCACCGACCAGGAGGCCGCGAACACCGGCATGCTGGCGGTGATCGACATGGACGGACCGAATGCCGTCCTGTCGACGTTCGGTCGCACCCATAACGTCGTGATCTCGGCCTGGCCGGCGCCCGGGATCGGGCGTCCGGAATACCTCGCCGCGGTTCGACTCGCCGGTCTCAAGACGGCCGTGTCTCTGGCCCGGGCGGCAAGCGAGGCAACGGCCGATGCCGTCGAGATGTTCGAGCTTCCGTCCCCCGCGCGAGTGCCCGCGGCCCTCGCGCACCTGCCGCGCGTGGCGTATGTGTGCCAGATCCACTCGCACCAGCGGCCGACCGGGGTCGACGAGGGCATCCTCTACGGCGACCCCGTGCGACGCATGCTCCCCACGATCGTGCACCCCAACGAGATCCTGGACGGCGCCGTCGTGCGCGGGTTCATGGGCCGCAACGCGACGACCTGGGCCGTCCAGAACCACCCGGTCATCCGCGCGCTGATGGCGCAGCACGGCCGCACGCTGTGGTTCGTCGGCGTCGTCGTCACGGTCGCGCACGCCACCGAGCCCGAGCGAGTGCGCTCGGCATTCCAGGCCGCGGGTCTGGTCGCCCACGTCCTGGCCGCCGACGGCGCGGTGCTGACCAAGATCGGCGGCGGGGCGCCGCACGTGGACATGGCGCAGGCGGCCGCGCAGTGCGAGGCGCTCGGCGTCAGGACGACGCTCATCGTGGAGGACATGTCCACCGATGGCAGCGCGGAGGGCATGCTGCTCTTCGACTTCCCCGGCATGGACGCCCTCGTGAACGTCGGCAGCGGCCAGTACCCGCTGGCGTTTCCCGCGATGGACCGCGTGGTCGGGGCGGACGATCTGGCGGCGAAGCTCGGAGGCGAGATGCGCGCGACCTACGGTACGCTGTGCGGAGCGATCGAGCAGATCGGAGCCACGAAGGTGATGGCGCTGGTGCAGTGAGGACCGGACGGGAAGGACACGAGGGATGGAGAGCCTGCGGGTCGTCTGCTACCTGAACCAGTTCTTCGGCCAGCTCGGAGGCGAGGACAAGGCCGGCGTGAGTCCGCAGATCGTGAAGGGTCCCGTGGGTCCGGCGCGCGCGGTCGAGCAAGCGCTGGGCGAGGCCGGCACGGTCGTGGCGACGGTGCGGTGCGGCGACAACTACGTCGCCGAGCAGACCGAGCGGGCGGTCGCGGAGCTCCTGGCCCTCGTCGCCGCGGAGCGTCCCGGTCTCGTCATCGCCGGTCCCGCGTTCCTGGCCGGACGCTACGGCATCGCGTGCGGCGCCTTGTGCGCCGCCGTGCAGGCCAGGCTCGGCATCCCCGCAGTGACCGGCATGCACGTGGAGAACCCCGGCGTCGACCTCTATCGCCGCCAGGTCTACATCGTGCAGACGGGCGCCGAGGCCGCGCGCATGCTCGAGGACGTCCAGAAGCTCGTCGCGCTGGGCCTCAGGCTCGTTCGCGGCGAGCCGATCGGTGCACCGGCGGCGGAAGGCTACTTCGCGCGCGGCGTGACCCGCCACACGGTCGTGGAGCACAACGCGGCCGAGCGCGCCGTCGCCATGTTGACGGCAAAGCTCGCCGGACAACCGTTCGCGAGCGAGGTTCCCCTCCCAGACTTCCCGAGGATCCCGGCGCCGCGTCTCCTCAAGGCGCTGGAAGGCGCCACCATCGCGCTCGTCACCGACGGCGGCCTCGTGCCCCGGGGCAACCCGGACGGGATCGAACCGCTGAACGCGACGCGCTACGGCGCCTACAGCATCGAGGGCAAGTCCGGCCTCGACGCGACCCAGTACGACAACGTCCACCGCGGGTACGACACGACGTACGTGAAGCAGGATCCGCATCGCCTGGTGCCCGTGGACGTCGCCCGCGAGCTCGAGGAGCAGGGCGCCATTGGCAAGCTGCACGACACGGTCTACTCCACGACCGGCGTCGCGACCACCCTCGCCCACAGCGCGCGCATGGGGCGCGAGATCGCCGAGCAGCTGCGCGCCGCCGGGGTCGACGCCGTCATCCTCACCTCCACCTGAGGGACCAGCACTCGCTGCGGCGCAGCGATCGCCAAGGAGCTGGAGCGCGCGGGCCTGCCCACGGTGCAGGTCTCGACCATGACGCCGGTGGCGGTGATGGTGGGGGCCAATCGCATCGTTCCGGCGGCGGGCATCATTCACCCGCTGGGCAACACCGAGCTGTCCGCCGAGGACGAGAAGGCGCTGCGCCGGCGGATCGTGGAAAGGGCCCTCCAGGCGCTCAGGACCGAGGTCGCCCAGCCCACCGTGTTCGGTGACGAATGACGGCGCCGGTCCGCCTGGACGTCTTCTCGGACTACCTCTGACCCTGGTGCTATAACGCCGCGGTGCGGCTCGAGGACATCGGCAAGGCGTATGACGAGCGGGTGCGCATCCACTGGCGGGCCCTTCCGCTGATCCCGGACCAGCAGCCGGGACGCCGCTGTACGCCGAAGACGCGCGAGGGCCGTCAGCGCGCCGCCGCCGAGGAGCCCCGCGCGCTGTTCGTCCCGCCCGAGCTCGACACTGAGCTGCCGAGCTCGAGCGTCCCCGCCCTCACGGCGGCCAAGTGCGCCGAGCGGCAGGGCGAAGCGTCGTTTGCCCGCTTCCACGAGCGGCTCCTCGCCGCGCACTTCCGCGACAACCTCGACATCAGCCGGCCGGACGTGCTGTCGAGTCTCGCGCGCGAGTGCGGGCTCGACATGGCGCGCTTCGAAGCCGATTACAACGGCGGTGAGGCTTACCAGGACGTCCTGCACGACTGCGCCGAGGCCGTCGGATGGTTCGGCGTCTCGGCCCTGCCCACGGTGATCTTCGACGAGAAGCTGTCGCTGGTCGGCGCCGTCCCCGCCGAGCGCTATCGCGACATGATCGACTGGATCCTCGCCGGTCAGCCCGGAGGCGTGGTCCCCCTCACCGGCGCCGGCGCGGCCGCCGCGCCGGGACAGAGCATCGTCGGCGGTCGCGCCGTGTCGTGATCAGCGCGGGGTCGTGCCCAGCGCCTCGCGAAGCGAGCCGGCGATGTGAGACACCGCGCGGTTGCCGGTGTCGATGAGGCGGCCCATCGGCACGAAGCCGTGAATCATGCCGCCGTAGCAGGCATAGTCCACGCGCACGCCGGCGGTGCGGAGCGCACGCGCGTAGGCCTCCCCCTCGTCGCGCAGTGGATCGAAGCCCGCGGTGATGATCAACGCCGGCGGCAATCCCGCGAGCGAGGCCGCTCGAAGGGGCGACGCGCGCCAGTCCGCCGCTTCCGTCTCGACGTTGAGATAGTGGGCGATGAACCAGCGCATGCTCTCGCTCGTCAGGAGATAGCCCTCGGCGAATTCCTGATACGACGGCCACTCGACGCCGACGTCGGTCACGGGATAGAGCAGCACCTGCAGGCGGATGTCCGGCCCGCCCGCATCACGGGCCAGGAGCGCGACCACGGCGGCCAGGTTGCCGCCGGCGCTGTCGCCACCGACGGCGAGCCGTCGCGCGTCGATCCCCAACCGCTCGGCGTGGGCCACGACCCAGCGCGTCGCCGTCCAGGCGTCGTCGGCCGCGGCCGGGAACTTCGACTCCGGCGCCAGCC
>WNGF01003602.1_pt1 | contig 20898 bp, 20 predicted proteins | sample 5400641 | NCBI WGS metagenome assembly WNGF01 (sample SAMN13153371, study PRJNA577476) | soil metagenome | isolation source: 80 cm soil or saprolite under grassland replicate 2 | place: USA:California | collected 2016-06-15 | reverse complement strand
GAGGTTGACGGATAGCAGTGACGAATCATTGGTCGTATTCCATTCCCGAATTCAATTTAGAAGTGCAACGAGTTGAACGCAGTCGCCCCAGCGGGGCGAGATGTTTATAGCCCGACGTCACACTATCAGGGCTGGCGCTCCGGAGCGCAACAGCTTTTGTCCCTAGCAGGCTGGAAACACATTCGCTGCTTACGGAGCGAACAGTATTTGATATGCAAACCCGCTGATCGAGCCAAGTATATTGAGGCGTTTTTCTCGAATATCGATGGGCGAGCAGTGGAAGAGCGTCCCATTGGAAGAAGGCCTGCGTATCGGTGCAGGGTTGAGAATGCAGCAGAGTGAGAGGGCAAAATGAACTCGCTTACTAATGAGAATACGCGACTTGGTTTTATTGGCCTTGGCAACATGGGAAGCCGTATGGCTAAACGTTTGCTCGAACACGGCTACCAACTCATCGCGTACAACCGGAGTAGCGAAGCTGCCGAGGCGTTGGTTAAAGACGGTGCAACGGTCGCTAACAGCATCGCTGAACTTGCATCAAAAGCTGATGTCATCCTGTCGTCTCTTACGAATGATGATGCAGTCAAGAGTGACTACGCCGATCCGCAAGGTGTCTTCGCTTATGCGCGTCGCGGCTCGGCAGTGATCGAGATGAGCACCGTGTCGCCGGCGACTTCGCGCGAACTCGATGACCTCAGTCGCCAATTTGGGGTGAAATTCCTGGACTCGCCGGTCTCGGGCAGCACCCCTTCTGCCGAGGATGGGACGTTGACGCTCTTCTGCGGCGGAGACGAAGAACTCTTTCAAGCCGCTCAACCAATCTTCAGTTCGATCGCAGGTCAATATTTTTATTTAGGTGGCAGTGGGTCCGGCAACGCGATGAAACTGGTTGCGAATACTTTGCTGGGAGTTGGAATGCAGGCTATTGCTGAGTCGGTTGCCCTGGATCAGAAGGAGGGCCTCGATCGTCATCGACTGCTCGAGGTCTTGTCACACACGGCGGTTATAGCACCTGCGCATCTGGGCAAGCTGTCCCGAGCAGACCACGGAGACTACAGTGTTCAGTTTCCAATTCGGCTCATGAACAAAGATTTTGGTTTAGTTCTCGAAACCGCAGCCGCCGCGAAAGTGCCGATGCCGACAACTGCAGCAGCGTTTCAAATGAATGTCGCTGAATTCAGCGAAGGGAAAGAGGAAGACTTCTCGGCTGTGATCACGTTGATGGAGAGACTGACAGGGATCGAATCAGCAGCTGCCACCAATCGCTTACTTGGAGGCAACGTTTCGAATTAAACTGCTCGTTTCAACCGGCAGGATTTCAAAACTGAATGAATTGGTCCCACGAATTGTTGATTCGTTCGTGGAAAGGAATAGCTGCGGCTATTGCGCGAATGATAATTCTGTAATCGTTGATTAGCACCTCGTGCGCCGGATTCGGAGCCGTTCCGGTTTCTCGAATCGCGCGCAAATCCATGAGGTACTGTGCGAGTAGCTGCTCCATCTATGGGCTACATACTATCCTTGGCGGTTGCGCGAGGCAATTGTTCGGCAGCAGTCTTGGATGCCTCCGCCTACTCAGGCATTAGCTGTCGAATCTCGGGCGGTTCTTCGCCGAGCCATTGCGGGTTCTCGGCGGTACCATCAAAAATTGATGAGGTCTTAAATGGCTCAAAGCGACCGTCCGCCGCGGCCTCGCGGGTTTTCTCCAGCAATGCTTCGCGCTCGTCCTTGTTGAGTGGGTGAAAGGACTCAACAGCCGTGAATGCCTGTTCAAGGATTTCCATGCTGTCGATGCCGGTGATAACGACGGACGTCGGAAGATCCAGCGCGTAGTACAGACATTCAATCGGCGTCACAGTCTTCGACTTCAACAAAATGCCGTTCGCCATGCTCTTCATTCCCAGCACTCCGATTTGCAGCCTCACTAACTCCGGTAGAACCAGCTTTTCAAAGCTGCGGTAATGCGCGTCCATAACATTCAAAGGCATTTGCACTGTGTCGAACTTAAATCCGTTCTCGTTAGCCACTTCGAGCATGTGCAGGTGTATGCGCGGATCTTTGTGGCCGGTGAATCCGATGTAACGAATTTTGCCAGCCGCCCGTGCTTCGACCAATGCGGCGTTCGCTCCTTCCGCATGAAAGATGCGGTGTGGATCGTCAAACCGGATGATTTCATGATGCTGGACCAGATCTATGCAGTCCACACCTAAGCGACGCAAGGATTCATCAAGCTGTCTCGCCGCCTCTTTTTTGGATCGTCCATCAATCTTGGTCATCACGAAAGCACGTTCGCGGTAACCGCGCAGCGCCTTACCCATGCGTAACTCACTTGCGCCATCGTTGTAATCCCAAGAGTTGTCGAGAAAGTTGATGCCTCGATCGACGGCCGAACGAACGATGCGAATTGCCAAAAGTTCATCAACAGTTTTCAAACCGAGATGCCAGCCGCCTAGTCCGATTGCCGATACTTTTTCTCCAGTGTTGCCCAGTTTTCGATAAATCATCTGGCGACTTCCTTCCGATCAACTATTCGTTTGTAGTGCAGCAACGTTAGTTTGCGCGAGTATCCCAGTCTATTTCAACCTGCAACTCAACCACCCAGTTGTATGGAACAATCGGCCTCTCAAAAAGCCAAGCGTAGCAGCGCCAAGGCCCGCAACGTCAATCACTGCCGTCGAGTTTGAAAGGAATGAACATTAGCTTTCCCTGCCGCTCGATCTGAAGAACTACCGGACTGTTTGGACTGAGCCGATCCAAAGCCGAGCGTAGATCTTCTATAGTCGTGACTGATGCGCCATTGATCGCGTGGATTACGTCCCCAGCGGCAAGAGAAACATCCACGTTTGGATCTGCAGACCTGGCAGCCACAATCACTCCGGACGTTGTCCGGAGTCCTGACAAGCTTGGTGCAATCCTGGAGTCTATCTCAACCGCAACGACACCTAACTTCGACACCAGATTCTTGACAGGATCAGCCAGACCAGCCAGACGGTCAATATCGTGTGCCATTTCAACCACCGAAACATCAAACGAAAGTTTTTCGGATCCGCGAAGTACTCCGAGCTTGATTCGTTCGCCACCACTGCGCATGAAGAGACGAGTTCCGAGGGCCGGTAAATTATCCGCGGACCTGCCGTCAATGCTGGTGATGATATCTTGAATCTTTAAGCCTGCGCTGTCGGCAGGGCTGCCTGGTTCAACATCCGATATGATCACACCCCAATCGATCGGTAGTTTGAGGCCGGCAGCCAGGCTTGGGCTAATTGCTTGAACTGCAATCCCGGTTTCGCCACGATGGACATGCCCGTACTTGCGGAGTTGCGGGTAGGCGAAGGCTACAATAGAGCTGGGAATCGCGAACCCCAACCCTTCGTTGCCGCCACCCTCCGTTAGGATGAATGTGTTGATCCCCACCACTTCACCGTCGACACTAACTAGCGCGCCGCCGCTGCTACCAGGATTGATGGGCGCATCACTTTGGACGAAGACCATCGGGCTGTCCGGATCAGGCTGGCGTGCGGCGGAACTCACCACACCCATCGTTACCGAGTCTTGAAGACCCTCGGGGCTTCCGAAGGCAAAGACAACGTCGCCTTGCCGCAGCTTGTTGTAATCACTGAGACGAAGAGCGGGTAAGCCCTTGGCTTCGATTTTCAGCAAAGCGAGATCGATATCAGAATCCGATCCCACGATGCTCGCGTCCATAGTGCGGCCTCTTTCGCTGACGAGTGATTGGTCGGGTGATTCGTCATTGGTAGGCGGGGGAATTTTAACCTGCACTCGATGAGCGCCTCGGATCACATGAGCGTTCGTCAAGATATATCCCTCCGAATCAACGATGACGCCTGATCCGATACTCTGCTGCCTCCCGATCACAAGACTGGTGGCGCCGTGGCTTCCTTCTACCGGGCCGTATCCAGTCACAATCACCTGGACGACACTTGGCGTCACTCGATTTACCAGCGCCCTGACGGAGCTGTTGAACTGCTGCAACGGATCTGAATCGTTCTTATTGGTAGCCCTTAGAGCTGCGGTCTGAGCTGCGATGCCGGGCGCAAAGGCGAGCCATGCCAGACATAGCCACGCAAGGCCCATTGGAACTCGTTTAGCTGCGAGGCTCTTATTCCCGATATTTTGTGCTCCAGGTAAACCGTTCTGCATACCATCTCCAGCTTCTGCCCGATCTCGCACCATGTCTTTGATAACGACCTTTAGAGCGTTCATCGTTGCTGCTCCGTATCTCTTTCTGTCGCAGGCGTAAATTCGCCAAGCCGGGCGCTCACGCGCTGCTCGCGACCCGCCCGCAGGATAGTTAGTGTTACTTCCGACCCAGGCGGGGTGCTCGCTACCTGGTTTCGGAAAACATTCGGATCGAGTTCTTCGACGCCATTGAAAGAAATGATCACGTCACCCTTTCTTAAGCCGGCTCTTTCAGCAGCACTGCCGGCCTGAACCTGCGTGACCACCACTCCCTTGTTCTCCCTAATTCCCAATTCCTTAGCAGCGTCTGAATTAGGTCGTGTGACCACGATTCCGAGTTGTCCGCGGCGGACCTTGCCCTGCTTGACGAGCGTGTCGGTGACGGTGCGCGCCATGTTCGACGGAATCGAGAACCCGATGCCGATGCTGCCACCTGAAGGCGAAAGGATTTGGGAGTTGATACCGATAAGCTCGCTGTTTGTGCTGACGAGTGCACCACCTGAATTGCCCTGGTTGATTGGCGCATCAGTTTGCAAAAAGTCTTCAAAGCTGCCGCTGCTTAGGCCGGTTTGCCGACCCTTGGCGCTGATGATACCCATGGTTACTGTTTGCCCGATGCCTAACGGATTGCCAATCGCCAGCACGACGTCTCCCACGCGCACGCGATCGGAGTCGCCCAATGCCAGCACTGGAAGGTTCGTGGCATCAATCTTCAGCACTGCTAAGCCGCTCGGTGGATCAAAACCCACCACCTTTGCGTCAAGAGTGCGGTTGTCGTTTAAATCCACCTTGATCTGTTCAGCTCCGTCAATCACATGGTGGTTCGTTAGAATATAACCGTCAGTACTTATGATGACGCCTGAACCGAGACCGCTACGGCGTAGCTCGGGCACTTGCTGCGGCACGCGGTCGCCGAAGAACTGTCGGAACATAGGGTCATCCATGAACGGATACTGTTGCGGAGCGCGCACTCGCATTTCTGAGTGAATCGTGATCACTGCCGGCGATACTCGGCTCACGACGTCGGCATAAGATACGACCGGAACGGCCGTGACTCCCGGAGGGCCGTTGTTGATTGGCGCGTTGTTGATGCCCGGATCTGAAGTCGAGGCAAAATGCACTCCTGAAGAGCTGCCAGGATTACACGCCCCCAGAAGGAGACCCAATAGAATCAACAGGACACCGATCCACACTCTAAGGACCACCAGGTTTTTGACTCTCATATTGCCTCCCACACTTTTTCCCTGCCCACGCCGGTGAACAACCAGCAGACGTTCCTTGTAGTTCACTTTACGGTGTTATTTCAAAACTGATCTTATTAGACTCAACCATTGGCCCATCACAACAACTAAGGCGCCTTTGAATCGACAGTTCATATTTGCCGGCTGGCAACGTGTCGTACCAAGCCTCCGCTCCTGTGTACGTGGGACTGTCGACGAGCACAAAAAAGTCTGCCTGCACAGGTTCATTTGGAGTAAGAAATACCGGTTCCGGTAGATTATCTTCCTTACAAGTGTGATTGCGCTGCGCATTGAGCCGTTCATAGGATTGCCATTTCATATATGGAACCAGCTCACCATTCTTCGTGAGTTTCGGAAGGTTTTGGTAAAGGTCTGACGAGATACAGGCGGATAGCGGCGCCGTTGACGTGTTGGTCATCGTGATAGTAATGGGAATCTGTTGGCCAACTTTGTAATGGTCCGTGGGTGGACCTAAGTAACTGCCAACGGTTGCTATTGTGACCTTGATGGCGCTCTCAGGCGGAGTCACCGCCCGTTGACTTGCTTGCTGTGTTTGGCCCTGATGTGGTGGGCCCGAATTTCCCGCTGGTGCGCTAAAGGCGCCGATGAACGCGAAAAGTATTAAGACGCTTTTAGCCATAAGACCCCCTCCAAAAGTCAGTTACGTCAAGTGTCGAATCTGGCACAAATCCCGATTGCAGTGTGGCCAGACCTTTCAATAATCCGCCGATGCTTTCGCCAGAGCTGCTAAATGTTCTGGTTCGCCGGAGCGGCGGCAAAGACTGTCAAATGTGAAAGCGATTGGCTCTGAGCACGCTTCCGTTGTTGTATTTCAGCTATCCAACTCTTGACGGTGGTCACCATTTCACGCGTGCTCTGCTCGACTGACTTCTCGACCTCTGCCGTCTTCAAGTCGATTGCATCCTCGTTCTGTTTCCGCTTTATGATCTTTATTGATGACATCATTTTCTTCTGCCTCACAGGATCGGTCGTTATCTCTGCCCGAGAATACTCGGGACGCAGACAATCCGTCTTGCCGCTAATTGCTCGGAATTACGCAGTTTTGCTTGAGTCTGCACTTCTGCTGAGAGATGAGTGGGGTATAGAGAGCGCAATAGACTGATAAAGGAAGCAAAGGAAAGAAAGAAAGTTACTATGCTCCCCCGTGCTTAATGTCGTTGATTAGTCGTTATCAAAGGAGACTGCCGTTGAGCCAGCTCCCGATCGCCTGGAGAGATCTTTCGTTTGCATTTATGATTGGCGAACTTAGGTCTGAAAGCCGAGGCATTTGAGCGGCCGCTAGTCTTTCGACTTGCGTACCCATCTTTCAGTTCACGTCGCCCACTGAAAGCGTCTTATGGAAGCACCTCAAGACCGGCCAACGATTTTTGTGGTCGATGATAACGCGTCCGTCCGAGAGGCTATCAAGAGCCTGGTGGAATCGACCGGCTTGCGAGCTGAAACGTTCGAGTCGACACAAGACTTCCTGCGCCACAAGCTTCCGGATGGGCCAAAGTGCCTGGTCCTGGACGTATTGCTGCCGGGGGTAAGCGGGCTTGATTTCCAGAATGAATTGAACAGGGCAAATATCCGAATTCCAATTATCTTTATAACCGGGCATGGCGACATCCCGATGACCGTACGGGCTATGAAAGCTGGAGCGGTCGAGTTCTTAACCAAACCTTTTGAGGATGAAGATCTGCTCAAGGCAATACAGCAGGCACTCGTCCTTGACTCCGCGACACTCAAACAGGAGTCTGAAACTCTAGTGTTGCGCGATCGCTTCGCGACGCTCACACGCCGCGAACGCCAGGTCTTAGGCTTAGTAACTGCCGGCCGGCTTAATAAACAGATTGCTGCTGAGCTGGGAACGAGTGAGATTACCGTTAAGATTCAGCGCGGTCACGTCATGCATAAGATGCAGGCGGAATCGTTGGCCGATTTGGTCAGAATGGCTGAGAAACTCAACATTCTTCCAAACGATCATTAAAGCTCCAAGTGCAAAGGTAAATTCATATTGACTAACCAAAACTCCAGACTCTGGCGTACAGCCGCTCAAGCTTTGGCTGGCGGCATTGCTGTCGCTTTGATAACCTTTGTCAGCCTCCGGCTCCGGCTCAATCTAGCTACGACGGTATGTCTGTATCTAGTTGTTGTCGTGCTGCTTTCCGTCCAGGGCAACTTCCTTTCATCGGCCGTTGTCTCCGTCAGCGCAGTTGTGTGTTTGGCGTACTACTTTGCGCCCCCGATTTTCTCTTTCCAGGCATCAGATCCGTTCGATGTCCTGGCCCTCATTGTCTTTCTGATAACCTCAGCGGTGATCACCCACTTCGTGTCCCGAGTGCGCAAGTCGACGGAAGGGCTGCGCGAGCAAGCCAACCTCCTCAATCTCACGCATGACACCATTTTCGTCCGTGACATGAATGACGTGATCACCTACTGGAACCGCGGCGCTGAAGAGTTGTACGGTTGGCAAAGGCACGAGGCTCTCGGGAAAGTCTCGCATGAACTTACGCAAACGATCTTTCCCGCACCGCTTGAAGAGATCAATGAGACATTGCTCCGCACGGGTCGGTGGGACGGAGAGCTCATACACACGAAGCGGGATGGCGCTGGAGTAGTGGTAGCAAGCCGCTGGTCACTGCACCGAGACGAGCAGGGAAAGCCCTTAGCAATCCTTGAGACTAACAACAACATCACCGAACGTAAGCACGCTGAGGAAAAGCTGCGCGAGCGGGCAAATTTGCTTGACCTCACGCACGACGCAATATTCGTGCGTGATATGAATGATACCTTTAGCTACTGGAATCGCGGTGCTACGGAGTTATACGGGTGGACGAGTGAGGAAACTATTGGCCAAGTCACGCATACTTTGCTTCACACTGTCTTTCCGGAACCACTCGAACAGATCAAGGCAGAGCTTCTCGCCACTCATCGTTGGGAAGGGGAACTCATACACACGAAGCGAGACGGAACAGAGGTTCTCGTCGCGAGCCGGTGGTCCTTGCTACGAGACGACCACGGAAACGCTCTTTCAGTACTGGAAACCAACAACGACATCACGGAGCGCAGGCGAGCGGAAGTTGCTTTGCGGGAGAGCGAGGAGCAATGGAAAGCAGTCTTCGAGAACAACCCGACCATGTACTTCATGGTCGACGCGGACGGGATCACGCTTTCTGTGAACGCCCTCGGCGCAGAGCAACTCGGCTACATTCCCGACGAATTGGTTGGGCGCCCTGTGCTGGACATTTTTTATGAGGCTGACCGGGAGGCCGTCGGGAGGAATGTTGCGCGCAGCTTCGATCAACTCAACCAGTCGATAAACTGGGAAGCACGTAAGGTACGGAAGGACGGCAAGGTGATCTGTGTGCGCGAAACTGCCCGGGCCGTGCTCTTAAACAACCGTCCCGTCATCCTGGTCGCGTGCGAGGACATCACTGAGCACAAACACGCTGAAGAGGCTTTGCAAAAAACGCAAACCGAACTCGCGCACGTCACCCGCGTGACAACTCTAGGAGAGCTTACGGCCTCAATCGCCCACGAAGTCAACCAGCCGATCGCCGCGGCAGTGACCAATGCCGGCGCCTGTTTGCGCTGGCTCGCCGCACAGCCACCCGACATGGAAAGAGCTCGCCAGGCTCTCGAGCGGATCGTCCGAGACTGTCGCCGAGCCGGGGAGGTAATCGGCCGCGTCCGCACCCTCGTTAAGAAGGCTCCTCAGCGAAAGGAATCTGTCGACGTCAACGACGTCATTCAAGAGGTAATCGCCCTGGCACAAAGCGAGATACAGAGAAATCGAGTTTCGTTAAAGACTCAACTCTCAGATGGCTTACCGCGCGTGCTCGGAGATCGAATCCAATTGCAACAGGTAATTCTGAATCTGATCATTAATGGCGTTGAAGCGATGAGTCGACTAAAAGAAGAACCGCGAGAGTTGCTGATAAGGACTGGGAAAGACGAGTCGAACAGTGTGCTCGTCGCCGTGCGAGATACAGGTGTGGGGCTCGACTCCGCGAATCTCGATCAACTCTTCGATGCCTTCTTTACAACGAAACCTGAAGGAATGGGGATGGGACTCTCGATCAGCCGCTCCATTGTTGAAGCCCATGGCGGACGGCTCTGGGCAACGCCGAACGAGCCCCATGGCGCTGTTTTTCAGCTCACCTTGCCGGTTGAGGGCGTGCACTCATGACGTAACCCATTCTTTTGTAGTTAGGATGACTACAAGGGCAACCTACTAAGTGCTGTGTGGAAACTCTTGGTCCGGAACGCTGAAAGCGTTCGCTAATTCCAGCCCAAGGTTGCGCTTTGGCAACCCTGGGTGCATTCATTCATTCTCCGAAGACGCAACTCTGAAGGAGTTGCGTCGCTGTTCGGTGACCGCAAACCTTCGCAACTCCTTCAGAGTTGCGAAGAATCTATAGAGCGTCCTCTGCCCCAGGGGTTTCAAAGCAAACCCTGGGCTGAAACTAGCCAACGCTTTCAGCGTACGCTCGCAGAACCTACCCTTCAAAGACCTTCCCGCGATAATACCAAAGTATAATTGCGCTCGCTTTCGTCGGGTGCTAGTTTCACAGACATGTCCGTAAAGATAAACACCGGCTTAGTAGCCATTGTTGATGATGATGAATCCATGCGTGCTGCAATTGAGGACCTGCTAAGCTCAGTCGGGATAAAAGCCAGATCATTTGCTTCGGCAGAGGAGTTTTTGCAATCAGGCTTAAAGAACGAGATCGCCTGCTTGATCAGTGATATTCGTATGCGGGGCATGACTGGTTTGGAACTACAAGCGAAATTAGTAGCGGAAGCCAGCCGGATACCAATCATTTTCATCACGGCGTACGGAAATACGAGAATGCGACAGCAAGCACTTGAAGCTGGCGCTATTGAGTTCCTGGGCAAACCATTTGATGATGAAAGCTTGCTCGGGAGTGTTCGGGCGGCGCTCGCAACCTGAGTTTTCGCAAATATCACCGGCCTATGGGGACCGGCTTCGGGCCAGGCCCAAGGGAACTGAGCAACGACATACACCTTCCCCCACCAAGCAACTGGAGGGAATCATGAAAAAAGCAGAACAAGTTGTGTTCGTGATCGACGACGACCCTTCGATACGCACGGCAATCAAGGACCTGATCGAAGCCGTGGGGATGAGTTGTCAAACCTTTGGCTCAGGGCAGGAGCTTCTCGGGGCCGTCCTCCCGGATGTCCCCCGTTCTCTCGTTCTCGACGTGCGACTTCCAGGGCTAAGTGGTCTCAACCTTCAGCGTGAGCTGACGGAAAGAGGCATTCACATGCCCATCATCTTCATTACCGGGCATGGCGATATTCCGATGTCTGTGCAAGCCATGAAAGCCGGGGCAGTCGAATTTCTCACCAAGCCGTTTCGAGACCAGGACTTGCTCGATGCGATTGAGCAGGGGATCGAACGCGATCGCTTGTCGCGTAAGCAGCTATTGGCATTTCGCGAACTACGTGAGCGGTCTGAGACGCTTACGCCACGTGAGCGCGAGGTGATGCGCTTAGTCGTCGCCGGAATGCTTAACAAACAGATCGCGGTTGAACTTGATATCAGCGAGAAGACCGTGAATGTTCATCGTGGCCAGGTAATGCAAAAAATGCGGGCTGACTCGCTCGCGGACTTGGTTCGGATGAGCGAAAAGCTGGACTTAAGTTCCCTGGCCGCACAATCGCATTAGAGTTTTCTCCAATACCGTTTCCCTAAATTCCCATCTCACTACCTCACCTTCCAATAGTTATCCGATCGCATACCCATTAGTCTGCAGGCATATCAAGGCCCGGTAAGAAACAGGGTCGGTGGCTGCAGCAACAATTGGCCACTGCTTGCCGAGCAGAAGTCGTGGAGGAATGCGAATCAGCCTTGGTTTGTAGAGAAAAACACATGCAAGAGAACTATACAGTTACCAAGGGTGCCAGGATTTCAATCGTGGATGATGACGAGTCGATGCGCGAAGCGGTCAAGGCGCTAATCGCTTCGATGGGGCTGAGTGCCGAAGACTTTTCATCGGCCGAAGCCTTCCTGAATTCGGGCCGGTCTCAAGCCTTCGACTGTTTAATCCTGGACGTCAGGATGCCTAGTTTGAGCGGATTGGAACTTCAGCGCCGATTGGCTTCTGACCACTGCCCTGTTCCCATCGTTTTTATGACCGCCCATTACGGTGACGACGTTCGCACCAAGGCCATGGAGGCCGGGGCGGTCGACGTTTTGCGCAAGCCATTCACGGAGAAAGAGTTGTTGAATGCTATCGCCAAATCTTTAGCGATGCACAAAAAGATCGGCGATGGTTCTGACGAGCCGCGCAATTAAGTTTTTGGTTTAACCAAGAGAGAGGAAATGCCATGTTACAGACTGTCAATACTGCAGGACACGCAAGTTGGCCCACTTCAATCGTAGATCCGATTGTAAGCAAGCCTGAAACCTGGAAGCGAAGCAGCCGCAATAGGCCGGAAGCGGATCTGCAATCACCGTCCGTCAGTGACGTTGCACTTCTGTACCCTGAAGCTGTAGTGGCATCCAGCGACCCTTTCGCATGGCAGGACATCCGCGTAATACACTTGCGTCATAACATCCGCAAGATGGTGTTGCCGGCTGCCGATAGTCACTGCCTTGTGTTGAACCTGAGCACACCTCTTAATCTGACCGCTCGTCTTGGTGGGCATGATTTCGAGGGGACGGTGCAGGCGGGGCAAGTGGCGATTATTCCAGCCGGGACAACATGGTCCTGCGAGTCTGATAGTCCGCACCTACGCAACACCCTGCTTTTGTTTCTGCGTCCTCTCTTTGTACGGAGCGCTGGAGAGAAGTTTGACGTCTCATATAACGACCTTGCCCTTACTCCGCAAATTGGTTTTACCAGTGGACATATTCGTCACATCGCGATGTCCCTTCTTGGCGAGTTGACCGAAGCGAGTATCGTGGGGCGGCTTTACGCCGACACGCTGGCAATTAGTCTCGCCATGCAGTTGACAAGGCACTACAGCTCTTTGAAAGACGTTCAGATAGGTCATGGAGGAATGGCGCCACACAAGTTAAGAAAGGCTATCGGTCTGATCGACCATCATCTGGCCGTCGAAGAAGAAGGAAGGGTAGCCCTCAGAGTAGTAGCCAAAGAGGTTGGGATGAGTTACTTCCACTTTTCCCGAGCGTTCAAACACTCGATGGGAATGACCCCGACAAACTACATCGCGGAACGACGGATTGAACGCGCAAAGAAATTAATGCGGGAAACAGATTTGCCCATCGCGGAGATTGCCCTGCGGTCGGGATTTTCCAGCCAGAGCCACTTTACGACTTCCTTTCGTCGTTTGGCGCGAGTCACCCCGAGATCCTTTAGGAAAGGCATATAGGTGCTGGCTCAAAGGCTAAATGCAATTGGCCAACGATGCAGGCGAGGAAATAGAAATGGGTGAGGGCTTTATTCAAGGAGTAGACGGCGATGTTCTTACCGACGATCCCGACCGCATCGAGGCTTATCGGGCGGTCGGGTTGGCTGATGGGTTTATCGGTGGTACTCAGGCCGAACAACTCAGGGCGTGGACCTACCTGGTCGAGTCCGGAAGGGCGTGGGAACTCAAGGGTTGGTTCACCAGACGCGCAATAGAGCTGTTGGTAACTCGGATGATCAAGGTTAGCCGCAAGCATTTGCCAAAGTGGGTATCCGATGAGGTGGACCGGCAGTAAAGGTTGACCAGCGATTCGCAGAACGACTCATTGAAGGAGAAACGGGATGACAGTCATAACTAATGCAACACAAAGAACGGAACGAGAAAGCAAGGTTTTACAAATGCCGTCAGATCTTAGTCTCGATGCAATGCTGGAGATCTCAGGTGCATTGCGCCAACTACTGGCGGACGTGTTTGCTCTGTACATGAAGACCAAGAATTTTCACTGGCACATGAGTGGACCCCACTTTCGCGACTACCACCTGCTCCTGGATGAGCAGGCCGAGCAAATCTTCGCCATGACAGACATCATCGCGGAACGGTCACGCAAGATCGGGGGAACTACGCTCCATTCCATCGGCGACATCTCCCGGCACCAACTTCTGAAAGACAACGATGAAGAATTCGTTGCACCCAGGGACATGCTGGTAGAACTCTACGGCGACAACCAACAACTAACGCGACAGTTACGTTCTGCACATGAACTCTGTGAGTTTCACGGCGACGTCGCGACTACTAGTTTGATTGAGGTCTGGATAGATGAGACCGAACGCCGGCAATGGTTCCTGGCCGAAATAGTTCGCGAGCCGTAAGGACAGTTTGCTTGTCCGGTTAAAAATTTAGATCCGCGAAATGTTTAGAAATCGCAGACACGTTTTCGCTCTCGTTCTTATGTTGACAACGGTTGGAGCGGTACAGGCGCAGACAAAAGTGTCTCGGCACTCTGCCCCGGATTCACTGAAGGAGTTCGGAGAGCATTTCATCAAGACTAGCGAAGACTACAAAGCCACTTTGCAAAAGCTCCTGGTCCTCTACGAAGACGATGTCAAGAAACTTACTGAGCACTCAGCGGAATGGAAAGAGCTTTACGCCGAAGGTTTGATCTCGCGGCGAGAATACGAAACGAAGACGGGTGGCATTACCGAAGCGCAAGTCAAAGTAGATGAGGTGCGTAAACAAATCATGACCGCAGAGATCACGATTGCCGAGGCCAGGCGACAACCTCGTCCGGATGAAGAAAGCAACGCCGAAATGAGTGGCTTCTCTCAAAGCGCACAGCCGTGGACTACGGGTAACGCCAAAATTGACACGTTGATTCGCCAGAATGGCTCGCGCTACGGTGTTGACCCGTACTTTATCTATTGTGTGATTCATCAGGAGTCAGGTTTTAGTTCCACAGCGTTGAGCCCGAAAGGCGCCCAGGGATTAATGCAGCTCATGCCCGGCACAGCAGCACGTTACGGCGTGATGAATGCAAATGATCCTGCGCAAAATATCATGGGCGGCACTCGCTACCTGAAGGATTTGATCCGGTTGTTTCCTGGGCGCATTGACCTGGTGCTGGCGGGCTACAATGCCGGCGAAGGCGCAGTAATCAGGTACGGTCAAACAATCCCGCCTTACAAAGAAACACAGAATTACGTGCGTCTCATCAGTCTCCGTTACCTCCGAAGACGGAAACCCAGCCAGATACATTAAGACCACGAGCTGCAAACCTCTCGCTCCACTGGAGAAACCGGAGAGATCTCCCTGTGGCAAGGCTTTGCCTCTTGATTTTTCTAACCGTTTTAACCGTTCGAGGTGTCGAAGTTTACTTTTGACACCGCTGGTCCAACCATCTTTCATTCTGGGAATCGCCGTTCCGCGCTTGATCGCGCAATAAAGCAAGAAACAGCTTTTTTCGGCAAAGAACAGAAAGAATCCGGGCGCTACCTTCTGTAAAAATCACCTTGATGAGTTTGTCGTTGACAGAATTCACAGAGAGGCGACCTCAAAGTCGCAAAGCCAGGCAGTGGGCCTGATAGAAACAATCGAATAGGAGAACTCAGATGAAAAGCAAATTGTTTTTCGCAATCTTTATGATCGGTATGCTGCTTTTCGGCGCACCGGTTTCAATGACGACGCAGGCGCAGGGACAAGTGGTAGCCGAAGGGGCCAAAAAAGCCGCGAAGGCAACCGCTGTCGGCGCCAGGGACGCGAGCAAAGCCACGGCGAAGGAAGCTAAGAAAACGGGAAACGCTACGGCAAGGGCCGCCAGGAAAGTTGGCAGGCGCAGCGAGAAGACGGGAAAGGCAGCAGCCCAAGGGTCTGAAAAAGCTGCTCAGGCGAGCGCTGTCGGCGCAAGGGATGCGAGCAAAGCCACCGCGAAGGGCACTGAGAAAACAGGAAGAGCTACGGCGAGCGGCGCTAAGAAGATTGGGAGAGGATTCAAGAAAGCCGGGAAGAAGATAACCCAGCTGTAATAAGGAGCTCCTCAATCACGGCCGCGGCCCTGGGCGACTGAATTGGCTCAGAGGATCTGCTTCTGGTGACGCGTTAAGGAATATACGTGATTGCGGTAGTCATGGCTGTTTCAGCTCTGGTTCCAATCCTCGTATCGCGGCTCCAAACGGGTTCGCCCACACGCAAGGTCGAACAGGGCGAACCGAGTCGGATTCCACCGATTGGATCAAGGGCGGTATTGCGCAATCACCAGGGTGGGTCTTTGGTCTTGGGTCTTTGTACTTTGAACTTTGCTCTATTGATTTGACCTTGGATTGATGGAAACAAAAACAACGTACAAAGATCAAAGGCCTTCTTTAGAAATTCTGCGTAATCCGCGGAGGCCGCTTACCCAATTCCAGCAAATCGCTGCAATTCCAGACAACCGCCGACAATACAGAGAGACTTGGGCCGTGAAATTATTGGAGCGGAGTGAGGGGAAGTGTGAGGTCCGGCGTGAAATTCTACAGTCTAATTTTAATCGCAATCGTCACGTTGTTGCGCACCGCTCCAGCTACGGCGCAGCAGAGCACTGGGAGCGTGCCGATTGGAGCCACGCAGCCGATTCCTGGAGCGGCAAGGGTCGGTTCGGGACCAGCTGCCCTGAGTTTCGAGCAGGCAATACAACTGGCAATTGAGAATAATCTGGCAACGCTCCTGGCACACGAACGCCGCAACGAAGCACGCGGGAACAAACAGCAGTCCCTTGCTCCACTTCTCCCGAATGTTTCTGGCGTTGCTTATCAGGCCAGCCTGACGGAGAACCTGGCTGCGCTCGGTTTCCGGCCCGGCATTATTCCCGGCTTCAATTCAACCTTCGTTGGTCCATTCAGGAATTTCGACGCGCGAGTTTCGTTCGTGCAGACAATCTTTGACCTCAGCGCAATTCGAAACTACCAGGCGGGCCGGGCCGGAGTTCGAGTCGCGGAATTGCAGGAGGGTCTGGCTCGCGAACAGGTAGCTAGCGGAACCGGTCTCGTCTATCTCGAAGCCCTTCGGGCTGACGCAGCGGTCATCGCCGCGCAAGCCAATGTTGAGTTGGCGCAAGCGTTGCTCAAGCTCGCTCAAGACCAGCGCAACGCAGGGGTGGCGACGGGAGTTGACGTCACGCGCGCTGAAACACGCCTGGCGGAACAAAAGGTCGGGTTGGCCCAGGCCCAAACTAGTTCTGAACAGGCCCGGCTGAATCTGCAACGAGTAGTCGGTCTGCCGCTGGGAAGTTCGCTGACGTTGACCGATCAGTTGCGATTTACAGAAGCGCAACTGCCGGCAGTCGAAACTGCTGTCACCCAAGCAAGTCATGATCGGCGCGAAGTTCAGGTTGCCGAAGAGCAGAACCGAGTCTCCGGGCTTGAAAGTGAAGCCGTTCGCTCAGAGTACCTCCCTTCGGTTGAGTTCGTCGGCGATTATGGAGTCAGCGGCATAACTCCTTCCAACTCAGATCTCCCCACGCGCCGAGTTGCAATCCAGGTTAACGTGCCGATATTCAACGGTGGCTTAACGCGAGGAAGATTAACCGTGGCTGCTAGCCGTCAACGCCAAAGCGAACTCGAACTCTCGAATGTCCGCGGTCAGGTTGAAGAAGACGTGCGGCTGGCGCTGACGACTTTAAGAACAGCAGCCGTGCAAGTGCGCGCGGCCGATGAAGGCGTGATGTTGGCTCAGCGTGAACTTGAGATGGCGCGCGACCGTTTCAAAGCAGGCGTGGGGGACAATCTGGAAGTCGTCTCAGCGCAGACATCGCTTGCAAACGCGCGAGATGCTCAAGTGACAGCATTGGCGCAGCACAACGCCGCGCGGTTGAACCTTGCCGCAGCGCTCGGACGAGCGGAAAGATTTCGCTGGTGAAGTGTTGCTGTAGCGGCGGCACTAGGTGGCCGCTCCAGAGTTGCGGTTAGGACTTGTTTCGAGAGTTGAGTGGTGGCGGGAAGAGGAGCGGCCTCCAGAGCGCCACCCCTACAGGATCTTCATGGATTTAGGGACGATTATGTTGGAAGTAATAGACGAAGCCGAAGCAAAGAAAGAGCAAAAGGAAGCGAACGCCTCCGGGCGATCGATTGTCGAAGCACCAGTTGACGAGGAATTGGTTGAGTCAGCTGCACCAGCTGAGGGGCAGGACCAGGAATCCCAGCCGGTCAAAGCCAACGGTGATCAGCAAATCCAAACAGAAAAGAAACCTCTATACAAGCGTCCAGCAGTTCTCGTGGTGGCGTCTATAGTTCTGCTTATCGGCGCAATCGTCGGCGTGCGCTACTGGCTCTACGGGCGATCGCATGAATCCACTGACGATGCATTTATTGACGGTCACATTATTCAGATCAGCCCGAAAGCATCGGGCTACGTTGCCAAGGTTTACGTCACTGACAACCAGCAGGTAAAAGCTGGTGACCTGCTCGTCGAACTCGACGCGCGCGATTACCAGGCCCGGCTGGAGCAAGCCAAAGCCGCCTTGGACGCTGGACTTGCAAAGCAGAACGAAGCGCGGACGAACGTATCGCTTACTCGTGCGACCGGCGCAGCAAGCGTTCAGCAGGCATCGGCGACGGTACGGCAGGCGCGCTCGGGTGTTGAGTCGTCGCGTGCTGCTGCAGCCAGTTCGCAGAGCCGCGCAAGTCAGGCTGCTTCGGCAGTTTCAACTGCGCAAGCAAACCTCGAGCAGGCTCGTGCGCAAGTTCTGGCAGCGGAAGCCGAGGCGACGCGCGCTAGTGCTGATGTCGCTCGCTACCAGGCTCTCTTTGACAAGGATGAGGTTTCGAAACAGCAATTGGACCAGGCCGTTGCTGCGGCACGTACCGCCAGCGCCCAACTTGATTCAGCGCGACAGAGAGTCGCGGCCACCCTGGCCCAGGTTAACGAGGCGCGCTCGTCTAAGGCGGCGGCAGTCGAGACCGCGCGACAGTCACAGACGCAAATAGTCGGCGCACAGGCTGGAGTCAGTGAAGCCCTCGGCCGTCTCGCGCAGGCAAATACTGCACCCCAGCAAGTGGCCGTTAGTCAGGCTCAATCCGAGACGGCGGATGCAACTACTGAACAGTTGCGGGCGGAAGTCGAACAAGCAGAACTCGAACTCTCCTACACGAAAATCTATGCGACTGAAGACGGCCGTGTAACGCGCAAGTCTGTGGAGCAAGGCGCCCTCGTCCAGATTGGCCAACCGCTTCTGGCGATTGTGCCGGGAGACGTCTGGGTTACCGCCAATTTCAAAGAGAGCCAAATTGGCAGACTGGTAGCCGGGCAGCCGGTAGACATTAGTGTTGACGCCTATCCGGATAAGGTTTTCAAAGGACACGTAGACAGCATCCAGACAGGCACTGGCGCACGGTTCAGCTTGCTCCCCCCAGAGAACGCGACCGGGAACTACATCAAAGTCGTCCAACGCGTGCCTGTCAAAATCGTTTTCGATGAGCCGCCAGATCCGAAGCACATGCTCGCGCCGGGAATGTCAGTCGTTCCCGAGGTGGTTGTGAGATGAGTAACGTGGTCTCGGACACAGAATCCTGGAGAACGCTAACACCGAAGCGCACGGCCAAAGTAAGTGGCTCTCCAGCGCTGGAAATGTGGAAGCCCAGCTTCAATCCCTGGCTCATCGCCGCGTCCGTGATGCTCGCCACGTTCATGGAGGTACTCGACACTTCAGTTGCCAACGTGTCCCTTCCGCATATTGCCGGAAGTCTTTCGGCTACGACGGACGAGTCAACCTGGGTGTTGACCAGCTATCTGGTCTCCAATGCCATCATCCTTCCCGCAGCTAACTGGCTCGGTCACTACTTCGGTCGCAAGCGATTCTTAATCGTTTGCATCGCGATTTTCACATTATCATCGGCGCTTTGCGGCGCGGCGGGAAGCCTGGGCCTGTTGCTTTTCGCGCGCGTCCTTCAAGGCGCGGGTGGCGGTGCGTTACAACCGATTGCGCAGGCTGTACTTCTGGAAAGTTTTCCCGCTGAGAAGCGTGGCTCCGCAATGGCTGTTTATGGATTGGGCGTCGTGGTCGCTCCGATTATCGGACCAACGCTCGGTGGGTGGATTACGGATAACTATTCGTGGCGCTGGATCTTCTACATCAACGTTCCCATCGGGATCTTAGCCGTATTGATGGCCAATGCTTTCGTTGAGGATCCACCATACATCAGAAATCAAAGACCAGGTCGTATTGACTATATTGGCTTTGGTCTGATGGCCCTGGGTCTCGCGACGCTCCAGATCGTTCTTGACAAAGGCCAGGAGGCGGACTGGTTCTCATCATCTTTCATAACCTGGGCCACCGTCTTCGCGGTCATAGCACTCGTCGCTTTCGTCGTCTGGGAGCTCCGCGCCAAGGAGCCAATCGTTAACCTCCGCGTTCTCGCTAATCGCAATTTCGCAGTCGGAACAGCGTTGATTGCGTCGATGGGGGTAGTGCTCTACGGCACAATCGCACTGTTGCCACTCTTCTTGCAGACACTCGTCGGTTACCCGGCGTTGCAAAGCGGCCTGGCAGTCAGTCCGCGCGGAATCGGCGCAATTCTCTCAATGATCATTGTGGGCCGCCTGGTCGGAAAGATTGACGGTCGTTATCTCATCATGTTCGGATTTGTCGTGCTGGCGTTTTCTACTTACCTACTGACTGACATCGATCTACAGATTTCGATGAGGAGTATTGTCTGGCCTCAGATTATTAGCGGTCTTGCGATGGGCTTTGTTTTTGTTCCGCTGACCGTTATGGCGACCGGCACATTAACAAACGAGCAGATGGGCAATGCTACCGGCATCTTCAACTTGATGCGAAACCTTGGCGGTAGCTTTGGCATTGCTGCCGTCACCACGATGCTCGCGCGCGGAGCGCAGGTACACCAGGCAGCGATGGTCTCGCATCTGACGCCTTATGATCCAGCCTTTCAGCAACGGCTGCATGAACTGGCGACTGCGTTCGCGGCGCAAGGCAATCCCATGACGGCACTGCAGCAAGTTTACGGTGCGGTCTATGGCTCGCTCGTCAAGCAGGCAACCTTACTAGCGTACATTGATAACTTTTGGTTGCTGGCTTTCTTGTGCCTGCTGTGCGTCCCGGCAGCACTTCTTTTCAAAAAGGTTAAGGCCGGCAGACAGGCCCCGGCAGTGCATTGACCTCAACGACGAATTCCAGATCAGATGGGACAAGTCATTGGCCGTATCCCGCACGAGAGCTTTGCCATCACACCGAAATTCCGCAATAGAGAATAGTTTCGAGCAAATACATAAACGACCGATGCGCTGACTTCCTGTAGATTCAACTCGAAGCTTGAAACGAGGGGTGAATCACCCCCGTGGCTAAACGGATCTTCAGAAGAGGAGGAGATAATGAAAGGAAACAGATTAGTACAGAGAATTGGTGGGTTTGTGCTGGCAGCATTATTGCTATCCAGTGTAGCAATAATGTCTGGTAGTACAGTCCAAGCACAGTGGCGGGGTCGTGGTGGGTTTGGCGGTCGAGCCCGAATATTGCGGCCTGTTCGCCCGTTCTACGGGTATCCTTACGGGTATTACAACCAGTATGTCT
>WNGF01003601.1_pt1 | contig 20898 bp, 20 predicted proteins | sample 5400641 | NCBI WGS metagenome assembly WNGF01 (sample SAMN13153371, study PRJNA577476) | soil metagenome | isolation source: 80 cm soil or saprolite under grassland replicate 2 | place: USA:California | collected 2016-06-15 | reverse complement strand
TCGGTGGTGACCCCGGCCGGTGGGTTCAGGTGGACGACCACGATCTCGTCGGTTGCGACCGTCACGTTCGGCAACGTCGCGAGAATGACGGGCGCGGAGCTTGGAGCTTCCCGCAGTTGGATTCCGGCCATTGACCCGCTGGTTACGACCTTCAGCTCGACGAGATCGGCGCCGTCCGAGACATCCGGACTGACCTCGTTGATCTGAAGGTTCGCTTGGGTGGTGACCGAGAAGGAATCGACACTCGTGGCGGTGGCGCCGCCGAGGAGCTCGACGGTAATCGTCCCGTTTGTCGCGCCGTCCGGAACCTGCGCGGTGATCTGCGTGTTCGAGTCGACGCTGAACCCGACCTCCGTGCCGCTGAAGCGAACGTGAGTCGCGTTGGTAAAGCCATGGCCGGTGATCACGACCGACGTGCCGGGAACCCCGCTGGTCGGGGTGAACCCCTCCACGTCGAACTGGGTGAACTGCTGAGGGGCGGCGACGTTCGCCGTCAAGCCTTTCCACACCGTGACCGTCCCCGAGATCAGTCCGCTGAGCGGGGTCGTGACGTGGAGGGACGTTCCAATGTTCGCGGTGATGGCCCCGCCCACGATGCCGTTGAACTTGACGGCGGTCACGCCCGTCAGGCCGACGCCGGTCACCATGATGTCCTGATTGTGTCCGCCAGCGGTCGGTGCGATGCCGGTCACCGAGAACGTGACCGTGAACGTCGCTACCGAGAGCGGGGAATCGCCGGCAGCCGTGTGGACTTTGATCTGGCCGGTCGCAGCGCCTGCCGGAACGATCACCTTCAAGGACGTCGGCGTCACGTTCGTCGGCGTGGCCGACTTCAGACCGCCGAAATCGACACGGTCCGCGCCCCCGAAGCCCGTGCCAAAGACAGTGATCGTCGTGCCGGTCGGACCGGAGGTAGGTGTGAAGCTCGAGATCTTGGGGTCGACCGTGAACGAGCCCACGGTCGTAGACGTGCCACCAGCGTGGTGACCGAGATCGGGCCCGTGACCGCGCCCGCCGGCACCGTCACCTCGCGGTCCAATCGGGCGCCGCCAGAAGCCGACGTAAGCCAGAGCTGCGCTTGCTCGACCTCGCCGAAGCGCTCTACGCCGCGTTGGCGCTCATGAGCACGGGCCCTTCAACGCAGAGACGCTTTAGCTCGCCGTCGATCTCCACGGCGCACCCGTAGCAGGCGCCGTAGCCGCAGGCCATCGGCGCCTCCCAGGCGAGCTGGGCTTCCGGGGCGATGACGCGAACGGCCTCGAGCATCGGCTCGGGGCCGCAGGCGAGGACGTGCATGCCGGCCGGGATCAGTTGCGTGACGAGCGTCGGCTCGACGCACGCCTGGGCGTTCGGCACAAGCAGCGCCGCCTCCGCATGCCGGTCGGAACGAAAGCCGAGGACGGCGGGCGGGGCGCCGAGGGCCTCTGACAGGTACGGCAGCGGGGCGATGCCGATCCCGCCCCCCACGAGCAGCGGGCGCTCGACGTCGAGCCGGAAGCCGTTCCCCAGCGGTCCGAGGACGTGGAGGCGCTCGCCGACATCGGCCTGGCAGAGCGCATGCGACCCCGGGCCGATCGGGTCGATCAGGAACGCGAGCTCCCCGGGAGGCGCAAGGCACAAGCTCATCGGGCGCGGCAGCAGCCGGCCCGGAGCCTCGAGCATGAAGAACTGCCCGGGGATGCCCGGCTCGATCCCGCCGCGCTCGACCCGCAGCAGCGTGTACGGACCGACCTGCTCGTTCGCGAGAACCCTAAGCCGCGCGCGTCTCACGTTCGATCCGTTCCTGGAGGGAAAGGGATTCCTCACTGCGGGCATTCGCGATCGCGTGCACCGCGGCCGCGGCACCCGACAGCGTCGTGATGCAGGGAATGCGACCGACGAGCGCGGCCTCGCGGATGAGGTACCCATCGGTGCGCGCGCCCGAGCCATGGGGCGTGTTCACGACGAGGTTGCAACGTGCACGGCGGATGAGGTCGACCACGGTCGGCCCCTCCCCTTCCTCGGTCACCTTCCTCACCCGCTCGACCTTGAGACCGGCTTCGACGAGCGTGTCCGCCGTGCCGGCCGTCGCCAGCAGTTTGAAGCCGAGGTCGGCGAGGGCAGCGGCGACGTAGACAACCGCAGGCTTGTCGGCGTCGCGCACCGAGAGGAACGCCGTGCCGCTGACCGGCAGCGGCCGGCCGGCCGCGCGCTCGGCCTTCGCGAACGCCGTCGGGAGGTCGGCTGCGCTCGCCATCACTTCCCCGGTCGCGCGCATCTCCGGTCCCAGGACGGGATCCGCCCCCGGGAAACGAGCAAAGGGAAGGACGGCCGCCTTGACACTCACCTGTGCGAGCCGGCGCTCGCGCGGGAGCCCGAGGTCGCCGAGACGCGCACCGGCAGCGACGCGGCAGGCGGCGGCGACCAGGTTCAATCCGGTCGCCTTGCTGGCGAACGGCACGGTTCGTGACGCGCGGGGGTTCGCTTCGAGGACGTAGACCGTTCCCTCGACGACGGCGAGTTGGACGTTGAGCAGGCCGACGACTCCGAGCGCACCAGCGAGCCGGCGCACGATCGAGCGGATCTCTGCGTCTTCGCTCTTCCGCAGAGAGGGAGCCGGCAGCACGCACGCCGAGTCGCCCGAGTGCACGCCGGCTTCCTCCACGTGCTGCATCACGGCGCCGACGAAGGTGTCCTCCCCGTCCGACACGGCGTCGACGTCGATCTCGATCGCGCTCTCGAGAAAGCGGTCGATGAGCAGCGGCCGGTCGACGACGCCGAGATCGTCGGCGGCGTAGCAGACGCGCATCGCCCGTCCGCCGAGCACGTATGAAGGACGGATCAGCACCGGATATCCGATCCGCTCGGCGAGCGTTTCCGCTTCGGCGCGCGTCCGCGCGATTCCCCACTCCGGGCAGCGGATTCCGAGCCGGTCCAGGAGTGCGCCGAAGCGTTCGCGGTCCTCGGCGAGATCCACCGCGTCGAACGGCGTCCCCATGATCCGGTAGCCCGCCTGCTCCAGGCCGCGCGCGAGCTTGAGCGGCGTCTGGCCGCCGAACTGGATCGCGACCCCGTCCGGCCGCTCGCGCTCGCACACGCCGAGTACCTCTTCGAGCCGCAGCGGTTCGAAGTAGAGGCGGTCGGACGTGTCGTAGTCAGTGGAGACCGTCTCCGGGTTGCAGTTCACCATCACGGCCTCGTAGCCGAGGCAGCGGAAGCTCTGCGCTGCGTGGACGCAGCAGTAGTCGAACTCGATCCCCTGGCCGATCCGGTTCGGGCCAGAGCCGAGGATCACGACCCGCGGCTTGCCGTTGAGCGGCGGCGCCTCGTCGGCCTCGCCCCACGTGGAGTAGTAATACGTCGATGCCGCCTCGACCTCGCCGGCGCAGGAGTCGACGCGGCGGTAAGCGGGACGTACTCCCCACGCTCGGCGCCGCACCCGCACGGCCTCCTCGCTCGTCCCAGAAGAAGCGGCGATGTCTGCATCGGACAGGCCGGCTCGCTTCAGGCGCAGGAAGTCGTCTGCAACCAGGTCGTCGACGGACGACGGCACGGCCGGCAGCCGCTCGAGCTCGGCATGGAACCACGGATGCGCGCTCGCGGGCAGCGCCCACGGCTCGTCCGCATCGAGCTCGCGCGACCTCTGTGCCTTGAGAAAGGCGTCGGTGAACGTGCGGCCGATCCCCATCGCCTCGCCGACGGACTTCATCTGTGTCCCGAGAGTTGTGTCGGCGCCGGGGAACTTCTCGAACGCGAAACGCGGGAACTTGACGACGACATAGTCGAGCGTCGGCTCGAAGCTCGCGGGCGTCGTCCCGGTGAGATCGTTCGGGATCTCGTCAAGCGTGTAGCCGACGGCGAGCTTCGCCGCGACCTTCGCAATCGGATAGCCGGTCGCCTTCGAGGCCAGCGCGGACGAGCGTGACACGCGTGGGTTCATCTCGATCACGCGCAGCTCGCCGGTCTCTCGTTCGCGCGCGAACTGGATATTGGAACCACCGCACTCCACTCCGACCGCGCGCACCACGTCAGCAGCGGCGTCGCGCAGCTCCTGGTAGGCGTGGTCGGAGAGCGTCATCTGCGGCGCCACCGTGACGGAGTCGCCCGTGTGCACGCCCATCGGGTCGATGTTCTCGATCGAGCAGACGATCACGACGTTGTCCATGCGATCGCGCACGACCTCGAGCTCGAACTCATCCCACCCGCGGACGGACTCCTCCACGAGCACCTGACCGATCGGGCTCTCCGCGATCCCGACCTCGACCTGGCGATAGAGCTGGTCGATCGTCTCGACGAAGCCGCCCCCGTGCCCGCCGAGCGTGAACGCGGGCCTGATCACAGCCGGCAGCGAGATCCCGCCCAGCCCGTCCACGCCGGTGACGATGCGCGATTCCGGAACCTGCAGCCCGACACTGCGTACGGCCTCGCGGAAGAGCTCGCGGTCCTCGGCGCGGCGGATCACCTCGACGGGTGCTCCGATCAACTCGATGCCCAGCTCGGCGAGCACTCCGCTCTCCGCCAGCTCGCGCGCGAGGTTGAGGGCGGTCTGGCCACCCATCGTCGGGAGCAGCGCGTCGGGCCGCTCACGCATGAGCACCTCGGTCACCGCGTCTCGGTCGAGCGGCTCGAGGTATGTGCGGTCGGCGAAGCCCGGGTCGGTCATGATCGTGGCGGGGTTCGAGTTCACGACGATCGTGCGGAAGCCGTCCTCCCGCAGCACCTTCAACGCCTGGCAGCCGGCGTAGTCGAACTCACACGCCTGTCCGATCACGATCGGACCGGAGCCGATCAGGCAGATCGACTCGAGGTCACGCCGCCTTGGCATACGCCACCTCCCCGACCCAGCGCTCGATGATCGGCCACGCGTCATGGGGCCCGGGGCCGGCCTCTGGATGGAACTGCACCGATTGCGCACGTTCGAGCGGGAGGTCGAGCCCCTCGACGGTGCCGTCGTAGAGCGAGACGTGCGTCGCCTCGCGCGCCTCCGATGGTGCAACCGCGAAGCCATGGTTCTGGCTCGTCACGAGCACACGCCCGCTCGCGCGCTCGAGCACGGGATGGTTCGCGCCGCGGTGTCCGAACGGCAGCTTGAACGTCTCGTGTCCGGCCGCAAGGGCGAGAAGTTGGTGGCCCAGGCAGATGCCGAGAATCGGGACGTGGCCGATGAGCTCGCGGACGACCGCGACCTCGCCGGCAAGTGGCTCGGGGTCGCCCGGCCCATTCGAGAGCACGATGCCGTCGAACCGCAGCAGCTCCTCCGCGGTCGCGTCGTGAGGGAACACGGTCACCGCCGCGCCCGCACCCGCGAGCCGGCGCAGGATCGACCGCTTGCAGCCGTAGTCCACGACGGCAATCCGCGCGCGCCCCGCGTCCGCGTAGACGTACGGTCGCACGGTGGAGACCTCGGCCGCGAGCGCGCGCCCGCTCATCGGCACCTGCGCACGCGCCACCGAAGCCGCCTGCTCGACCGATCCCTCCCCGGCGACGGCGACGGCCCGCAGCGCACCCGCCTCTCGGAGCTTGAGCACGAGCGAACGCGTGTCGATCCCGGTCAGTGCGACGACCCCGCGTTCGTGCAGCCAGTCCGTCCACGCCGGGCCACGCGCCTCGCGCATGAGCACCGCGCGCGCGTGCACGCGCGGCGACTCCGACCGGCCCTCGGCGACCCCGTAGTTGCCGACCATCGGGGCCGTGAAGCACACGAGCTGCTCCGCGAAGCTCGGATCGGTGACGATCTCCTGGTAGCCCGTCATCGCCGTCGTGAAGACGGCCTCGCCGACGGCGAATCCTTCCGCAGCGACCGATTCGCCGCGGAAGACCGTTCCGTCCTCGAGCGCGAGGAAGCCGCTCATAGGCCGACCTGCGGCCTATGAGCGAGGGAAGGGGCATTGGGGGAAACCCTGAGGTTTCCCCTTGTCGTCTCCTCAGCCCACGCGGCGATCTCAGCGGCGCGTGGGCTGAGGCGTGACCTAAAGAAGGGAGCTCGTGAGGGAAACATGGTTTCCCTCACGGGAGCGAGCCGAAGGCGAGCGACGGTCACCGAGCTTCTCCGAGCGCGGTGTGCACTTTGCTCCGGAGCCAGGCTGCCGCCTCCGGCTTCGAGCCCCACTCGCCGGTCTCGAGCCACCGCCAGGCCCGGCAGGCGTTCAGCAGGCCATTGGCTTCGACGGGCTCTTCGCGCTCGTGCCATTCGAGCGACTCGCGCAGGGCCTGCAGGACGGCGTCTTGCTCGACCGGCGCGAAGACGTCGGCCCAGGGCCGCCCGAGCAGCGGGATCGCATGTTCCCACGCGATCGCCCGGTCGAGCACGAACCAGAACGAGGGATCGTTCTGCGGATCGAACGAGACGAGCTCGCCGGTGTTCAGGTTGAGCTCGTACTCCTCCTGGCCGGCCGCGTACACGACCAGCTCGAGCTTGCGTCCCGGGCACGGCAGGCCTTCGGCGGCGTCGACCAGGGCCCGTTTCTCGGCGAGGCCGAGCGGGCGCGGTACGACTGCGATCACGTCGACGTCGCTCCGTCCGGGCTCGAACCCACCGCACGACCCCGAGCCGACGAGGTAGACGGCCTCGAGCTCGACGACGTTCCCAAGCTGCTCGACGAGCTTGTCGAGATACGCGGACAGCGCCGGATGGGTCGTCACGACGAGTACGCGAGCCTCCCGGCGGCGATGGTGGCCCGCACCTTGCCTTTCACGGTCTCGCCGAGCAGCCAGGAATTGACCGAGCGCGAGCGGAAGTCGCCCTCGGTGATGCCGTAGCTCGCCTTGAGGTCGAGCAGGACGAGGTTCGCCTGCGCGCCGACGGCGATGCGTGGCTCGTCAAGACCGTACGCGCGTGCCGCGCCGCCGGACATTCGCTCCAGCACGGTCTCGAGCGGTACGACGCCCGGCTCGACGAGCCGCGTATACAGCGCTGCGAAAGCGGTCTCGAGCCCGGTCACGCCGAAGGGGGCCGCCTCGAACGGCACGTCCTTCTCGTGCCGCGCGTGCGGCGCGTGATCGGTGGCAATCGCCGTGATCGTCCCGTCCTTTAGCCCTTCGATCAGCGCGGTGCGATCGGACGCGGCGCGAAGGGGCGGATTCATCTTTAGGTTCGGGTCGAGTGAGCGGACTGCCTCGTCCGTGAGGCAGAGGTGGTGGGGCGTCACCTCGGCCGTCGCCTGCACGCCTTCCGCTCTTGCGCGGCGGAGCGCCTGGACGGACTCCCAGGCCGAGAGGTGGAGGAGATGAAGCGGCCGGCTCTCGTAGGCAGCCAGCGAGAGATCCCGTTCCACCATCACGCTTTCCGCCACGGACGGATAGCCCGCGAAGCCGAGCTCCGCGGAGACCGCACCCTCGTGCATCTGACCGCCGCGCGAGAGCGTCGGCTCCTCGCAGTGCAGTGCGATCCGGCGCGCGGTGACGGCGCCGTACTGCAGGGCGCGGCGCATCAGCCCGGCCGAGGCGACGGGGACGCCGTCGTCGCTGAAACCCGCCGCCCCCGCGTCCGCGAGCTCGGCCATCTCGGTCAGCTCGGCGCCCGCCTGACCCCTCGTAATGGAGGCGAGGAAGCCGACCGGAATCTCGGCCTCCGCGCGCGCGATCTCGATCAGCGAGCCGATCGTCGCGGCCGAATCCACGACCGGCTCGGTGTTCGGCATGGCGAGGATCGCGCAGTAGCCGCCCGCCGCGGCCGCGGCGGTTCCGGATGCGATCGTCTCCTCGTCCTCCCGGCCAGGTGTGCGCAGGTGGACGTGTGGATCGACGAATCCCGGCGCGAGCAGAAGGCCTTCCGCCTCGACGATGCGGTGCGAGTTCGTGTCGAGATCCGTGCCGAGCGCCGTGATGACGCCGTCGTCGATGCGTACATCGAGCGTCGCGTCCACGGCGGCAGCCGGATCGAGCACGCGTGCGCCGCGCACGACGATGCTCTCCCCGGGCCCGTCTTTTCTGAACAGCATCACGCCACCTCCAACACAGACTCGGTCTTGACCCCGACCGGGCCGCTCGTAAGCAGGTCGTAAAGGACCGCCATCCGCGTCAGGAGACCCGCGCGCACCTGCGTCTCGATGAGTGCATCGGCATGGTCGGCTACCCGCGGATCGATCTCGACGCCGCGATTCATCGGGCCGGGATGCATCACCTTCTGGCCGGGACGCAGGCGCTCCGGAGTCACGCCCCACTTCGCCGCGTACTCGCGCAGCGACGGGACGTAGTTGGCGCCCTCCTGCATCCGCTCGCGCTGCATGCGGAGGACGTAGACGACGTCGGCCGCGGCGATCACGCCGATCTCCGTCGTTGCCTCGCAGCCCATCGCCTCGATTCCACGCGGCAGGAGAGCCGGCGGACCCACGAGCGTTACATGCGCGCCCATCAGCGCGAGCGCCTGGATCAGCGAGCGCGCAACGCGGGAGTGCAGGACGTCCCCCACGATCGCGACGTGGAGCCCTTCCAGCCGGCCGAGCTCCTCCCGCATCGTGTAGAGGTCGAGCAGCGCCTGGGTCGGGTGCTGGTGCTTCCCGTCACCCGCATTGACGACGTGAGCATCGGTTACCCGCGCGACGAGCTGAGGAGCGCCGATCTGCGGATGCCGGATCACGATCACGTCCGGGTCGTAGGCGCCGAGCGTGATCGCGGTGTCCTTCAGGGACTCGCCCTTGTCGACAGATGAGCCGGTCGACTTGATCGACATCGTGTCGGCCGAGAGACGCTTGGCCGCGAGCTCGAAGCTCGAGGACGTGCGCGTGGACGACTCGTAGAAGACGTTGATCACGAGCCGGCCCTTCAAGGTCGGCAGCTTCTTGACCTCGCGTTCGAGGCTGCGCTCGAACGTGCGCGCGGTCGCCAGCAGGCGCTCGACGTCGTCGCGCGTGACGTCCTTGATCGAAATGAAGTGCCGCTTCGGCGGCGGCGCGGGGGGACGCAGGTCCTCCCGCATGACGCGGATCTCAGCCATGCTTCATGCACTCCCCTCTTCTGAGGCCGGAACGAGCAAGATTCGGTCGACCTCGTCCACTTCCAGCAGCTCCACCTGGATGCGCTCGTCGCGCGAGGTGGGAAGGTTCTTGCCGACGTAGTCGGGACGGATCGGCAGTTCCCGGTGCCCGCGGTCGACGAGGACGGCGAGCTGGATGCGCGCGGGGCGGCCGTAGTCGAAGAGCGCCTCGATCGCGGCTCGGATCGTCCGGCCCGTGTAGAGGACGTCGTCGACGAGCACGACCGTCTTGCCCTCGAGCGGGAAGTCCAGCGCCGTCGAGCGGACGACCGGCTGGGCATGGCGGGGCGCGTCACCGCCTCGCACGTGGACGTCGTCGCGGTAGAACGTGATGTCGACGGCCCCGAGTGCCGGCGGAACTCCCGCGCGCTCCTCGACTAGGCGGCGCAGGCGGTGCGCGAGCGGGACGCCGCGGGTCTGGATCCCAACGAGCGCGACCCGCGAGAGATCCGGGTTCGCCTCGATCAGCTCGTGCGCGATCCGCGAAAGCGTCCGGGCGAGGCCCTCGCTGTCGAGGAGGACCTTCTCGGGAGCGGCCACCCGGGCGCTCAGGGCGCGGACAGGGTCGGCGGTGTGCGGGCAGGCAGCTTCATTCGACTCCTTCCCGGCCTCACTGGACCGGCTTAAAGGGGTTCGGTCGTGCGGGACTCTATCCGCCCGCCCGGACGGAGTCGATACGCCGGTACAGCTCGGCCCACTGCCGGACGTCCAGATCGCGTGGCCGGGCCTGCCGGTCGAAACCGAGCTCGATCGCGAGCCTCTTCAGTTCACGCGGCAAGAGGATCCCGCGCAAGCCCTCCCGGTAGCCGCGCGCCAGGAAGGCTTCGTACACATGGCGTTCGACAGCCGGGATCAGCGGCTCGGAGCGGCGAATGATCCGAAGGACGCCGGCGTCGACGGACGGTGGTGGCGCGAACACGCAGCGGGGAAGCCGCCTCGAAACCGACAGCTCAAACCAGGCGCCCCAGTAAGCGCTCAGCTGCGTGCTCGGCCAGACCGCCGCGCGCTTGCAGGCGAGGCCCCACTCGACGACGACATCAGCAGTCACAAGAGCCGCGCGCGGATCGAGCAGCCGGCGCAAGATCGCCGTCGCGCCGTCGAAGGGGAGGTTCGCGACCACCTTGAAGGGTTCGCGCGGAAGCGGAAGGCGGAGGGCGTCGGCAACGACGACTTCGATGTCCGGCAGACGGCGCTCGAGCTGGGCCGCGAGTCCCAGGTCGATCTCTACGGCGACGACGCGTCCCGCACGGCGCGCCAACGCTGTCGTCAGGACGCCGCTGCCTGCGCCGAGGTCGAGCACGAGGTCGTCGCGCTGAATGTGCGCAGCGCGAACCAGCTCCGCTGCAAGCTTGCTACTGCGGAGAAAGTGCTGGCCGCGGCCGCGAGCTGCTCGCGGTCGGACGGCCACGGAAGACTCCCATGCCCATACTCAAACTGTAGCGCGCGAAAGCTGCGCTTTTCACGCGCTGTCTGTACTGGCGCTTCGCGGCCAAACGCGCGCAGGCAAAGCCCGCGCGCTCCCTGCTCTGGCTTCCGACCTTGGGGCGCGCGGTAGGCAGGGGCCTAAATCTAAGGCTCGCCGACGATCTCGTCGGGTTCCGTCATGGCCTCGATCGCATCTTGCGCCTGTTCGACCGAGGACTCCGGGACCGAGACGGTGACGGAGTCGTCCTCGCCGTCGGCGAGCACAGCCTCGATGCCTGCAGAGCGAAGGATCTCCTGGATCTCCTCTGCCTCCGCCACGTCCCCCGCCACCGCGACTTGGACCAGCCCCGTCATTGCGGCGCGGATGATACGGGCTCCGGCTCGCGGCGGTGGAGCGCGCCTCCTTTGACGAGCTGCGGCGTCCCGCGCTCGGCGAACGGCACTTCGATCACGTCGAAGTCCTTCGGGACCACGGTCTCGGGAAAGATCTCGCGCGCTTCGCGGGCGATCTCCGGACCGAAATACCGGCTCGAGAGATGCGTGAGCGCGAGCATCCCGACCTCCGCGCGGCGTGCCACCTCGGCCGCCTGAGTCGCGGTTTGATGCAGCGTCTCCTCTGCGCGGTCACGCTCCTCGTCGGCGAAGGTCGCCTCGGTGACGAGCACGTCGGCGCCCCAGGCCGCCTCGACAATTTCCTCAGACGGGGCCGTGTCTCCGGTCACGACGATCTTCCGACCCGGCCGCGGGGGACCGAGCACCTGTTCGGGCGTAACGGTCCGCCCATCAGCGAGCGAGAGGGGCTCGCCGCGCTGTAGCGCCCCGCGCTCGGGGCCGCTCGGAACGCCCAGCAGGTCCGCTCTTTCGACGTCGAATCGGCCGGGCCTCGTCGCCTCGATGAGTGACCATCCAAGTGACGGGACGCCGTGGGAGACGCCGAACGTGGCGAGGCGGTAGTCGTCCCGCTCGAGCACGTCGCCGGGCTCCAGCTCGATCAGCTTCACCTCGTACGTGAGCCTCCCGACCACGCGCTTGAGCGAGCCGAGCAAGTCGACGAGTCCGCGCGGGCCGTAGACCTCGAGCGGTGCCTCGCGTCCACGCAGGGCGAAGGTCTTGAACATTCCCGGCAGCCCGAGGATGTGATCGGCGTGGAAGTGCGTGACGAAGACCTCGCGCAGTTCCACCAGCCCCACGGCGGAGCGCAGCAGTTGCCGCTGGGTTCCCTCCGCGCAGTCGAACAGCAGCCGCTCGCCGCCCCGGCGCACGAGCAGCGCCGCCGGCGCGCGCTGGGCGGTAGGCATCGAGCCCGCGGTGCCGAGGAAGACGAGATCCAGGTCCATCGGGCGATTCTAGGTTTCGGCCGCTCGAGCGCCTTTAGGTCGTGGCTGCTAGGAAACAGCCGCGCCCCAGCCGTCGAACTTGCAGCGACCGTTCTCGTATCCAGCCATGACCATCTACCTGATCCACTGGTTCAGAATCTCTTCGCTGATCGTCGTGTCCTGGGTCGAGCCAGCGACGCTTTCCCGCGTCGGCCTGGACGTCATAGTCGGTCTCGTTCTGTAGGAACCGTGCCAGCGTGTCGGCGCTGTGTCTGTCCGGCGCTTCGTAGGCGAAGTCCAATCGGAGCTGCTTGTCCTCCGTGACGCCGTGGCGCTGCAACTCGGCCCAGGTCTCCCGATTCATCGCCAACTGGCGGTCCAGCACACCGTCGGGCGACCACTCTTGGTCAACACGCCAACCATCGCTACGAGGGTTCGACGAAACGGGCCGTGAGCCGTTCCCAGGCATCATCGTCCGTTAGCTGCATCTCGCTTGGCGCGGCTGGCGCTCGGCGGCGCGTCCGTGCCGGTTACGCCTAATACCGGGGCTGGTCGGGCGCGTAGCCCTCGACGTCGAAGCCGAGCTCTTCGAAATCCTCGAGCACTGCGGCCTCGTAAACCTCATGGTTCTTCGCCTCGAGGCAGTCCGTGATCGCCCGTAGATATTCGTCTGCGAGCTCCTTCGTCTCGTAGTAGACGAACGAGTAGACCTTCGTTCCGTCCGTCGCGAGCTTTCGGAGCTGGCCGGGACCACCGATGTCGCGCACGCATTCTGCGACGTCGTTGCCCGTCTCATGCGGAGACGAGGTCGTGGCGTGGTAGCAGTCCGGCACAACGCGATCATCGCCGATCGTGCGCCTAGTTGCAAGCGGTACTAGCCGCCGGTGCTCGAATCGAACGGACGCACCCGCGCTCCCTGATCAGCAGCATTTGTCGTCCTCGGGCCGCTTCATGGCCGGAAGAGTAAGACCCGTTCGTCAAACCCTCCTACGGCAGGACAAGGCGCTGCCCGGGCACGAGAGTCGTGCCGCGCAGGTGGTTGCGGCGCTGGAGCTGCCAGATGCCCTCGCGGGGGTCGCCCGCGTAATGAGCCGTCGCGATCGACCAGAGCGTGTCCGTTGGCTTCACGACGTAACTGACGGGCTTTCCGGCGCTGCCGGAGGGACGAGCGACGATGCCCACGAGGAGCGAGACGGCCAGGAGGAGGACTGCGAGGCGCGCGAACATGTGTTCGTAGGGTATCGAACACACGTTCGCCTTGTCAAGGGAAACTATCCCTGCCTCGAAGGATGTGGCCGCGCGCCAGCCAGACGAGCCCGCCAAAGCCGTAGTACCAGGCGGCAGCGAGTCCGATCAGTCGGATGGGAAGCGTCAATCGGTCCATGGACACTGGTCCAGTCTGGCCGCTCTATTAACGGCTTCGCCGAGCAGTTCCTTGAACATGTTCCGGTCGGAGTCCCGGCGGTTGTCCCGGGTCTGCAAACCGCCCTTGGGGCGGATGCAACCCGGTCATTCCGATTCGCGCGAATCACGAACGAATGGGCAGGCCGACCAGCGCTCCTTGTTGGCAAAAAAGCGCTTCGACCAGCTCGGAGACGCCCCGCGCGACCTAAGCTCACGCCTCCACCAAGAGCCGGAGGCTAACGCGAGCGAAGCCGTGTTAGCCGCAGGCGAACTCACGCGTGCGGGGACGCGTAGCGCCACCGCACGCGGACGCGGAGATCGGCCCACAGCGACCCCCAAATGAGCGCGCGGGCTCTGCCCGCGCGCGTTGCGCCGCGAAGCGGCCGATCCTCAACGCCCGCGAAAGCGCAGCTTTCGCGGGGTGCTAGAGCGTGACCAGCTCCGGGGTGATCCGGCCGCCTTTCACCCTGAGAACGAGCATGGAATGAACAGGCGCGCTCCGACGCTCCGTCGGTGAGCCCGGATTCAAGATCCAGAGGTGCTGAAAGCGCTCGACTTGCGGGACGTGCGTGTGGCCGTACACGACGGCCTCGCACTCCGCGAAGCGCGCCGCCAGCCGCGCCTCCCGGCGGGCCCGGGGCCCCGGGTCGTGGACCATCCCGATCCGGACGTTCTCGACCTCCACCACACGCTGCTTCACGAGGATCTCCTTCAGCGCCGGCTCGTCCATGTTCCCGGCGACGCCCTCAACCGGCGGCCCGATCCCCCGTAGCTCCTCGAGGAAGTGCAGAGAGACGAAATCGCCGCCGTGTAACACGAGATCCGCGCCCGCGAGCAGCCGCACGCACTCCTCGGGAAGCGACCGGGCACCTCGCGGAAGGTGCGTATCGGAGATGACGGCGACTCTGGTCAGGAAGCAGCGACGGGTTCGGGCGCGACTGCGCGCGGTTCGCGCAGGAAGTGTCCCGCTTTCCAGATCAGCTCGCCGTCGGCATAGACCTCGCCGTCGGCCCGCAGGTCGCAGATCATGTCCCAGTGGAGGCCGGATTCGTTCTGGCTGCCGAGCTTCTTGAAGCCGGAGCCGAGGGCGAGGTGCATCGTCCCGCCGATCTTCTCGTCGAAGAGGATGTCGCGAGTGAACCGGCCGATCTCGTAGTTGAGGCCGAACGCAAGTTCACCAAGCGTGCGGACGCCCTCGTCCATTGCGAGCAGCGATTGCAAATAGTCGTTTCCGTCGGCGGCTTCCGCGTTCACGACCTGGCCGCCCTCGAAGCGCAACCGGACATCTTCGACCCCACGGCCGCGGAAGATCGCCGGGAACGAGAACCGGACGTCACCCGACGTCTCCGTCTCGACCGGGCTGGTGAAGATCTCCCCGTCGGGCATGTTCAGCTTGCCGTCCGCCGCCAACCAGCCGCGTCCCTCGACATTCACCCTGAGGTCCGTATCGGGGCCCACGATGCGGAGCTCGCGGAAAGTCTCGAGCTCACGCGCGCGAGCGTTCAACTCGACAGAGACTCCCTGCCAGTACGCCACCGGATCCTCGCTCTCGCGAACGTGACAGGCGCCGTAGACGAAGTCCTCGTACTCCGTCAGCGACATGTCGGCGTCCTGGGCGTGCGCGTGCGTCGGAAAGCGCGTGCCGACCCAGCGCGCCTTGCCTTCGTCCATCCGCTCCCAGTAGCGGTTCGTGAGCGCGCGCCGGGAGGCGATGCGGCGGCTGACTCGACCCGGATCCGCCTGCGAGAAGGCGCGCGTGTTCCGGTCCGCCCAGATCGTGATCAGCGCGTCCAGATTCTCGATCTCGAAGCGCTCGATCTCCGAGACGAACACCAACTGCTCGTCGGAGCCTTCGTGGACGTCGATGAACTCGACCTCCTCGATCAGGACCCGCGTGTGCGCATTGGCGCCGGCGCGCAACGCCTCGCGATAGAGCTCCGTCATCAGCGGGGCCGCCACCGTTCCCCCGTCGATCCGCACGAGCTGGCCGGGGCCGAGCTCGAGCGAGTAGTTGATCAGGAGGTCGGCGAGCTTCGCGACGCGCGGGTCAGTCATCGCGATCCTTATATCGCATCCGCCCTGTTTTTAAGACTGGCCGGAATGAACATGTGTGTGGCGCCGGTTACGCGCCGCGGAACATGCGCGTGAAGGTGCTGGCCCGCGCCGGATTCGTCTCCGCGCGAAGGGTCACCGTCACGCGGTACGACCCGCGGCTCAGCCTGGGAAGCTTGAACAGGAGATCCCTGGCCGCCTCGGCCTGGCCCGAGGCTCCGGTGAGCCTTCGCGTGCTGGAGGGGCGGGAGATCCTGACGTCATAGGTAAACCCTTCGTCCGCGCGCACGACGAATGTCCGCGGCAGCGCCTTGAAGACCGCCTGTGCCCCGACCACGCGGTCGGTATGAGTCCACTGGACGAGCTTCCCTCGGCACTGCTGGTTCGCGAGGATCGCCTCCTTGACCGCCGCGTAGGCGGCCCGCCGCGTCCCGTCGGGAAGCAGCATCCCGCTCTGCCAGGCCGGCAGGCTGGTCTCGTCGACGGCGTGGAAGAAGTTCAGCAGGGCGACGTTCGGATCGCACGCCATCAGCGCTATCAGCTGTGCGTAGTAGGAGGCGTGTGTGCCCTCATCGAGTACCGGCACGTTCTCGCTGCCGGTGTACAGGCCGACCTTGCCCGGCGCGATGCGCGCCTGGTAGCCGACCTCGTCCACGAAGATGCGCACGAAGGGCCCGCCTGACTGGCCGGATTCACGGAAGAGCGGCTGCGCGGTCCCGTGGAATGCATCCCACCAGGCTTGCTTGAAGCGATCGAAGTTGACGCAGCCGACCTTCGGCCATAGATAACCGACGGACGGCGCATCCGTGTTCTGGTTCGGGTAGCAATGAATCGAGATGTCGTCGGCGATCGGCTTCGTCCGCCCGCTGGCGCGATATGCATCCCCGACCTCCTTCAGGAAACGGATCGGCGAGTGCGAGACGTTGCTCGGCGCGTCGAAGTCGTCGTTGCCGCGTGGGGACAGGCCGAAAGCGATCACATCGATACCAGGATCGACGGCCTTCAGCGCGTCATAGCAGGCTGCCATGGCCTGCTCCTGGACGAGCCCTGAGATGCCGTTGCCGGCGTCGTCGAACTGCGGCTGGTGGAAGCGCGGCTGGTTTCCCTCGTTCAGACAGATGATCTTCCTGACGTACGGGTAGCGCTCCGCGACCTTGGCGGCGTACTGCGCAAAGAGCTGGATGCCGTTGGGCGTGTCGACGAGCCCGCGCGCCTTCAGCGGGTAGATCGCGAAGATCACGTCGATGCCGCGGCGCATCGCCTCGGGCACGGAGCGGTCCAGGAAGGCTCTGTCGACGATCGTCGTCGGATTTGCGGGATCCCAGAACACCGCGATCCTGTTCTCGGTCATCCCGAGATCGGTGAGCATCGTGAAGAACCCGGCGCCGCCGTCGTCGGCATATTTGCCGGCGTCGTCAGCGACGCCGAAGGTCGTGCTCGAGGCCCCGCCGGCAAGGGCGAGGGCTGCGCAAACGCATGCCAAAACCGCAGAGATCCGCCTCATGCGGTTCTTGTCGGCAGATCAGGGCTTGAGTTTGAGTCGATCTGTTACTGCCGCTGCTGAGCCCGGTCTTTCCAAGAGTGGCGGAGCACTGCGTCGACGAGCTTTCCGGCGCCGAAGCGAACCGGGTCGTCAGCGGGGAGGCCCGTCTCTTCCTCCGCCGCCTCGATCGAGGTGCGGGCCTCGTCCTCGGAGACCGCTGAAGTGTTGAGAGCGATGCAGGCGACCCTGGCGGGCCGGAGCTTCAGCGACATGCGCTCGTGAAGGTCGACGAGCTCGGCGAGGCCCATGATCGGAGAGGCGGTCGGATCGCCCTCGACCACGGTCCGCCCCACCTCGTGGCAGAGCACGTACAGGTGCGGGGCGCTGCCGTGCATCAGGCCGATGGTGACCCCTGAGTAGATGGGATGCAGGATCGCGCCCTGCCCCTCCACCCAGAGCAGGTCGCCCTGCTGGCCTCCTTCCACCACCAGCCGCTCCGCGGCTCCGGCGAGGAAGTCCGACACGACCGCATCGACGGCGATCCCCCACCCCGCAATGGCGATCCCGGTCTGTCCCGTCGGGACGAAGACCGAGCGCAGACCGCGCTTCCGCGCCTCGAGATCCAGTTCGCAGGTTGCGGTCATCTTCCCGATCGCGCAGTCCGAGCCGACGGTGAGGACGATCGTTGCGTCCACCTCGAGGTTCTCGCCGATGGCGGTGCTCAGGTCGGTCGGCGGCTCACGCAGGTCGCGGAGCTCGACGCCATGCTTCGCACCGAGCTCCGCCAGGCCGGGAATGTCGCGCAGGCGGACGTGCAGCCCGTTCTCGAGGTCGAAGCCTTTCGCGACGCAGTTCTTCAGCAGCTCCTGCCAGTCGCCGGGGAAGTGGCCGCCCTGCGTGACAACTCCGACGAGCGCGGTGTTTGGGTTGAAGCAGAGCGCGTCGTTGACAGAGCCAACGATCGGCACGCCGTCATCGGTTTCCCCGGCGCGCTTCGTGTCGAGGATCGCCACGACGGACTCGCGCCGGTAGCGCATGACGCCGCGCAGGGTCTTGCCGTAGTGCGGATCGTGTGAGAACCCCTCAGCGAGGATGAGGTACCGCTTGTCTGACACCCAGGCCCGGTTCGTTGGCGGGAAGTTGGACCCCGTCGACGAACTCCACTCCTGGCCACTGGTCATCCGCGAGGAGCAGGTTGCCGTCGAGATCGACGTGGTCGCAGAGGCTTGCGATCTGCGCTGCGGCTGCAATTCCGAGCCCGGACTCGAGCATGCAGCCGAGCATCACCCGTAGATCCAGTGCACGTGCCGCATGCGCCATGCGGATCGCTTCGCGAATCCCCCCAGACTTCGCGAGCTTGATGTTGATCCCGTGAGCGCGCCCGGCGCAGGCGGCAACGTCGGCGAGCCGGTGGCAGTCCTCGTCGACGTAGATCGGGATCGGAGATTCCCGCTTCAGCCGGACACCGTCCGGGTCGCCGGCCGGGAGCGGCTGCTCGCAGTAGTCGACGCCGAGTTCCGCGAGCTGCGGAAGCGCGTCGAGGGCCTCGTCCAGCGTCCAGTACTCGTTCACGTCGACCTGGAGCGGCGCGTTCGTGACGTTGTGCACCGCCCGCACGCGCTCCACGTCGAGACCATCCCGCGCCCCGAGCTTGAGCTTCAGCCGGAGGAAGCGATCAGCAACCCTGGAGGCGCGCTGCGCCATGTCGTCGGGATCGCCGAGCCAGATCGTCCAGGACGTCGGAGGGCCTTGCTGCCGGAGGCCGAGCAGTCGCCAGACGGGCACTCCCGTGAGCTTGCCCTGGAGGTCGTGCAGCGCCGCGTCGAGAGCCGAGCGGGCAGCCCACTCTCGCGGCTCCAGGCGGGACTCGATCTCGTCGAGCGCGAACGGATCGTCCCCGAGGGCTTCCGCGTGGTCCTCGACGTACGCGAGCGCGGACTCCGCGGATTCTCCATACCGGTCGATCGGTGCGCCCTCCCCGAAGCCCGAGACGCCCTCGTGCTGGACCTCGACCTGCACGACCTCGGCGGTGTCGGCAGCTTCGCGTGCGATCACGAACGTCTCCGCGAGCTCGAGCGTCGCGATACGGGCGGAGACTTCCATCGGGGCTACACTACTTCGCCAGAACGCGCCTGTAGCTCAGGGGATAGAGCGTGCGCCTCCGGAGCGCAAGGTCGCAGGTTCGATTCCTGCCAGGCGCATCGCCGGACCGTTGACGCGTGGTTGGACCGCGGTTAGGGGGCGAGCAGAAGTTGGTGCCTATGCACTCGGAGGGGCAACCAACCAGCGAAACGCGGCTCTTCAGCCGGCCCATTGTCCTCGTTACGGTGGCCGGCCTCGTCGCGATCGCCGCCGCTGCCGTCGTCGTTGGGATCGCTTCTGGAGGCCGAAGCGGCTCCTCGGTCGAGCCGTCGGACAGCGCGGCGTTTTTCCTTCGGGGAAGCGGCCGAAGATATCTGGCGCTCACCCCACTCGGTCGCGGCAAGACACGCATTCTCAAGCTTCCGCGCGCGCTCGGGAATGTCGACCTCGACGAAGTTTCGATGGCCTTCTCCCCGGACGGGAGCACGCTCTCGTTCCTCGCCGGCGGAACCTTCTTTGTCGTCGAGACGCGATCGCTTCGAATGAAAAGGCTCGTCTCCAAACGCGAGCTCGGACGCGGAGCGGACGCCGCGAGCCTCTCCCCCGATGGCCGCCATGTCGCGGTTGTGCACACACTCTTCGAACGGAATTCGAGCTGCCGCGCGCGCACATGGATCTCGGTCGTCGCAAACAACGGCACGAGCCGACGCCTGGCGGCGCTGCCGGAGGCCGCTCGACCAACCCCGGATCGAACCATTTTGATAGCCAGTGTTTCGTGGTCGCCCAACGGCCACTCATTGCTGTACACGGTGGACCGGTTCGCCGGCCCTAACGACTGCCGCACGAACGACCTCGAAAGCGTCTTTCTCTTTCGAATACCTGCGAGTGGTGGGCGCGTGATACGGCTGAGGAAGGCTGCGGATTACATCTACAGCCCGCAGTGGTCGCCTCGTGGTGACCTCATCGCATACATCGAGGGCAACATGGCTTTTCCCGGAACGCCATCAAATGTCTTCGTAGTCCGACCAGACGGCTCACGGCGTCGCGAGCTGACGCATTTCGTGCCAACACAGGGGGTTGGCGACCAAGGGCTGTCTTTCGCGTGGTCGCGGACCGGGCGCATCGTCGTCGCCCATGTGCGCGGGGTCCCGATGCGCAGCGACGTCGGCCTCTACGACATCGATCCGCGGTCGAACGGGAACCGGCGTTTCTCTCAATTTGAGTCGGAATCAGTCTTGGCAGTCTCGCCCGACGGGCGACTCGTCGCGGTCGCCGGTCAGCCGGACGTCGTGATCCTTTCTCTCGTGGACGGCGAGATCCGCCGGCGCACCAGGCTTACGTCGCCACGCTCGGATCTTCGCGTCGAGGACTACAGCCCTGTCGCGGTGTACTTCTCTCCTTGAGTCCTTGAGGACGGCCTAGCCCAACCGGTACGGGACGCTCGTGAGAATCACCTGCGGTTCGAAGAGAAGCAGGCGCTTGATGTAGAGCGCACGCTGGTTGTGCAGCAGGCGCTGCGGACCGCTGAAGATGAGCTCCGGCATGATCACCACCGCGACCGCATCCGGGTCCGCGGTGATCCGGCGTAGGTAGCGAAGGAGCGGATCGCCGATGTCGCGGAAATCCGCTTCCTCGACTTCGAGGGAGAGTTTCATGCCCCGCTCTGCCCAGTCACTCCGGAGTCGCACCGCTTCCTCGGAGTCGAAGGCGAAGAAGACCGCCCGCGTGTCCTCGAACCCAAGGGTGCGGGCGTAGTTGACCGCTCGCATCGACGCAGCGTGGGCGCCCGACACGAGGATCCGGCACACGGCACGCTGCGGCGGCTTCTTGTCCGGGCTCGGCGCCAGCACCGGGACGTCGGTGATGACCACACCCGGTTCGGTTAGGAGACGCAGCTTGAGCGAGAACTCCGTGCCACGCGTGACGGCGGCGACAAGCGAACGACTTCGGAACAACTCCGGGATGATCACGGTCACGAAGTTCGACTCCCCGCGCGGCAGCCCCCAGAGATATTCGATCACCGCGTCCGCGCGACCGTCCTCGGGCGTGAGCATCTCGAGGTCGGGCCGAATGTCGGTGAGCTCGCGGAAGCGTGGACGGATACCCGGATCAGTCCGCTTCCCGCGCGCGTGAATGGCGCGGAAATGGTCCCCCGCGATCTGGCGCGCGTACCAGAGCGCCTC
>WNGF01004592.1_pt1 | contig 20900 bp, 19 predicted proteins | sample 5400641 | NCBI WGS metagenome assembly WNGF01 (sample SAMN13153371, study PRJNA577476) | soil metagenome | isolation source: 80 cm soil or saprolite under grassland replicate 2 | place: USA:California | collected 2016-06-15 | reverse complement strand
GGCCTCGAGCGCACCCCACAACGTGTGCTCGAGTATCTGGATCCAACCAGGCTTATCGGTCTCCTCCGGGACCTCAACAACCCGGAAGCTGAGCGCCTGGTCGGCCAAATCAATGCGCTCGTGCCGGTGGAAAAGGAGGGCCTCGCCGGCTTCCGCGCTCGCTTCGGCGTCGTGCTCGAAGGTGTGGCAGCCGCCAGCCTAGGGAACGGGTTCGCGTTAGACGACGCAATCCGCGCTCGCCGGCCGGTGCTGTTCAGCCTGGATGCCGCGACGTACCCGGAGCTGGCGACGAAGATCGGCGCATGGGTCCTGCTGGACCTGGTGCGTGTGGCCGCCACGCGTCCGGGACCGTGCCTCGTCATCGTCGATGAGTTCTCGGCACTCGGACGTGAAGGTCGGCATGTGATTCCGCTGCTTGCACGCACCCGCGAGGCCGGCATGGTCTGCGTCCTGGCGACGCAAGGTCTAGCCGACCTCGCACGCGTTGATGGCAACCTGCCACAACAGATCACGCAAAACACTGGCGTGAGGCTCGCCTTACGCCAGGGCTCCGCGGAGGACCAGGAGTGCTGGAGTGCTCTCCTGGGCGGAGCACCTGTCCCGTTCGCCGGCAGCAGCTACGTGCGGCACAACCGCGCGCGAGCTGTGGCGCCGGACGAGCTGGCGATGCTCCGCACCGGCGAAGCGTTCCTGCACGTGATGCCTGGTGCATCCGATGGAATGCGCAAACGGCTGTGGATTGCACGGCCGAAAAAGGTAGGCACATTCGGCCTGCCTATCGAACAGCCAGAACCCCAGAACGACTCTCGAACGAGAGCCGCCTGGGTCTGGAATACCCACACTAAATGGAGGGATGGCGATGCTCTCACAATCGAATCAGCGCCATCCTCCGCGGTGGCGCATGACAGACCGAGATCTGGCGATCATCGGCGAGGTGCTGCGTTGGCAGCAGCTCACGACACGTCAGATCGCGCGCTGGTTCTTCGACAGCCAGCGGACGACGACGAACCGACTCGCGATCTTGCTGGAGCTCGGGTATCTGAGGACGGTCGATCTCCCGTGGCGTGCACCTGTGCTTGTCACGGCGACGCCCAAAGGAGCTCGAGCTCGAGCCGATCTGCGACTAGGTCCGCGCCGAAGCGGGCCCGGTCGACTGCTGCACGACCTGACCGTCGTGGAAGTGGCGGCCTGGCTGCTGGAGCAGGACCTGCGGGCGGGCTGGATCACGGAGCGGGAGCTGCTCCGCGACCAGCTCGGCGAAGCACGCGACCGGGAGGGTCGCCTGCGACGGGGTCCGAGCCGTCGACCCGACGGAGTGCTGGTTCGAGCCACCGGCCAGGAGGAGGCGGTGGAGATCGAGCTGAATCCGAAGCGGGATCCGACTGAGTACGACCGCAAGCTGGGCTGGTATCTCGGACAGGTGCACTACAAGCAAGTGCACTGGTTCGTGCCCAGCCCAGCGTTGCGCGAGCGCATCAGCCGGGTCGCGTACCGGCTCCGCATGGACAAGCTCGTCCAGGTAGCACCACTGCCGCCTGGACGGGATTATCCACCTGGCGTGCTCTCCCAGCGACGGCGTCTTCCGCGGAGCGGCTGACTCTCGCGGCGGGTCGACGCGGGGCCGACCTCGATCCTGGGAGCGTGCCGCACGGGCAAGGCGTAGTCAACCCGCGCAAGCGCGGGTGCTCCAGTCGCAAGCTCCTTCCGCCCCTGCGGGTGACTACCCCTCACCCGTACGGGTACGAGCTTGTATAGGGTCGGCCCCGAAGTCTGCTCCGTGCCTCCTGGGTATACAGCGGGCTCGTTCACACACACTCATCGAAGGACAACCGAGTCATGCAAACTGCTCGACAAGGAGGCGCAAATACCGGCCATCGGCAGAGCGTTGAACTTTCCGTTCGTCAGAAGGCCTGGCGTGAGCTTTGGGATTACATCGTCCTCGAGTGCGCCCGGCGGTCGGCCATGCGCCAGCAGAATGAACAACAATCATCACTCGAAGACACAAAGTAAATCGACACCGGAAACCAAGTGACGATGTAAAATATCAACAACGAAAGGAACACTAATGACCAACATCAACGAGGACGAACTACTTGTCGATGGAAGGATCGAGGCAGCGATTTATCCGCGCGTTAGCACGGTAGCCCAGGAGGCGGGCTACTCGTTGCAAACGCAGGAAGCTGCCATGCTCGACAAGGCACGCGAGCTGGGCTGGCGTGTTCGCCGCTCGAATATCTTCCGCGAAGTTTTCACCGGCGAGGCACTCTTCGAGCGCCCTGTACTAACTGCGCTTCGCGCGAAAGTGGCACAAGGCGACCTCGAAGGTGTCCTTTTTTACGACGTCGACCGGTTCGCGCGCGACCCAGTATGGATCGAAATGGTGACGCAGGAGTGCTTTCACTTCGGCGTCCAGGTCGCGTTTGTGCGCGGAGGCGAGGACCTGAGCAAGGACACACCCGAGGCACGCATTCTTCGCATGCTGCGCGGGTTTGCTGCTCAGACCGAGCTCGGGCAGATTCGAGAGCGCATTGCGCGCGGCAAGCGGGCAAGGCTCGAAGGCGGCAAACGCCTTACGCCATGCTCCCGCGGCCCGCTGTTCGGCTATCGCTACCGCGACGCCGAAGCGCCAGATCCTGGCAAGCGAACTTCAGCACCGAAGGTGGCGTACGAGACCTACGAGCCAGAGGCAGCCCTTGTCCGCCAGATCTTCGAGTGGGCCTGCGCCAGTTGGACTTGTCGCGGCATCGCGATCGAACTCAACCGACGTGGGATCCCAGCGGCCCGTGGAGGCGCCTGGTCTCGCGGCGTGGTCGCAGACCTCTTGAACGAGACGGCGTACTACGGTGAGGGCTACGCCAACAAGGTCGAGTTCGCGAGAAACTGTGTCGACCCCGAGAAGTACCTGCTGCGGGCGGGGTTTGCCTACTGCGGCGCAGACGGCTGCGGGCTGCGAATGCACGTGAAGCAGTACGTCTCACGCGGTAAACCGACGTCTGGCTACAAGTGCGATGGGTCGCGACACGGCGCGGACTTGCCGAGTGGCCAGCGGTCACCGTCGACCACGATTCGGGCGCACATCCTCGACGCACAGGTCTGGGCGCACGTTTCGCAGCTACTCGGGGACAAGACCTTTCTTCAGCGGCACATCAATGAAATGTTGCAGCGCGATCCAACGGAGCGTGACCTTGCCGCGCTCAACGCCGAGCTGGGTGAAGTGAGCCGCCATACGGCGAATCTCACATCGGCAATCGCGCAATGCCACACCGACGAGGCGCGCGCCATTCTCGTTCAGCAACTGGATGCTGCGGCTGGGCAACAGGCGCAACTCGAGGAGCAGCGCAGCCATGTTCTCGAACAACGCGAGGGCTGGCTCGCCGCGACCGCTCATCTGAAGAGCATCCAATCCTGGTTCGACGACCTGCGAGGGACCCTGGCGGACCTGCCGTACGAACGGAAGCGCCAGGCGTTGGAGGCGATCGGCCTCCGCGTCACGGTGTACCCGCGCAACCGCTTGCCAAGATGGGAGGCACGCGCCAGCATCGCCCTTGAAGCAGACGAAGCTACTGTGTCGTCACCGACCGCAAACTCAAATGCTGTTGTGTCGTCACGGGTAGGATGGTGATGCCCTTCTCGCGCTCGAGCGGGTTGCCGGTCATCGAATCGAGGGTGAACGCGGGCTCGCCGAGGCGGGTACGTGCCAGGCCAGCCTGGCGGAGCATTTGATCCACCAGGCTGGTTTTGCCGTGATCGACGTGCGCGATCACCGCCACGTTGCGCAAGTCGGATCGAGCAGGGGGCACGAAGGTGTTATAGCCGACACCCACATACCAGAGTCTGGTGCACGCGGCATGAACCCACCCCAGACGTCTCCTGGGCGTCCTTAGAGGCGGGCGAGTGCAGGCACGACCGAGCCGCTGTAGACTGCCGGCAGTTTACCCAAGGGGGCGAGAACAACCGACTCCGAGCACCAACCATCGACGAGGGTGTCCGACGGCAAGTCCGGGGAGGAAATGCCATGGCGCATCGACGAACGGGAGCGGACGATCAACTCCAGCGCGCGCTGGACATTCAGATCACGCGTCGACGGCTCTTGCAGGGGATGTCGCTGGCGGGCGGCGTTGCGCTGCTCGTCGCTTGCGGTCCACCCGCGCCGGCGGTCGCGCCGACCCAGGCGCCGGCCGCACCCGCGGCGCCAACAGCACAAACGCAGCCAGCCGCCGCGGCCAAGCCGAAACCTTCTGGTACCCGCCCCGATGAACTGGTCCTGTGCTGGGGAACCTTCCAGCTGCAGACCAAAATGCTCGATCCTCAGACGCACGTCGGCACGATCGCCGAAAGCCAGCTGCGGCACATGTACGAACCGCTCGTGCAGATCGACCGCGATTTGCAGACCATCAAACCCCAACTGGCGACCAGTTGGCAGCGCCTGGACGATCTGACCATCCAGTTCAAACTGCGCCAGGGTGTGAAGTTCCACAACGGCGAAGACTTCGATGGTGAGGCGGCGAAATTCAGCATCATGCGTCCGCTCGATCCTGCCAATAAGGCGGATGCTCGGACGACCTATGCGGGCATCAGCAACGTCGACGTCCTCGACAAATACACGATCAACGTCAAGACCGCGAAGCCTGACCCAGCACTCCTGCTGCGCATGACGGGCTTCTCGATGACGATGGTCGCGCCCAAGTGGGCGGCGCAGGGTATCGAGATCTTCAACAAAGAGGCAGTCGGCACTGGGCCATACAAGCTCGCGTCCTGGACTGGACCGCTCCAAGAATGGACGCTCGCGGCCAATGAGCAGTATTGGGCCGGCGCCCCGAAGATCAAGAAGGTGCGCATCAAGACTGTCCCCGAGCTTGCGACGCGCACCGCCGCGCTGCGCTCGGGCGAGCTTCACGTGGCCAAGGACGTGTCGGTCGAGGAAATCGACGCGATCAACAAGAGCGGACGCGCCATGGCCAAGACCACGCCCAGCAATCGCATCCCGTACTACGTGATGGAAGTGCGCAAGCCGCCGCTCAACAACAAGCTCCTGCGCCAGGCGGTCAACTACGCTGCCAACGTCGACGGGATCATCCAGTCGGTTCTTTATGGCAATGCTGCTCGAGTCGCCACCACGGTCGCGCCGTGGCATGTCGGGTTCCACCCGGACCTGAAGCCCTACCCATACGATCCCGACAAAGCCAAGGCCCTGATGAAGGACGCCGGCGTCCCGAATGGGTTCGACCTGAATATCAACTTCATTCAGGGCCGCTACTTGAAGGACAAAGAGGTGGCCGAGGCCATGGCGCAGGAGCTCAATAAGGTGGGTATCCGCGCCAAGCCAGTGCTACGCGAGGCAGCGCTGCAAACCACGGATGATCTGGAGTCGCGACTCGACGGGTTGATCTTCGCCTCGTGGGGCAACTGGATCTTCGACGCCGATAACCAGCTGTTTGTCCGCTGGCACAGCTCGGCGCGTGACACCGCCAATGGCGGCAAGGGTCAATCCAGCCTGCCTTACGGCAATCCGGAGTTCGACAAACTCGTGGAGGACGCGCGGATAGAACTCGATCCCAACAAGCGCCTTGACTTCTACAAAAAAGCCCAGCAAATCCTGTACGACGATGCGGCGGCGCTGTTCATGTGGACCTTGACCGACATCTATGGCGTGGACAACTGGGTCGTCTGGGAGCCGCGCAAGGACGAAATGGTCTGGGCCCACGAAATGGCCTGGAACGAGTCTTAGTCCGCTAGCTGACCGGCGTCAGCCTCCGAACCGATGGGGCAGTACATCATCAGACGGCTGCTGCAGGCGGTTCTTGTCGTCTTCGGCGTGGTCACGGCCGTCTTCTTCCTGCTGCAGTTGACGGGCGATCCGGTGCGGCTGATGGTCGGCGAGGGCGCGGCCGAAGAGGACATCGTCAATATCCGACATCAGCTCGGGCTGGACCGCCCGCTGCCCGAGCGATACGTCACCTTCCTGGCTGCAGCCGCACGTGGCGACTTCGGGCAATCCGTCCGACAAGGCGGGCGGCCGGCAATGGAAATCGTGCTGGACCGCTATCCGGCAACGCTTCGCCTGACGCTTCTGGCGCTCTGCCTGTCCGTTGTGCTGGCCCTGGTCTTCGGACTGATCTCGGCCATCAGACGCTATTCCGCTGTCGACAACGTTGTCATGCTCCTGGCGTTGTTCGGTCAGTCGATGCCGAACTTCTGGCTGGGCATCATGCTCATCCTGATCTTTGCCGTGCAGTTCGGCTGGCTGCCCTCACAAGGCTTCGGCGAGGGCAACATCAAGTACCTGCTGCTGCCAACGCTCACCCTGGCCGCGCCGGGTCTGGCGCGTCTGACTCGGCTGGTGCGCTCGGGCATGCTCGAAGTGCTCGGGCAGGATTACGTGCGCACCGCGCGGGCAAAAGGACTGCGCGAGAGTGGCGTCATCTTGCGCCACGCGCTCAAGAACGCGGCGATTCCGCTGGTCACCATCGTTGGCCTGGACCTCGGAGCGCTTCTCGGCGGCGCGGTCGTGACCGAGCAGATTTTCGCCTGGCCCGGCGTCGGGCTCGAGGTGGTGCTGGCCATCAATGGCCGAGATTTCCCGGTCGTGCAGGCGGCGGTGTTTGTGGTGGCGACGTCGTTCGTGCTGATCAACCTGGTGGTCGACATTCTGTATACGTGGCTTGACCCACGGGTGCGGCTGACATGAGCGAGCTGACGATCGAACGTTCGCCGTACGTACTGCACTCCGGCTGGCTCGCGCGGCCCGGTGCACGCCAACAGGCGTGGCGAACGCTGCGGCGCAGCCGGTTGGGTCTGGCTGGCCTGGTGATTCTGGCGACCATCGCGACCACGGCGCTTGCCGCGCCCTGGCTTGCTCCGCACGATCCCTATCAGGGCTCATTGACCGTCAGCCGGCAATGTCCGGCGCTCACGGTCTGCCCGAACCTGGGCGGCTCGTTTGCGCGCACGGGACCGACCACCGGCACGACCGAGTACGTGCTCGGCACCGACGTGAACGGTCGAGACATTCTCAGCCGGATCATTTACGCCGCTCGCATCTCGCTGCTGGTGGGCGTCTTTGCCGCGGCGATCGGCGGCAGTCTGGGCGTGCTGGCTGGCCTGCTGTCGGGGTACTACGGGGGCGCGCTCGACGCCGTCATCACCCGCGTCGCCGACGTGCAGCTCGCGTTCCCGTTCATCCTGCTGGCGATTGTGGTGGTCGCCGTGCTCGGGGCAGGCCTGGTCAACGTCATCCTGGTTCTTGGCATCGGCTCGTGGGTGCCGTATGCGCGGATCGTGCGCGGCCAGGTGTTGTCGGCGCGCAACCAGGAGTATGTCATCGCCGCGCGCATGATCGGCGCGCGCGACCCGGTCATTCTGTTCCGCCACCTGCTGCCGAACGTCATTACGCCAGCGATCATCATTGCCACCTTTGGCATAGCGGCGGCGATTATCGGCGAAGCAACGTTGTCGTATCTCGGCGTGGGCATTCAGCCGCCGACGCCGACCTGGGGCAACATGCTTGCCGACGGCCGCGCCTACGTCGCCTCAGCCTGGTGGTTGGCGACCTTTCCAGGCCTGGCGATCATGGTGACGGTGTTATCGATCAACATGATCGGCGACTGGCTGCGCGACTTCCTGGATCCGCGCCTGCGGCACATCGGCTGAAAAGCGCTCTGTACAGCCCCGGCTCGGCGGGGCTGCAGCGCCACCGGGCGGCGGTCCCGCTGGGGTTGTGAGTTACCGCTCGCGCTTGCCTGCTTGCAGCGTGGCGATGGTCTCGGCGATGCGGTTCGCGCGGGTCTCGGGCCGCTTGGCTTGCTCGATCCAGCGGATGAAGTTCTTGCGGTAGAACGTCGCCAGCGACTCGAAGAAGCGCCGCGCTTCGGGTGCACGCTCGAAGGCCTCGGCCAGATCGGGCGCCATCGAGTCGACCTGCGGACCCTCGGGGCCGAGCGACACCGACACCCGCGCGCCCGCCGCGACACTCGGGTCGCGACACCAGGACGGGCCGAGCTCGAGGTAGTGCTGGCCATCGATCAGGCTCAGCTTGCCGCGCACCTTGTGGCCACCGATGGTGCCGGTGACATCGTGGCGCTCCTTGTCGCCCCATTCCTGCGCCGGATCGAACGGCACGAGCACGGCGACTCCGCCGCCGCGGCGCGGCTCGAGCGTGGCCGTGAAGGTCTTCTGGTTCATCTACGCCCGCTCACATCGTAGAAAGCCGCGGCGCTCCGCGACAGGGCCAGTGGCAGCAGGACCGCCGCGCCGGCGAGGCTGGCCAGTCCCGCGAGCACAAACGCGCCGCCGAAGCCTCCACCCAGGTCCAGGACGGTCCCCGCCACAACCGGCGAAATGGCCGATGCCAGGAAGCCGATGAAGGCTTGCGCCGCCTGGGCCGAGCCCAGCTGACCGTCGGGCGCGTGCTCGGTCACCGCGGCCGAGTAGATACCCGAGTCCGCCGCCAGCAGAATGCCGTACACGCAGCCGACCAGGACCAGAATCGACCACGCACTGCCGCCCAGCCAGCCGAATCCCAGCGACACCACGCCACTGGCCGCGGCAATGGTCATCGCCGAGCGAGCACGACCCCAGCGGTCCGACAGCCAGCCGCCGAGCCACACCCCCACCGTGCCCAGGCCAGCCATCAATGCCGCCCACTTGCCACCTTCGGCGGCCGACTCGACCTGGCTCAATCCCGAGCCCATTAATACCGTCGCCAGGAACGCGGCCAGCCAGCCACGCGACACGTACAGCTCCCATGAGTGGCCGCTGTAGGCGAGGATCGTGCGCAACAGCGGGCCGTGTCGCAGCACCTGCGGCCGCAGGACCGCCGAACGTCCGCTCGCGGCCTTCGGCATCCGACGTTGCGCAAGAAGCGCGGCGGGTATGCCGATCGCAGCGACCAGGCCCAGCACGAGTGCGGCGCTCTGCCAGGGTACCCGGCTGAGCAGCGTGCCCGACGCCAGCAGCGACAGCGAGGCGCCGAGATAGAACGCCGAGACATACAGGCTGACCGCGAAGCCGCGCCGTTCGGGCCGCGCGGCGGCAGCGACCACGCGCACACCCGGGAGATACACCGCCGCCAGTCCCGCACCCGCGACGACGCGCAACGCGGATGCACTCCACACATCGTGGGCGAGGAACCCGAACGGCACGAACGCCACGGCGCTCAGCACCGAGCCGGCAGCGATGATCCGCGCGATAGGTACGCGATCGGTGAGCGGCAGGATGACCAGCACCGCGACGGCGTAGCCGACCTGATACGCGGCGACAACCCAGCCCATCTGGGTCGCCGAGGCGCGCCACTCGTCGCGCAGGATCGGCAGCGCGGTGGCAACCAGGTTGGACGGCAACAGCGCCAGCGCCAGCACCGCGCTCAACAGCGCCAACGCGCGAACCATCGATCCATTTAGGCCGACGTCGGCCTAAGGATCAACTCATGATCGGGCATGAGTTGTGCGCCCGCGTTCGACTATGTGGCGCGGGTGGCTCAGTGCCGCAAGAGCGGGCCGACCGCGCGGGTTACCACGTCCCGAGGCAGAGCGGCTGGATCGTGGTCGAGGTGATCTCGGCCATATCCGAGGATCCGGCAGGGCCAGTTGACTGGTGGCTGAATCAGAGCCCGGCGGTGCACGGCAGAGCGCTGCGCGACTCGCGCTGGCGCGAGATCGGCGTTGGGTACGCCGAGGGTGGTGAGTACGGGCACTACTGGACCGTCCTGGTGGGGTGTCCAGCGTTGTGCTCGACGGCAAGACCTACGAGCAGTCGGAGCAGTGCGGCGACCCGTCGGCGGCCGCGTTCGCGGGCGGTGAGCGCTACGAGGTGCGGCTGCACCCCAACGATTCGACGACTGAGCGGCTGGCCAGCTCCGGGCCGGTCGCGGTGACGGGCTATGCCGCCCCCGCGGCCTCCAATTTCGGCCCGGAGCAGTCCCTGAATACGCCGCGCTGAGTTACTCCAGCGGTTGTGCGCCGGGGATCATGCGCAGAATCGCGATCAGGATGATCGCTCCAAGGGTCGCCAGCAGGACGCTGCCGATGTTGAAGCCGGTGACATCCCAGCCGAACACCAGCGAGCCAACCCAGCCGCCGATGAGCGCGCCGAGCACGCCCAGCACGAGGTTGCCGAGCAAGCCACGGCGGCCGCCCATGACCATGCCGGCCAGCCAGCCGGCGACCAGACCCAACACGATCCAAGCAATGATGCTCATGTTTTTCGAGACCCTCCGAGGGTGGTGGAATGGTTCTCCCCTCGAGGGAAAAGCAAGTTCTGCGCCAACCGGGTACGGGCCGTTACTGTGTCGTCACGCACTGGGGCCCGCGGCGCAGCCGTGCGGAGACCGGGCTAGCTGCTGCCGCGCAAGTTCGCGGTCAGTGCCCGGGAGCCGGTACGGCGCGCGTCGACGGGAGCAGGACCGTCCCAGGTTCCCGTGGGGGAAGGAGGCCGGTCCCGCGTTCGCAGAGGGGAAGGAGACCGTAACGCGGAGGCACGCGGCGGCCTTGAGCTCGCCCTCACCCCTTGATGAAGCCTCGCCCAGAGGGAGAGGGAGGCACATGTGGCGCTTAGTCGATGTTGAGCACCTTGCCGTTATTGCCGAGGTAAATCACGAAGCCCACGCTTTGATTGCCGGCGTCGACGGCGTAATACACCAGCTCGGTGCCACTGGGCGCGTCGTAGCTCCCCACACGCGCGACTCTGGTGATCGTGCGGCCCGACGTCGACGCCTGCAGCTGGGTCGCGAACTGCTGCTGGCTTACCTGCTGCTGAAAGGTCGAATCCATGCACGCATAGGCCTGCTGCTGGACCCCGACCGTCGTACCGCTGCCGGCCAGCGCCGCCATCACCGTGTCGGCGCAATCGCGGCTATTGGCGCCGGCCTCCGTCTGTTCGGGTGGCGCGTAGAACAGCAGATAGGCAGAAAGCGCGGCAACAACTGCCACGCCCACTGCCAGAGTTTGCTTCTGCGCCCACAGACCGAGGGCGGCCCGTGTAGCGACCCGTTGAACTAGCGACATGTCATGCCTCCGCGGTTGCCGTGAAGTCGAGCTGCAGCGTCACCTGGTTGTCGACACTGGCCACGAATGGGACTGATGGAATACTTACGCCCCAGTCGGCGTACTGGATCGTGCTGGTCGCGCTGCCTTCGAGCACACCATCGGCAGTTGGGGTCACGTTGACGTTGAAGACCGCCGGCCTGGTGACGTCCTTGATGGTCAGGTCGCCGCTCAGCTGCAGCGCATACGACTGGCCGACGGTCAGTTGCTCGGGCAGGCCGCTGATCGAGGTGGGTGTGAAGGAGATGTACTCGTACTGCGCGGTATTCAGGATCTGATTGCCGAGAGCTCGATTGCGCGAGCTGTCGTCGGTTGCCAGCGTGCGGGCGTTGATCAGGATCGTGCCCAGCTGCACGGAGCTAGGATCGGCGAGGTCGAGCGCGAGCTGACCGGCGACCTCATCGGTGGTGCCGACGACGGTGAACGGCGACCCCCGCAGGACCTCGTCGACGATGAACTGCGCTTGCGCGTTCTGCAGCTCGTACACGGTGCCCGAGGTTTCTGGCGCCGCGAGCGCGACACTCTCGATCGGCGCGCTGGCCGCCGCCGTCGGCTTCAAGTAGTTGTAGGCGGTGACGCCCAGCGTCGAGCTGGCGAGGACCAAGGTGGCGGCGCCAACAGTGACTGCCCGGCGGATCAGGGAGGTGCTCTTCATGAGCCCCACTATGACCACGCCACCTTGGAACCCGCTGAGAAATTACTGAGAGGGCGTCAGATCTGCAATGTGTAGAAGATGTTGAACGGGTTGTTCGCAAACTCCAGGCGCTCGACTTTCCCGAAGCCGGCCTCGGTCGCGAACGCCCGCAGGCGCTCCTCGCCCATACACGTCCCGGTGCCCTGGCCACCCACCGCCAGCGCCTGCGTCATGCAGTAGTTCAGGCTCGCGGAGTAGCCGAAGGCGCCGATCCCCAGCGGATGCTCGAGGTTGCGCTGGACGTCGCCGAAAAAGTTGAACTCCAGGATGAAGCAGGTGCACACCCGGCTTCAGCGCTCGGGCGACCGCGGTAAGCAGCTGCACGGGATGCGGCGCATCGTGCACGACGTCGAACAGCGTGATCAGGTCATACGAGCCGGGTATGCCTTCGGTCACATCGCGGACCGCGTAGCGCACCGTGTCGTCCAGGCCCGCGGCGCGCGCGTTCGCGGTGGCAGCGGCAATCGCGGGCGCGTAGTTGTCGTAGCCAATCAGGGTCGCCTGGGGATAGGCACGCGCCAGTGTCAGGAGTGCCTGCCCGTTGCCACAACCGATGTCGGCAGCGCTGCCGCCGTTGCGGAGCGCGGCATCGACACTCGGGACCGCCGGGATCCAGTCCTGGTTCAAGAAGTTCTTGAAGGAAGCACCGGTGAAGCGCTCGAAGCCACACCAGAACCGATCGCCAAATTCGGACTGCGGGATCCCGCCGCCATGCAGGAAGGCCTCGGCCAACTGGTCGATATGCCTCCACGACGCTTCGCTCATGCTGAACACCGAGCCGAGGTAGAGGGGACTGTCGGTGTTGGACAGCACGAACGCGTGCTCGGCCGGGAGTCGGAACCTTCCCGTCTCGGCGTCGTACTTCAGGTAGCCGTGGCATGCCATCGCGGCCAGCCACTCGCGGGCGTAGCGCTCGTGGAGTCCGGCGCGCGCGGCGAGCTCGGTCGAGGTGACCGGGACGATCTCGGCCAGTGTCTGCCACAAACCCAGCCGGTCGCCGACAGTGGTAAGCGGCCCCATCTGCTGGGCCGTGATATCGCCGAAGACCTCGAAGGCGAAACCCTGGACGACTTCCATGTCCAACTCGGTAACGGTAGCGGTCATCGCGTGAACCTCCGTCTGTGGGATGCATGCCAGCATGGGCGACCGTACGGCCAGCCGAGACCCCTGGAACCAGGTATCTCCGCGCGTGCCGAGCAGGTATTTCCGCGGCGGGGTCAGCCCGGGAGCGCGTGAACCGGCAGGCGTACTATCGGCGCGACGTGGTGCAGGCGACACGCCCGTTTGTCGGGCGCCAGCAAGAGCTGGCGCTCCTGCGCGCTGCGTTCGATCGCGCGGCAGCCGGGCAGGGCGGCGTCGTGGCGGTGCTGGGCGAGCCGGGCATTGGCAAGACGACTCTGTGCGAACGCGCCGCCGACTACGCCAATCACCGCGGTGGGCGAGTCCTGATCGGGCACTGCTACGAGCAGAGCCTGCTGTCTCTGCCGTACTTGCCGTTCATCGAAGCACTGAACGGCTATGTCCTCGCGTGCGACCCGCAACAACTACGGTCCGAGCTGGGGCCCGGCGCAGGCTATGTCGCGCGGGGTCATGCCGCTGTTGGCGCAACGCCTCGATATCGAGCTGACAGAACCTCGTGGCGATGCGGAGGAAGAGCGTTACCGCGTGCTCGATGCGCTGACCGAATTCTTGCGTCGTGCAGCAGGGCCTCAGTGCACCGTTGTGGTTCTGGAAGATTTGCACGCAGCCGACCTGGGCACGCTCGATCTGCTCTTGCACCTGGCCAGACGCACTGCCGAGAGCCGACTGCTGGTGATTGGCACCTATCGCGACACCGAAGTCGACCGTTCGCACCGGCTGTCGAGCACGTTGGCCGAGCTGCGGCGGATGGGGCACTTCGGACGAGTGGTGCTGGGTGGCCTCGGTGCCGGCGACGTCAGGCAGCTGCTCACCGACCTGGGATTGGTGCTGCCGCACGCGCTGCTGGCGGACGCCGTCCTCCGACACACCGATGGCAATCCACTGTTCGTCCATGAGCTCGCTCGATTGCTTGCGAGTGACGCCGGCGCGGCCGACTACTCAGCGGCGTTGAGCACTATCCCCGAAGGGCTGCGCGCCGTCATCGGCCAACGCCTCGCGCGACTGAGCCCGCCAACGCTCCAACTCCTGTCGGTTGCCGCCGTCGTCGGCCGCGAATTCGACGTGAGCGTGCTGCAAAGCATCGCCGGCCTCGGCGAGGACGGCCTGGCCTCGGCGATCCAGGAGGCGCTGCGCGCGGGTCGGTTGCATGAGCACGCGCGGCCGGGCTCGCTGCGGTATCGCTTCGCTCACGCGCTGTTCTGCCAGACGTTGTACGAGGAGGTGGTCGGACCGCGTCGGGTGCGATTGCACCAGCAGGTGGCGCGCATGCTGGAGAACCGTTACGCCGCGCACCTCGATGTGCATGCTGCAGAGCTGGCTGAACACTTCGCGCGCTCGACGGATCCGGACGACCTCGCCAAAGCCATCGTCTATCACGAACGGGCGGCACACGCGGCGGTTGGTGTCGCTGCCTTCGGCGAAGCTGCAGACGCCTACCGGCAAGCGCTGCAGCTGCTGGGCGCAGTCGAGCCACACGCCGACCTCGGCGCACTCTCTAGAAGATCCTCGGCGCATGCGCCGCTCTCTGATTTTAGCTGCTTTGGAACGGCCTTCGGCCGAGGGGGCACCGCCCCCTTCACCCCCGCTTCAGCGACGCTCGCTGTTTTGCGCCGTGCTGACGCCGCTTGGTACCAGCAGGGTCTGTCCTTGGTCGGGGCGTCCCGAACGTGGAGCAGCCGGCGTCGCAGTCCCAAAGCGGCTGACCGTTCGGGTGGCGGCCTTTCCGAACGAAAGGTGCACCCTTGCGGCGATTCAGATGACGCTGCACGGCGTGCCCCAGCGAGCGTCGCTGAGGCGGGGGTGAAGGGGGCGGTGCCCCCTCGGCCGAAGGCCGTTCCAAAAACGCGATACATCCCGCGAGCGGCGCATGCGCCGAGGATGGAAGTACGTCCAGTGGGTCCACCCAACCGACGGCGACGAAGCATTGCTCGACGTCGTGCGGACGGTGCGCGCTGTGCCGCGCGAAGGAGTCAACCCGCGCACACTCGGGACGTTCCTGTGGTGCGCCGCGCTGCGCTATCTGGTGCACGCCGACCGCCAGCAGGCGGAGGAATTGGCGAACGAAACCGCCGTGCTGGCGGAGCGAACGCGCGATTCCGGCCTGCTGTGGCGACCACTGGCGTGGGCGGTGATCGAGTGCCTGCTGGATGGCGACCTCAGCGGATGTCTGCACGCGGCCGAACGGTTAGCCGCCGCAGCGGAAGACCTCGGCATGGGTCCACTTGGCCGTGTGCAAAAAGCCCTGCTGCCGTTGCAGGCTCGCTTCTACCTGGGCCAACCACCGCCAGAGCACGAGCTCGAATATGTGCTGTCAGTGGACCCGAGTGAGTCAATCCTCGGCCCCTCGCGTGCACAACTCGGAGACGCTGATCTCGCCCACCGGAAGCTTCATGCGTTCATGGCAATGCGGGGTCCCGGCGTGCGGCTGCAGCACGAGCCCGCGCCAACGCTGCTGAACGCGCTCGAGACAGCCACCTTGCTTCACGACCGTGACGCAGCCGACGTGCTTCGCCCGCTACTGGCGAAGCGCTCGAGGCTGATCGGCTTCTTCGGCACGTTCACGAGCACCGCGCGGGTGCTCGGCGCGGCTGCTGCGCTCTGCGATGAGCCAGCCGCAGCCGAGGCGTATTACCAGCAGGCGCTCGAAATTGCAGCGTCGATGTGCTTTCGACCCGAGATTGCAATGACCCAGGTCCAATACGCGGACCTGCTCGTGCGGATGGGCGAGCCACCGCGGGCAGCTCAGCTCCTGGCTGAAGCGGTGCCCGCTTTGGAGGAGATGCAAATGACCTTCGCCCTCGAGCACGCACTGCGCCTGCGAGCAACGCTCAAGCCGACTTCAGGACGCCACGCTGCAACCTCGGACGGCTTGACGGCACGCGAGCGCGAAGTCGCCGATCTCATCGCCACCGGCCTGAGCAATCGCGAGATCGCCAATCGCCTGGTCCTGTCCGAGACGACGGTCGAGGTGCACGTCAAGCACATCCTGAGCAAGCTCGGTTTTCGCGCGCGCACGCAGGTCGCGGTGTGGGTGACAGAGCAGTCCCACACTCACTCGTAGCGCAACGCCACGATCGGGTCGAGCTGCGACGCTTTCCGCGCGGGGTAGATGCCAAAGAACATGCCGATCGCGGCGGAGACGCCGAACGACAGCACAATGGCGTTCCACGGCAGAACGGTTGTCCAGCCGGCGACGTACGGCATCAGCACCGCGACGGTCGCACCGACGAAGATCCCGATCACCCCGCCCAGCACCGACAGCACGACTGCCTCGACCAGGAACTGCGCGAGCACGTCCCTGGGTTGGGCGCCGATGGCCAGGCGGATGCCGATCTCGCGAGTCCGCTCGGTCACGCTCACGAGCATGATGTTCATGATGCCGATGCCGCCAACCACGAGCGATACCGCCGCAACGCCGCCGAGCAGCATCGTCATCGTGTCGCTGACACTCGAGACGCGCGAGATGATGTCGGAGTTGTTGCGGATCGTGAAGTCGTCACCAGCCGTGGAGCTCAGCTGATGGCGCTGTCGCAGTAGCTGCGTGATCTCCTCGGACACCGTGCTGATCTGTGGGGCGTCGGCAACCTGAACCACGATCTGATTGATCGCCGAGGCGCCGAACAGCCGCACCTGGCCAGTCTGGAAGGGGATCATGACCGTGTCGTCCTGATCGCCGAAGCCGCTGCTGCCTTTGCTGGCCAGGACGCCGACGATCGTGAACGGCACGTTGCGGATGCGGACCAACTGCCCGATGGGTGATGCTCCGTTTGGGAACAGATTGGTGGCCACGGTCTGGCCAATGACTGCCACATTGCGGGACTGCGTGTTGTCATCCGCGGTGAAAGGGGCGCCCGACGCGAGCTTCCAGTCGTTGATGGTCAGGTAGTCGGGCAGCACACCCTGGACGCGGGTCGACCAGTTCTGGCTGCCGGCGATCAGCTGCGCCGAGCCCGACACCACGGGACTGGAGCCGCTCAGGCCATGGATTTTCTGAGAGATGGCCTCGGCGTCGGCTGGCTTCAGTGATGTTGCGCTCCCAGCACCGCCGCGGGCCCCAAACGACGAGGAGCTGCCAGGCATGATCGTCAGCAGGTTGGTGCCGAGCCCCTGCAACTGGCTGCTGACCGAGGCGCTGGCGCCCTGGCCGAGCGCAACGATCGCGATCACCGCGGCGACGCCGATGATGATGCCCAGCGTGGTCAGCACGCTGCGACCCTTGTTCGCGCGCAGCGCTCCCAGCGCCGACGGGACCGTCTGCAGGATGCGCATGTTGGCGCGGCCGGTCGAGGGCGCCTGCGCCAGCTCAGCAAACAGATCGTTCACGCCGCCTGCTCCTGTTCGATTCCTGGCTTGGCCAACAACGGGCGGTGATTGCGCTGATCGGATTGCAGCAGGCCGTCCTTGAACACGACTGTGCGACCGCAGTAGGCAGCGATGTCGGGCTCGTGGGTCACGACCACGATCGTCGCGCCAGCCTGGTTCAGTCGCTGCAGGATGGCCATGATCTCGACGCTGGTGCGCGAGTCGAGGTTGCCTGTCGGCTCGTCAGCCAGGATCAGGCTCGGCGCGTTCACGAGCGCGCGGGCGATGGCCACGCGCTGCTGTTGCCCACCCGACATTTCGCTCGGGCGATGCTTCTTCCGCGAGCCGAGCCCGACTGCCTCGAGGGCGATTTCCGCCCGCCGCTCGCGAATTGCCGACGGCACACCCAGGTACACCATTGGCAGCGTCACGTTCTCGAGCGCATCCATGCGCGGCAGCAAGTTGAACCCCTGAAAGATGAACCCGAGTTTGCGGCTGCGCAGGTCGGCGAGCTCAGACGGACTGAGTGTGGTGACCTCGACGCCATCGAGTAAATACGAGCCGGCGGTGGGTCGATCGAGACAGCCGAGCAGGTTCATGAACGTCGACTTGCCCGAGCCCGAGGGACCCATGACCGCGACGAACTCGCCTGGCTCGACTTCGAGCGACACACCGCTCAACGCGTGCACCACATTCGAGCCGCGGCTGTAGTCCTTGGTGACATCGGTGACGTGGATGACTGGCTGCTGGTCGGTCACGGATTGGGTCCTCCGGCGGGCTGCCCGCCAGCACCGGCCGGCGCACCGCCGCCGGGCGCTCCGCCACCGGCCTGGCCGGCGGCGCCAGCGCCGGTGCGCTGCTGACCACTCTCCTGGCCCGCCTGGCCGCCACCTTGCTGGGCAGCGCCGCGGTTGGCGCCACCCGGCGCGCCAAAGCCGAAGATGTTGCCCGAGCCGGAGCTCGACGTCGTGCGATTGGCGCTGGATCCTGACGAGATTCCAGTCACCACCTGGTCACCAGGCTGCACGCCGCTCACGACGACCGTGTCGGTGCCATCGCTGATGCCGGTCTGGACTGGCACCCGCACCGGGTTGCCGTTGCGCAGCACCATGACCGCGTTGCCCTGGCCGCCCGCGTACGACAGCGCCGAGTTGGGCACCAGCGTCGCGTTGTCGACTTCCTGGGTGACGATGCTGACCGTCGCGGTCATGCTCGGCAGCAGGGTCACATCCGAGATCGATGAAGGGTCGACCGAGACGAGGACGTTGTAAGTGACCACATTGGAGGTAGTGGTACCCGAGGGCTGGATGCTGGCCACCGTGCCCGTGAACGTGCGGCCCGGGAAGGCGCTGAGCGTGAACGACGCCTTCTGGCCTGGCTGGATCTTGCCGATGTCGGCTTCGCTGATCTGCGCCTGGACCTGTGGCGCTGTCACGTCCATCAGCGTGATGAACGCGCTGCCCGTCGAGCTGGTGGTCGTGCTCGAGCTGGAAGAGCTGGAGCTGGTCGGTCCACCGCTGATCCACTGGCCGGCGACGCCGTTCAAGCTGGCGATGGTGCCATTGGTCGGCGCCACGAGCGTGGCGGCTTCCAGGTTGGCCTGCGCCTGCTGCACGGCAGCGCGAGCGTTCGAGACCTGAGCGGTCGCGGTATCGACGGCGGCCTGCGTGGGCGGCGCCAGCGTCTGTGATGCCGTCGCCTGCTGCGTCTGCAGCGCGGCCTGGTTCTGCGCGATCGAATTCTGCGCTGTCTGCAGCACGGCGTTCTGCGACGCCACCGTGTTCTGATAGCTCACCTGCGACTTGCCCAGCGCTGCCACCGCTTGATCGAGCCCGCTCTGGGCGGTCTGGATGGTGGCCTGTTGCTTGACCTGGTCGTTGTTGAACGCGTCCCGCGCGGTCAGCACGCCGTTGAGCGACTGGTCCACCTGGGCCTTCGCCGATTGCAGCCCCTGCTCGTTCTGCGCTTTGGCAGTCGTGAGCGCCGCCTGCGCCGACTTCAGGTTGTTGTCAGCGGTATTGACCTGCTGCTGCGAGGACAACAGCGCCTGCTGGTTCTTGGCCTGGTTGGCCTGTTGCTGCGCCTGGGCCGTCTTGAGGCCGCTGTCGGCAGTCGTGACCTGCGCCTGCGCGGAGATCAGCGCGCTCTGGTTCTTGGCCTGGTTACTCGCCTGCGTTGCCAGAGCGCTATTGACGGCGTTCTGGGCTGTGGTCACGCTCGCTTGCGCGTTTGTGACCGACTGGTTGTTCTGGGCCGCGGCCAGGTCTTGCTGGCGCTGCGCGGTCGTGACCGAGGCGCTGGTGCTCGTTGGACTGGATTTGGCCTGATCGACCTGCGCTGAGGCCACGCTGTTGCTCGCCGACGCCACATCTTGGGCGCCGTTCGACGAGGCCTGCGCATTGGACAGCGTGCGCTGCGCGTTCTGGACCGCGACCGCGTCGGCCTGCGTGGCCGCGGCGATCTCCTGCTGGGTGCTGGCCAGAGCGGTCTGGGCGCTGGTCAGGTTTTGCTGCGCGTTCTGCACGCCGACCGCGTCGGTCTGATTGCTCTGATCGAGGGCTTTCTGACTCGCGGCGAGCGCTGCCTTCGCGTCGTCGAGCGTTCTCTGCGCGTTGGCGACGGTCACCTGCTGCTGGTCGAGCGCGGCCTGCACCTGATCCCAGTTCGCGTGGAACGTCTTCAACTGGTCCTGATAGCCGTTCTGCGCGTTGTCGACGGTGGTCTGATCGGCCTGCATTGCCGCGTCGGCCTGTGCGCGGGCCTGTTGCACTGAGTTCTGCGCGGACTGCAACGAGACCTGCGCGGCGTTGATATCGGCTTGCGCGGAGCTCAACGTGGTGTCTGAGCTCGATTGGGTGGCCTGCAGGCTCTTTTGCGCGTTGTCGAGGCTGGTCTGCGCCGCGTCGATCTGCGCCTGCGCCAGCGCTGTCTGCTGGGGCGTGGCGCCAGCGGTCACGGTCGCGAGATTGGCTTGTTGTTGGGTGAGGGCCGCTCTGGCCTGATCGAGGGCAATCTGCAGGTCGCCGGTATCGAGTTTCGCCAGCGTCTGGCCCTGGGTCACCTGCTGTCCGACGGCGACATCGACTTCAGCAAGCTTGCCCGCGCTTTTGAAGCTGAGCGGGACGCTGGCGGGATTGGTGATCGGGCCGGTGCCCGCGACAGTCATCTGCAGGTTGCTCTGCGTGACGGGTACGGTCTGATAGGTGGTTGCTTGCTGATTGCGGGTCAGCGGGTTGCCGGCGATGGCGATGTAGGTGCCACCGAGCGCTACTGCCGCGGCGAGGCCGACCAGCAGCAGCCGTGTGGGAATGCCGCCCGGCGTCCAGGGTCGGGCTCGAGGCGCACTGAGAGCCATGCTTGAAAGTCACTCCATCAAAATTGGAAGTTCGTTGTCCTGACTCTATGGAGTGAACCTTGGACGCTCCTTAGAAACGCTCTCCTTAAATTCCTCGGCGCATGCGCCGCGCGCTTTGTTTTGACGTATTTGGAGCGCCGCTTCGCGGCGAGGGTGGGCTCCGCCCCCCTTCACCCCCCGCCGGTAGACCGCCAGCGTCTCAAACCGGGTCTGTGGCGCTGCCGCGCCAACTGCCGATGCCGAACACGTTTGAGAAAACTGCGCGGTTGGCCCACTGGCATTGGGCGCGGCAGCGCCAGCCTTCGGTTTGCGTGGTGGGCCTTGAGACGCGGGGGGTGAAGGGGGGCGGAGCCCTCCCTCGCCGCGAAGC
>WNGF01003597.1_pt1 | contig 20905 bp, 19 predicted proteins | sample 5400641 | NCBI WGS metagenome assembly WNGF01 (sample SAMN13153371, study PRJNA577476) | soil metagenome | isolation source: 80 cm soil or saprolite under grassland replicate 2 | place: USA:California | collected 2016-06-15 | reverse complement strand
GTCAGCACTCCCACAAGCAAGAGCGTGACCAGCACGGTCAGCAGGGTCGCGACGCGCCCGGCAGCCAGCTTGCCGCCGGGCTTGGGCAACGCGATGAGCAGCGCGAGCAGCACCACGACCGGGTCGAACAGGGCCGAGGAATACGCCGCGGCGTTGGCAAGCGCCAGCGCGGCGCCGGCCGCGAGCATCCAGCCCGTCGCGTCCTGCCGGTCCCCGGCCCGCACCACGCACCACGCGGCGAGCGCGACAAGGAGCACCGACATGGCGTCGTAGGTGGCGAACGCTCCCAGATGCAGCGTCGGGCCGAGCACAGCGAACAGCGCGGCGGCGAAGAACGCGGCGCGGCGCCCGAACAGCTTGCTGGCCGTGGCCCACAGCAGGCCGGTCGCGCCGAGCATGAACACAAGCGACAGCGCCCGTGCCGCCGCGAGGCCGCCGATGTTGTCCGCCAGGGCGGCGATCGGCGGGTAGATGACCGGGGACCCGGAGAAATAGGCCGGCAACGGGGGGATCGGCGCGCCGTGCAGCCAGTGCGCCCACTGCAGGTGGCCAGCCCACAAGTACAGGGCCTCATCCTGGAACGCCGTGTCAGCCCGGACAAGCCGCAGCGAAAGGACCGCCTGCACGGCGAGCACGACAAGCAGCGGCCAGCTCGCCAGCACACTCAGCCTGGGGGCATGCGGCTCGGGGACACCCAGCTCGGGGACACGGTGCTGGCGGTGCGAGCCAGCTATCCGGGCCGCGGGCAGGACCGACCCAGGGCCGTCCACCGCCGCCGGGCCTGTCGTCGCCGCGCCGTGATCCATTGGTCGCACCGCCCGTGATCAGAGGCATACCAGGGGCGCCCGCTCCCCCCGCTGCCCACGTAACGTGCCGGTGGGATCACATACCGTGGCGATCCCTCCCAGACAGGAAGCCTGCATACGAAAAGGTACTGTTTCAGCCCAACCCAGCGCAGGCATCTTCGCCGATTTCACCCCTAGCCTCACCCAAACGCATGAGCCCATCCGCGGCCAAAGCGCCAAAGCAATCGCGTCAACCCCTGGCCCAAAGCAGCCAGCCCAACCCCGGGCGGTGACCGATGTGATTGGACCAGGCGCCAGGGCCTGGGCGCGCCGGGTTGGATGGGCGCGCCAGGTTGCGGCAGCCGTTCGGGATCTTAAGCAGGCGCATGGAGCTGGCGGGCGCGCTCGCGGGCGGCCGCCCACCGCTCACCCAGATCGCTGCCCCTTTAAGCAGGGAATGTGGCTGTCACGCCCGCGCTGACTCGGAGTACTTAGCGAGCGCGTCCGCTAGCTCACCTGGGACAGGAATGGGGGTAAGCGCGCCAGAAAGGCGCTCCATACACCCGACGACCTGCTGTCCACGGGCAAGGAGCTGAGCGGCGCCGCGGTTTGTTCGGTAGTAACTGAATGCCATCGTGACGCGGTTGCTGTCCATGCCAGCGAGGGACATCCTGATCGACACGACATCGAATAAAAACAGCTCGCAAAAGTACTCGCATGAACAAGAGATTGTGACGAGCGCCAGGTCAGTTGTTAGGCGTTTCACCACTCCAGGAGCGTACCGAGCGAGGAAGCGCTCTCGGCACTCGCCCTGCCATGAGAGGTAATTAACGAAGTACACATTGCCGACGATGTTCGTGTCGGCGAACGTCACAAGGTGCTCATGCTCGAAGTAGGGCAGCACTCGTCCCCCTTTGCCAGAACCGCTACCGCAACTGGGTGCTTCTCTCCTTCGATCCGCAGGACAACTGACGCGATGCTGTCCATCCCGGCTTTGAGCACTATCCACCCGTGCTCGAAAGCGCCGTGTACGACGAGCGGCGGCTGCCGGGTAACGCCTATCTTGGAAAGGCAGAGCCGCGCGGCGCGCAAGCGCGTGAGGACGTGCGCGTCGGACTCTCCGGTGAGCTTGGCGAGCAGGTCAGCCTGGTCCGTCCAGGGCATGAGCAGGCGCGAGGTGTCCAGCTCGGCTTGTTGAGCAACCGGTTGATACGCGCGGACGAGGCGTGGCCCGGCGTCGGGTAGCAGTGCGTCGACCGCCCGCTGCAGGTACGGCTCGACGAGCAGCTTAGGCCATTTGGTCAGGGCGGTGTTGGGGCCGACGTCGCGCAGTCGCAGCCCTCGCCAGCTCAGGACGGGCTGGGCGCGGCCGTCCCGCACAGCGACGTCATAGGTGTAGATCCCATCCACGTGCGCGCGCTCGACCGCGGCGAGCACGAGGTCGCCTGCGCCGTCCTGTCCTGGCGGCGCGCTTTGATGAACGGTGAACTGATCGCAGCCGACGGGAAGCAGCCGTCGGTGCGGCACACATGCCTGCAGAACATGGATTGAGGCATCGTTCCTGCCTGGGTCGCCGAGGTGCGGCCATTCGGCGTCTGCAGGTTCGCATCGCCATGCCGGGTGGGGTTGGCTCGAAAGGACGGCGGTGCATCCGGTGGCCGCCAGGTGCTCGTAGCGCCGCAGCCGCTGGTACATGCGCCCGTGAAAGAGCAGCGGCCCGTACAGCTGCGCGCCATCGTGGCTGGGCAGGCTGGTCCTGCGCACCTCTACCACTGGCGGGTCTGCAACTGCCGTTGGTGGATCTGCAGCTGCGGTCCGCGCACGAGCAGTGAAATGGTCGACTGCGAATGACGTCTCGTCGCTGCGCAGAGCAAGATCTACGTCGCCATCTTCACGCCGAAGCGCGCTGATCCGCGAGCTCGCTCAGCGGCCGGCCGGTCTCGGGCCTGAAGCGGAGCAGGCCGATGATCCCAGGAGCGTGATTGTTCAGGTCAATGTACGGCATATGTTATTCTAACAAACTTGTCATGGCACGGCGAATCCGGGTAGTTATCGAGAACATACGCAAGTGAACTCGGGACAGAAATAGCGTAAGCCGCTGAGAGGCGTTTCACGCGCCCGACGTCCGCCATCCCGCGCAATGAGCCGAGCGGGGCCATTGCTTGTGCGATGGTAAATAAATGCCTGGGGGGCAGCGGGGTTGAGCTAAGGGCGAACGCTGGCGACGGCCGGGGGACTGGGGGGCAGACTCGATCACGTGGCGGAAGGAGTTGGTCATGCGGGTCGCGGTGCTCAGCGATATTCACGGTAACTTGCCGGCGCTCGAGGCCGTGCTCCGCGACGTGGGAACGTGTGGGGTGGACGCGATCGTGCTTAACGGCGATCTGGCCGACGGCCCGATGCCCACACAGACACTCGACTGCCTGGAGGCACTCGGCGGGCGAGCCATCTGGGTCCGCGGCAACAGCGACCGGTGGCTTGCTGACGCATTCGACGGCACGTTCCAGCCCAGCGGTCTTCCAACCAACCCGCCCGCCGCCTACTTCGACTGGTGCGCGGAGCGGATCGGGCAAGCGCACCGCGACCGGCTCGCCAGCTTGCCGCTGAGTGTCACACTCGACATTGATGGGCTGGGTCCGGTCGCGTTCTGCCACGCCACAGCACGCGACGACAACGAGTTCATTCTCGTCGACAGCCCAGTTGGGCACTATCAGGCCGCCTTTGCCGACGTTGGCGAACAGACGGTCGTCATCGGGCACACGCACATGCCGTTCGACCGCCTCGCCGATACCCGGCGGATAATCAATCCGGGCTCAGTGGGCCTGCCTTACGGTCATGCCGGGGCTTCGTGGGCATTGCTGGGCCGCGACGTGGTGCTTCGCCGCACTCGTTACGACGCCGAGGCCGCCGCGGCGGCGCTGTCGGCGAGCGCGCGCGACCTGCCGGGCATCGAGTTCATCACCGGCAACGTCCGTGCGAGCGCCAGTGACGCCGAGGCGCTGGCCGCCTTCGCGCCCCACGCCCAGGATTTTCGTTCGGGCTGATGTGGCGGTGGCAGTCGTTCGGGGCTGATGTGGCGGTGGCTGTCGTTCGAGCTGAGATGCAGTTCGTTCCTTCCCGGGTCGCCTGCTGCTTCGATGACGGTTGGGCGACCGGCGTTGGCACCGTCAGCATGCGCGCTGACCACCGTTCCTTGAGACGCTGTTTCCCGAGGTGCTGTTCCCTCTGGCGCCCGTTGCTGTCGCGCCCGTTGCTTGAGTGCCCCCATCAGGCCGGCGCGATCGCCCGGCTGAGCCGGGCGATCGCAGTCAGCGCGCAATGCGCTCATGCCTGGTTAGCGGTGGATCGTCCAGGTGAAGCCGGCCGATCCGGACGCGCCGGTCGTGTCCGTAGCGGTCACCGTGACGCTGGAGGTCCCGGTCTTGGTGGGGGTGCCGCTGATCAGGCCGGTGGACGAGTTTATGGACAACCCGCGCGGCAGACCGGTGGCGCTGTAGGTCAGCGTCTGGCCGGAAGCCGAGTCACTGGCGACAATCTGCAAGCTGACCGCCGTGTTCCGCGTGGTGCTCTGGGTTCCGGGGTTGGTGACGGTCACGGTGTTCCCGCTCCCGCCGTTGCTGACGATGGGATGGCTGAACTCGCAGGTTCCGCTGCCGCCTGCGCCGTCATTCGCCCAGGTGGTCTGCATGGCGACGGTGCCGGTGGGCAGGGCGAGGTCCGCGGCGCCGCCGGGTGTCCCTGGCGTGATCCAGGCGCACTTGTCGCCGTTCTCCGCGCCGCCGGAATCGGTCCAGCCGCCGGCCGGATTCTGGTCGGTGATGGTTTCCGCGTATTCGTGGCCTTCGACGATCGAGATTCCATCCTTGGCGCCCGCGGCGCCGGAGTTGACGAAGTTCGACCCGCAGGACGGACCCAAATCGGTGACGTAGGGGCTGTTGGTGAAGGCGATGTCACCGTATGGCGAGCTCACCCCGACATAGGCGTCGCCGTTCCAGTCGTGCCAGGCGCAGAAACCCCCCGATGGCGTGTTGAACCCGTCGGGGTGGGTGCCGGTCGGGGACATGATGACGTACTGCGCGTCCCGGTTAGCTGCGGCGGTGGTGTTGCCGAAGTGGGCCGCGGCGTTGACCGCCTCGGTGCCGAGCTGGAAGGCGGTCGCCTGGTTCGGTGAGGCGGTGCTCTCATCGACCCACACGCCCGCGAGCGCGCCGCCGGTGGGATAGGCAACGTGCGCATTGTTGCTGGCCGGGCAGCTCTGAGCGCCGACAGCCACGCCGTCGCAGTACTGGGTCATGACACCGGACCACAGCTCGCCGCCGCCGCCCAGGCCCTTGAACATCTGCTGCAGGTAGGGCGCTGCCCCGGATGGGTCGCCCGACAAGGTGACGTTGCCGTTGCCGTCGGTGCCCTGGGTACCCCACTGGGAACCGTAGAAGACCAGGTAAACCTTCTCAGCGCCGGTGGTTACGCCGATACCGTCGATGCCGCCGCCGTACCTGAGGTTGCTGGCCGCCAGTTGGACCTGCGGGTGGCTGGACGCCCACTGGTGCATCTTTGCCAGCTGCGAAACGGTCGGTATGACGCCGTGCCGATAGGCATGGTGATAAGCGGGCGAATACGGATTGCTTACCGCGGAAGGTCCGGTGGTGGCCTGCGCTCCGGTGGTGGCCTGCGCTCCGGTGACTGCGGCCTGTAAGCTCGTCGCCAGAGCCATTGCCGCGAACACGGCCGTGCTGCCGCGAACGGCCCATTGTCGATGAGGGTGCGGGGCTCTCATCCTGCTCCTTTCACTGAGCAATCGCGCCGCGCTGCCTGTAGGCGCGCGGTTAGGCACGCTGGGTAACGGTGCCTGGCGCACCATAACTAGGCACTTTTCCGGCGTCAATAGGCCTTACAGACAGTAAAGGGAAAAAGGCAGATAAATAGGATTAAATCAGGCGCGAAAGAGCTATATGGTCATCGAGGTCGGCAGCCGAGCGCGGTTCATTTGAGCGGACAGGAAGCCAACAGGAAGTGGCCAAGGCGGCGCGCTCATGGCGCGTCGGCGTAGGTTGCGGCCGGCCCGGGGGATCCGAGCGGCACGCGCGTGGCCGGCCAGTTGTGCGACCTCGCCTTGCCCGGCCCGCCTTGGCCGGTCAAGGCGGACCGGCCGTCGGCCAAGGCGGGCCGGCCGTCGGCCAAGGCGGGGCGGGCCGGCCGTCGGCCAAGGCGGGGCGGGCCGGCCGTCGGCCAAGGCGGGGCGGGCCGGCGCTACTCGCCTGGCAGAATGCCGTTGTGCCTCGCCCCAACCGCGGCCCGTTCCGCGACCTGCCGCGCGAGGTGGCAATCCTCACCGCGGTCTCGTTCACGGTCGCACTCGGATACGGGATCGTCGCCCCCGCCATTCCGGCCTTCGCCCGTCAATTCGGGGTAAGCACCGCCGCGGCTGCCAGTGTGATCAGCGCGTTCGCCCTGCTTCGGGTGGTGGGGGCGCTGCCCGCTGGCCGTCTGGTGGACAGGTTCGGCGAGCACGGCGTGATGGCGGCCGGGATCGCGATCGTGGCGGTGAGCAGTATTCTCGCCGGGCTTTCCGATTCGTTCGGGCAACTGATCGTCCTGCGCGGCGTCGGTGGGCTGGGCTCGGCGATGTTCAGTGTCAGCGCGCAAACCCTGCTGCTTGTCAGCGTGCCGAGCGAGCACCGGGGCCGCGCAAGCGGCCTGTTCACTGGTGGGTTCCTCGTGGGCGGGATCAGTGGTCCGGCTATTGGCGGGCTCGTCGCCGCCTGGTCGCTGCGGGCGCCGTTCATTCTCTACGGCGGCATGCTCGTCGTCCCCGCGGTCATCGCCGCGGCCATGTTGCGAGACGCGCCGCGCGGGCCCGTCCCGGACGATCCGCGGGCGACCCGGTCGTTCGCGGAGATGGCCCGCGCGCTGCGCAGCCGCGCATACCGCGCCGCAGCGTCGGCGAACCTTGCGGACGGATTCGCCGCCATGGGGGTGCGCAGCGCCATCGTGCCCCTGTTCGTCCGTGACATCCTGCATCGGTCGGCGGTCTGGACGGGCATCGGGTTCCTCGTGTTCGCCGCACTCAATGCGGCGACACTGCTGCCCGGCGGGTGGGCAGCCGACACGCTCGGGCGGCGGCCGGTCATCCTGGTCGGCTGCGCGGCGTCGGCCGGCGGCATGGTGATGCTGGCGATCCTGCCCGGCCTTTGGGGATATCTGGCCGCCCTGGCCATATTCGGCCTCGGGTCGGGACTGCTCGATGTCGCGCCGTCCGCGATGATCGGCGACATCCTGGCCGGGCGAGGTGGGACTGTCGTGGCGTCGTACCAGATGGCTGGCGACGTCGGCGCGGTCACCGGGCCCGTGGCGGCGGGCTTCCTCGTCGACACAGTCTCCTACGGCGCCGCCTTTTCTCTGGCCGCCATTGTCCTCGGCGCAGCGGCGGTCCTCGGGTTGTTCGCCCCAGAGACCCGATCGCGCGACCGCGCCGTGGCTGCGGCCGAGCAAACCAAACTCAAGCAGCGTTGAGGGTGGTCAGGCGGGTGGTGGTGCCCACGCGGGATCTCGGCCGGCGAATCCGAGTGCCCGGTCGAACGCCGGCCCGTCCTCGGCCACCTTGACCGCCGGGCCGAACAGCCCCGCGCGGCCGGCCTCCGCCTCCGGCTGCGCCAGCGCGCTTGTGAAGGCGAGGACGGCCGCGGTGCTTGCGGGATCGCAGCGGAAATCCTGGCCGGTGGCGCGGGCGAGGTCCCAGCCGTGCAGCACCAGTTCGTCAAGTGCCACCGCGCCCATCATGTCGGCGGGCATCGCGACGACACCACCCGCCTCGGTCGTCCCCTGCCAGGCCGCCTCGTCGCGCCAAGCCGTGGTCAGGTCGTCGAGCCGCCGCGGCAGCAGGCGACGCCAGTCCGGATCGAGATGCTCCGCGGTCGCCATCCCTGGCCCGGACTCAGCACTGTCGCTCGCGGCGGCGCTGGCCTTGCGAGCCGCCCAGGTGAAGGCCATCGACAAACCCATAAGGTGGTCGAGCAGGGCGGCGACGGGGTAGCCAGGGCACGGGGTTGGCTCGGGTAGCTGTTTGTCGTCCACGCCGTCCAGCAGTCTCGCCACTTCGCGGGCGGCAGGTCCGAGGTCGAGGATGGGCACAGCGCCTCCTCTCCGGTGGATATCGTCCTGGTGGCCGCCGGTGCCGACCACCAGCGGCCAACCGAGGTCGTTCTCCCTGTACTGTGCCCACGGGAGGCGAAATGAACACCGCGATTGTGCTGGCGCTGATCGCGCTGGCTGGCTCGCTCTTTAGCACCGTAGCGACCACTTTCGGATTCTCCGCCCTGCAAGCGCGGCGTGACGCGAGCAAGGCGCTGGACATCTATCGTGAACCGCTTCTCGCCGCCTCCTATGAACTGCAAGCGCGGCTCTATAACATTCTGCAGCTAAAGTTCGTTGAGAAATACATTCGCGAAGACAAGGCGGGCAAGCGCAAAGCCGCGATGGAGAGCACCTTGTATGTCTTCGCGCAGTTCTTCGGCTGGCGAGAGATCATCAGGCGAGAAGTCCAGTACCTACGCTTCTCCAGAGACAGGCAAACCCGCAAGGTCGCCCAGTTGCTCAGCGATATCGGCGATACATTCCTAACCGATAAATATGGCCCGCAGTTCATGATTTGGCGGGTCGAACAGCGCGGCCTCGGCGAGCGGATGATCGCGGCCACGGACAACAAAGTGACCTGTCTCGGGTACGCTTCATTCATCGAACATGCCGACACGATGGCGGAATGGCTCCGGCCCATTGAACGTGACCTTGAGGGCATAGGCGAGGAAGGTCGCCAGCGCCTGACTGAGCTGCAGCATCTGTTGCTTGAGCTTGTGACGCGACTCGACGACAAGCACAAACGGTACCCCTTTGAGATGAAGCGGGCCTGAGCTTCGCCGCGCGCCCCCGGCCGGGACCCGGCGCCGGGGCACGGGCCGGCGGCCGAGGGCACGTAGGACGGAAACAAGCGCAACTGCCGGTAAATGAGTGCAACGCATCAATGGCGGATTGCGTCTAAGGGGTAGGCCAGCGCGCAGGCTGCGACCAGACGGCTCAGTCACGGGGGTGAGCTTTGGATTCGCCGACGGCTGTCACGATTGGCGCACGGGGCCACAGCACACAGCGTCGGCGCCGTCATGCCTTGGTCACGGCGTCTGGCCTTGTGCTCGTGGCAGGGCTCGCCACCACCGCGGTCGGCCAGGGCGCGTTTTTCGGCGCCGTACAGTGGCGCGCCGCGTTGGTGATCGCCGGCGCGGTCGGCCTCGCGCTGGCCGCGTATCCGTTTCGCCGTGCCGATCTGCGCGGAGGCCTCATCCTCGCCGGGCTGTCGCTGGCGGTCTGGGCGCTGCTTCGCGCCGCGGCAGCGGGAACGCTTGCCGCCGGATTCACCTGGGCGCTGTTTGGCGCGGGCACCGTCGCGATCTTTGTTGTCTGCCGCCGCCTAGACGCCCGCTCACGGGAGATGGTGCTCAGCGGCATGTTCGCCGTGGCGGCCGTTGTGGCCGCGACCGGCTGGCTCGGGGTCGCCTTCCACCATCGGCCCTGGGCGTTACCCTCGGCTGGGTTATGGCGAGCCGCGTCGACGTTAACTTACGCCAACGCGACGGCGGCGTTTCTTGTGCCGTTGTCGCTCATGGCGCTTTCACGGCTGGCCGCCTCACCTAGATCGGTGCGCCTTTCGCTCACCGCGACCGGCCTGTTGTGCGGGGCCGGCGCGACATTGAGCCGTGCCGGAGCGATCGCTTTCGCCATGGGATTCGTGGTTGTCTGCCTGCTGCAGAAAACGCGCACCGTCGTCCGCGCCGCGGCGCCGCCGATTGTCGGCGCGGGCGTGGCGCTGGGCGGCCTGGTTCCATCGGTGCCGGTGACGGCCCGGCCCGAACCGGCTCTGGCGCTTGCCGCGCTCGGCGCCGGCCTCGCCACCGCGGTGCTCCTGCAGAGGTTCCCCCGCCTTGCGGTCACGGTGCTTGCCGCGGCTGGCGTGGTGGCCGTCGCGGTAATCGTGATCAATGGCGCGGCAGGTGGTCCCAGCGCCATGCGCTCGTTGGCGACGTCCCGGCTGAGCCTCGCCTCGCCCGCGCGATCCGGCGAAACGGCCGCAGCGATCCGGCTTATCGAACAGCATCCGCTCGTCGGTGTCGGGCCGGGGCGCGCGATCCTGCGCTGGGTCGGCGCCGACGGCGCCGTAGGCGTCGACGGGTACGACCATGACGAGTACCTCCAGGTCCTGACCGATCTTGGCATCATCGGCGCGGCGCTGCTTGCCCTGTTCGCTGCGGCGGTAGCGCGCGAACTGTGGCACGGACGCCTGAATCTGGCAGGCCGTGCGACGTGGGCGGGCGCGGTGGCCGCGATTGCCGCCCTCGCCGTTCACAGCGGTTTCGACTTTCTCTGGCATATACCCGCGATTCCGCTCACCGCGGCGGCTCTCGTGGGTTGCGCGGTTCCATCAATTTCCCGGCCGGAGGCAGGTCAGCCCCCGGCCAACGAAAGGAGGAAATGTGATCAAACCTAGCAGGTGGACAAAGAAAGGGTGGGCGCGGGCGACTCTGGTCGCGGTCGCCATCGCTGCCGGGACCGTATTTACGGTCGTCGTGCCCGCGTCGCCCGCGGTCGGATTCTTCTCACCGCCATTATTGCTCGAGATACATGTCAACTCGCCCGCCACTCTCGTGGCAAAGGGCGCCGGGGTCAACGTCACGGTGCAGATCGAGTGCGCTGGCGCCAGGACCGCTGACGTGTATGTGAACCTCACCGAACGATCGGGCAGCCAGGTCGCGCAGGGGTTCGGCTACACAGAGGTGGGTTGCACCAACGCCAACCAGACAATCCTTGTCCCGGTGACGGCGAATTCAGGCAAGGTCTTCAAAAAGGGCACCGCGATCGCCGATGGGTACATCTTCGCCTGCACATCCAACTTCTCATTCTGCGGAAGCGAGCAGGATCATCGCACGATCCAAATAAGCTGACCGCGGCCGTGGCCTCGGGTGGCTGGCAAAGGACCCCGGGCCAGGTCGAGGCCAGGTCAGCTGTGTGGGCCGCCAGTGAGCTCCCCGCCGTCGTGGGGCGTTCGCTGGCGGCGCCGTTTGGCCAGGCGAGCTTCGGCGGTGCGTCAGCGAGCGGCAGCCGTTAAGGATCATTATTCCGAACGGCTTCCGCGTCGTGTCGCTGTCCCGCCGGCGCCGCACCAATTGCGGCGGCGCCAGTGTCATCTTTTTTGGCGAGCTGTGTACAGATCGCCACTGAAGGATCACACTACGTTGGGAACCGTTGCTGGCGGTGACCCGGTCGCTGTCGGAGGCGTGATGCGCGGCAGATGGACGGTGCAGGTCGCGTGGGTCATCGCTGCCGTGCTGGCGTGCGTGTTCGTGACGGTCGCGGTGGTGGACGCGGGCACCCGGCGCAGCTGGAGGCCGATTCCGACTACCACCTCGTGATCGTCGACGGCGCCAGTCACATGATCGCCGAGAGATCCCCGACCCGGCCTGCGTGGGATCGACAAGCCCGCTGCTGACCAGCATCCAAAAGGCCCGGTCCGAATTCGACGCCACGTACACCCCGACCGGCAGCTTCCAGACCGCCAACGTGCCCGTCACCGTGACCGGCGTTGGGTTCTTCGACTTCCTGCACGGGCAGACCGGTGTCGCGCCCAGCGGAATCGAGCTGCACGCCGTCCTCGACGTCCAATTCGGCACGGGCGGCGGCGGTTGCAGCCCCAGCCAACTGCTCGGCAATCCGGGCTTCGAGACGGGATCGGCCGCGCCATGGTCGGCAACCTCCGGGGTGATCAGCAACACCTCCGCCGAGCCGCCGCGCTCGGGCTCGTGGGACGCGTGGCTCGATGGTTACGGCGTGACGCACACCGACACCCTCGCCCAGGCCATCACCCTGCCCACCGGCTGCACCACTTACCAATTCAGCTTCTGGCTCCACATCGACACCGCAGAGACCACCACGAGCACCGCCTACGACACCCTCAAGATCCAAGTGCTGAACGGCTCAGGATCGGTGCTCGCCACATTGGCCACCTATTCCAACCTCAACGCCGCGGCAGGATATAGCCAGCACACCTTCAGCCTGGCGTCCTACAGCGGCAAGGCCATCACGCTCAAGTTCACCGGCGCGGAGGACAAGACGCTGCAGACCTCGTTCGTGATCGACAACACGGGCGCCAGCGTCTCCTGATACGGGCCAGCGCGCTATTTCCGGCTGGAAAACCGTGTGCGGGGAGTTACACCAGCAGCGGTCATAGGGTGTCCCCATGACGACACCAGCCACGGCGGCGTATGCCCTTGACGCGGGCGGCTCGCACACCCTGGTGCGTACCCGCCGGGCCGACGGCAGCGAGCGGACCTGGGAAGAGCCCTCGTGCGCGATCGCCACGGTTGGTCAGGCGCGAGCCATCAGGCACATGGGCCGCATCCTCGCCGACGTTCGGGCCGAGTTGACCGGCGCCGCTGCGCTGCGGGGATGCATCGCCTCCTCGTCGTATCCGGTGGCCGGGGAAGCACCGCCGCCCGAGCCGCTGGTCCGCGCCATCGTCGAGTCGGGGTGTACCGGGCGGGTCGTCCTGGTCAACGACGTCGTGCCGCTGCTCTGGTCCGATCACCTGAAGGGGTACGGAGTCATCGTCAACAGCGGCACGGGCAGTGCCGTGATCGGGCGCGGCCGCGCAGGCGAGCTACTCAAGCTCGGCGGTCACGAGCACATCCTCAGCGATCAGGGAAGTGCCTACAGTCTGGCCCGTGCGGGCCTGCGCGCTGCGACGAGGGCGGTCGATGGCCTCGGCCCGCCGACCGTCATGTTGGCGCGGGCGGAGGCGTTCTATGGGCGATCGGTGCCGGCGTTGGGCCGCTGGCTCGCCGAACTCCCGCGCGCCCGGTTTCAGGTGGCGAGGTTTGCCGCCGAGGTCTTGGCAGCCGACGAGAAAGGGGACGCCGTCGCCTCCGCCATCGTTGCGGCCGAGGCCGAGGCGCTGAGCAAGGCCGCGCTGCTTGCGGTCTCCAGGCTTGGGCTCGGCGCCTCACCGGCGATAGGGCTGTCCGGCGGCGTGATGTCGCGCAGCGAGAGGTTTCGCGCTCTGGTCATTGCGGACATGGCCCGTGAAGGGCTGTGCCCGCGCACCGCGCTGCTCAACAGCACGCAAGAGGCGCTGACCTTTGTCGATCGCGCGCAGGCTCGCGGGCCCGAGCTGATGGCCGAAGTTGGTGGCGTCGACCTTGCCGTCGCGTGATTCCGTGTCCTCGCTGTGGCCGGACTGTCGTCGCTGTGGCTGGACTGTCGTCGCTATGGCTGGACCTGTATCTTGCGGCCCTTACCGACGCGGAACATCTCAAGCGCGTCGGCGTATTGCTCGAGCGGCAGGCGGTGGCTGATGAAGATCTCTGGGTCGAGCACGCCGGCGGCGAACAGCTCGGCGGCTCGCTCGAAACTGTGCAGCACCGCCATTGAGCCGGTGATGGTGATCTCTTTGTTGTAGATCCAGTACGGCTCTATGGTGATCCGCGCGGCCGACGACGAGACGCCGAACTGGAGGAACGTCCCGCCAGGCCGCACACGGCCGATCCCGTCCTGTATGGCCGCCTCGTTGCCGGTCGCGTCGATGACGATCTCCCAGCCGCCCGGGCGATCGAGTTCATCCGCGCTCGCCGCGGTCGCCGTAACGCCGAGGAGCTCGGCCGTGGCTAGCCGTTCGGGGTTGAGGTCGACAACATCCACCGACGCTGCCCCCGTGCGCTTGGCGAGCTGGAGCATGATCAGGCCCATGGTCCCGGATCCGTAGATGAGAATGTGCGACCCGAGCGCCGACCTCATCACGTCGTAGCCGCGCACGGCGCAGGCGAGCGGCTCGATGAGAGCGGCGTCGGCCAGCGCGACATGGTCGGGGAGCGGCACGCAGTTGGCGACCGGGGCCACGGCGTATTCTGCTGCGCCGCCCGCGGTGCTCACCCCGATCGCCGCCCACCGCTCGCACAGGTTGTTGTGCCCGATCCGGCAATAGTGGCATTCGTGGCAGTACAACGATGGGTCCACCGCGACGCGAGTGCCGACCGCCAATTTGTCGACGGCCTCGTCGACGGCCGAGCCGACGGCTGCGACGACGCCGGCGAATTCGTGCCCGGGTACCACGGGCAGCGATGGCGCGAACTCACCCTCCAAGATGTGCAGGTCTGTTCCACACAGGCCGCACGCCGAGACCGCCACGACGACCTCGCGCGGCCCCGGCGCTGGGTCGGCAACCGCGGAAACCTCGACGACCCCAGGCGAGCTGATCACGGCAGCTCTCACGCTGATTGCCCCTCCTGTCCTGCTGCCCGCCCGGCCATCAGGCGCCGGCCCACCTTACTTGACCGCTCCCATCGTCAGCCCGCGCACAAGCTTGTCCTGCGCGGCCCAGCCGGCGATGAGCACCGGCAAGCAGGCCAGTGTGGCGCCGGCGCACAGGTGCGCCCAGAACTGGCCCTCCCCGGACTGGAAGCCCACGAGGTAGACGGGGACGGTGGCGGCGTTGGTCGTCGTGAGGTTCACCGCGAGGAAGAATTCGTTCCAGGCGAAAATGAAACAGATCAGCGCGGTGGCGGCCATCCCGGGCGTGATCAGCGGCAGAACCACCGAACGCAACTGCCTGAAGAATGACGCGCCGTCCACGTGGGCCGCCTCGAGAATCGCCACGGGCACCTCGAGCAGGAACGACCTGAGCATCCACACGGCGATGGGCAGGTTCAGCGAGGTGTACAAGATGATCAGCACGGGAAGCGTGTCGAGCAGGTGCAAACTTCTCGCAATGACGTAGAGCGGGATGATGGCCCCCGCGACAGGCAGCATCTTCGTCGAGATGAAGAAGAAAAGCGCGTCCCGCCACTTGCGTACCGGCGCGATGGACAGCGCGTAGGCGGCAGGCAGGGCCAGCGCCAGCACCAAAGCCGTGGACGCGATCGTGATGATCGCGGAGTGGGTCAGAAAGGGTCCTGCCTTGCTGAGAGCCGACTGGTACTGGGCCATCGTCGGGTGGAACACGAAACGAGGCGGGGTGGTGGCGGCGTCCGGCTCCTGCTTGAACCCGGTGAGCGCCATCCACAGGACCGGGAAGAAGAACAGCAGCACCACGAGCCAGGCGAGCAGGCCCAACAGCCCACCGGTCAGAGTTCGGCGCTGCAGCCGCATGCGCACTGGCAGGCGGCCTGCGCCCGTCGCGCCGCGCGGGCGGGTCAACGTTGGCGCGCTCACAGTCGGCCTTCCATCCCCTGTTCACTGAACAGTCCGGAGATCGTGCGCAAGGCGAACGTCGCGATGATGATGGTGGCCGCCACGACGACCACCCCCATGGCCGATGCGCGCCCGATGTCGAAGGCGCGGAACGCCGCCTCGAAGAGGTAGTAAGGAACGTTCGTGGTCTGCTGGCCGGGCCCACCCGACGTGATCATGAAAATCGCGTCGAACGCCTGCACGACGTAGATGGCGCCGAGGACGATGCCGAGCTCCATGTACTGGCGAAGGTGCGGCAGGGTCATGCGCCGGAATATCTGCCACGGCCCGGCGCCGTCGACCCTCGCCGCCTCCAGCACATCTCCGGGCTGGCTCTGCAGCCCGGCCAGCAGGATCAGCACCATGAACGGTGTCCACTGCCAGGTCAGCACCGTGATGATGGTCTCTTTGGAATGGTTGTTGACCCAGTCGGTGTGGTGGACCCCGAACGGCCTGAGCACCCAGTTGAGCAATCCGAACTCGGCGTCGAGCAAGGTGAACTTCCACACCAGGGCAGCGGCGGCCGGCATGACCAGAAATGGGCTGACGATCAGCGTGCGCAGCAGGCCGCGACCGAAGACCTTGCGGTCGAGCAGCAGCGCGATGCCGAGGCCGAGCAGCAGCGATGCCAGCACCGGAACCAGGGTCAGAACCACCGTGTTGACCAGCGCGGTGCGGAAGATCGCGTCCGAGAAGATGACGGTATAGTTGTGCAGCCCCGCGAAGTGGCGGAGGAGCGGGTAGTTAAAGTTGTAGGACTGCAGGCTGTAATAGATGGTCAACACGAACGGGATCTGCGTGACCACGATGGTGAACAGTAGCGCCGGTAGCAGGGGCAGTCGCCGGAGCCTGTTGCGCCGGCGACTTTGCGCCCGTGCCCATGCCGCGGCCGTACCGTGGTCGGCGATGGCTGCCATGGATTCCTCTTAAACCCCTAGCGGATTCGACGTCGCGTACTGCTCACCGGGTCGGCTCACTTGTGGCTCTGTCCGATCGGTGCGGCGTAGCCCTGTGCCTTGCTCAGCGCCTGCGCCACGGTTTCCTGCCCGGCGATGGCCGCCGTGATCTCCTGGGAGACCTTGGTGCCAAGATCCTCGAACTCGGGGATGCTGACGTACTGCACACCCGCATACGGTTGCGGGTTGACGCCGGGATGGTTGACGTTGACGCTGTTGATTTGATTGAGGGTGGCCGTGGCGAAATCGTGGGCCGCCTTCCGGTAATTCGGGTTGGAATAGGTCGAGTATCGGCTACCGGGCGGCACCCTCGCCCAGCCAAGCTGTTGGCCGGCGTAGTCGATGTACTGCTTCGACGTCGCCCAGCTTATGTACGTCCACGCTGCGGCCTTGTGCTTGGAGGCCGCCTCGATCGACAGTGCCCAGGTCCACAGCCAGCCCGAGCTCGGCGTCATGTCGACAGGCGCGGGCGCGAAGCCCAGCTTGCCGGCGATCGGGCTTTCCTTGGGGTCGTCGATCACCGAGGCGCCCACGGTCGCGTCGTACCACATGGCGGCCTTCTGCTGCTCCATCGCGTTGGCGCACTCGTTGAAGCTGAAGTTCCCCGCACCAGACTCGCCTGCGGCTTTGATGAGGTTGACGTAGAAGTTGGTGGCCTTCTCAAACGCCGGGCTCGTCAGGTGCGCGTTCCAGTTCATGTCAAACCACTGGCCACCCATAGTGTTGACCACCGTGTCAAGCGGCGCGAGGTTCTCTCCCCACCCGGTCTTACCGCGCAGGCAGATTCCAGCCATGCCCGTGGCCGGGTTCTTGAGCTTCTTGGCGATGGCCGCGACCTGGTCCCAGGTGGGATGGGCGGACATCGAGAGGCCGGCCTTGGCCAGCAGGTCCTTGCGATACATAAGGAATGACGACTCACCGTAGAACGGCGACGCGTACAAGTGGCCATTGACGCTCAGGCTGTCCTTGATCGGCTTGATGAGATCGCTGACGTTGTACGCCGCGTCCTTCGATGCGTACGAGCTGAGATCGTCAATCCATTTGTTCTTCGCCCAGATCGGAGTCTCGTACGGTCCGATCATGACGACGTCGAACTGGCCGCCGCTCGCCGCGACGTCCTTGGTGACCTGGTCGCGCAGCGTGTTCTCGTCCAGCGTCACGTACTTGACCTTGATGTTCGGGTGCGAGGCCTCAAACCCCTTGGGTGTCAGCTTCTGAATATCGATCATCTGAGGGTTGTTCACGACGGCGACCGTGATGGTCTGCTTGCCCGTCGCCTGGGCCGGGCTGCCGCCGGACGAGGAGCAGGCCGCCAGGCCGGCCACCACCACGGCGGCAATCGTCGCGGCCATCAACCATCTCCCACGCCCGATCCATAGGCCGTGCATGGTAACCTCCTCTTGTATGCTCAAATGAGCACTATTATGCTCGAAAGAGCAAAACCAGTGGACCTCATGCCGTCTCCGGCGTCAAGGGCCTGCTGCAGACTTTTGCCTGATCGATGCTTATTTGCCGGTTCGTGACACGAGAGGCGGCGATCATGGAGCCTCGTGGGCGGTTCGCCGGTCTCGCGCCGGCGGAGCTGGTCCGTGCCGCCAGCATTGCCCGCCGCTTTTTCATCGACGGCCGCTCCAAGAGCGAGATAGCCGATGAGTTCGGCCTCAGCCGATTCAAGGTGGCGCGGATCCTCGACAGCGCGCGGGCGGCCGGCATCGTGCGCATAGAAATCCGGCTGCCCGCCGGGCTTGACGCATCGCTGGCGCACGGGCTGCAGCAAGTGTTCGGGCTGCGGCACGCGATCGTCGTGGACACGCCGGAAGAGCCGGAAGCGCAGATGCGGCATCAACTGGCCCATGCCGCAGCCGCGCTGCTCAGGGAGATCGTCACTGCGGACGACGTCGTGGGCGTGGGTTATGGACGCACGCTCACGGTGATGGCAGAAGAGATAGAAGGTCTCGCGCCGTGCCCGGTGGTTCAGCTCACCGGGGCGCTCATGGGGGTCGACATGACCGAGAACAGCGTGGAGCTTGTCCGGCAGATCTCGGCGCGGTCCGGTGGCGCGTCCTTCTCCATGTACGCCCCGCAGGTGCTGCCGGACGCCCAAACGGCGGCGTCCCTGCGCGAGCGCCCCGAGGTCAATGAGGCGTACCGGCGGTTCGGCACCGTCACGAAGGCGGTGGTCGCGGTTGGCTCCTGGGCGCCGCCGAGATCGCAGCTCTACGATTCCCTGCCGGAACGGCAGCGGGTGGCCTTACGGCGCACCGGCGTGGTGGCGGAGGTATGCGCGGTGCTTCTGGACAGGAATGGCGCGCAGGTTGCGACCGAATTCACCGAGCGCTGCATCTCCATCGGCGGCCGCCAACTGCGCGCGATCGACGAAGTCGTCGCGGTGGCTGGCGGTGCGGCCAAGGCCGGCGCTGTCCGGGCCGTGCTCGTCGGTGGATACGCCAACAGCCTGATCGTCGACAGCTCACTCGCCTCGGCGTTGCTTGGGATGGGCGGGCCGACGTGATAACGGTCGTCGGTGAATCCCTGGTCGACGTGGTCGCCGCGCGCGGCGCCGGTGAACCCGCCGCCCACCCAGGTGGCAGTCCCGCCAACGTCGCCGTCGCGCTCAGCCGGCTGGGGCAGCGCACGGGATTGGTGACGCAGATCGGCGCCGACCATTACGGCGGCCTCATCCGCGCGCATCTGCAGAGAAACGGCGTCCAGGTCATACTCGCCGGGCCCACATCGGTGCCGACCAGCCGTGCGCTCGCCCGGCTCGACGCCCAGGGCGCGGCCACCTACCAGTTCGAGCTCGACTGGGACGTGCATGAGCCACGGCTCGTCGAAGGCAGCATCGCGCTGCACGTCGGCTCTCTCGGCGTGCTGCTTGCGCCCGGCGGCCACCAGGTGCGTCGGCTCGTGGAATCCGTATCCCGCCGGGCAGACGTGGTCACCAGCTACGACCCCAACGTCAGGCCTTCTGTCACGCCCGACCGCCGCAGGGTCGCGGCCGCAGTCGAGTGGGTGGCAGCCCGCTCGCACATCGTGAAGATGAGCGACGAGGACTTGGCGTTCCTGTTTCCAGACACCACCCCTGGACAACTCGCCCGCCGGTTGCTGGGTGCCGACGCTCGCGCACAGCTACTGGTCGTAACCAGAGGGTCGCAGGGCGCGTTCGTGGCGTCCCGCGGCGCACGCTTTTCCGTCCCTGCCGTCCCTGTGGCGATAGTGGACACGGTTGGCGCTGGTGACGCATTCATGGCTGCCCTGCTGGCCGGGCTGGCCGACCTGCGGCTGCTGTCACCGCGGGCGCTTGGCGAGCAGGCGGCGGCCGACGAGCGGGCGCTGCGTGACATCGTCGGCCAGGCCCTGGCCGCCGCAGCGCTGACCTGCACGCGCCCTGGCGCCGACCCGCCGACCGCGCGGGAGCTCCGGTCGTTCCGCGCGTCGGCCTGGCCGCCGCCGAGCACGTACTCGACGTCGGCGCCGCCACAACCTGACCCAGGCTGAATGCCCGTGTGTGTTTACCCGGCGCAGCCCGTGCTTTTGCCGGTGGATTTCTGGCTGCGTCACGGTCACCGACCCTGGTGGTGCTGGGGCCGAGGTCCGTCGGGCAGCGCTACTTGATGAAGGCGCTCGCCGCGCTGGCGAGGCCGGTCAAGCAGCCCACGACGGTCACCGTCGTGGCGACGGCGTCGCGGTGGCGCGAGCCGCCCCTGGATCTTTTCCATCAGAGCCACGATGTTAAGCAGCGCGCTCTGGCGATCAGCGGACTGCGTCCCCGTCTCGAACTCGTGGACCATCGCCAGCGTTGTGCCGCGGTCAGAGCCGCGAGCACCACCAGCGGGCCAGGCGCAATCCGCACCGCCGAGGCCCAGCCGAACCAGACGGCGGCCAGGCCCAGTAGAGGGGTGTCCCGGCGATCTGGCCGGTGGCTGTTGCTGCCGTTTCCTGTTGCAGCAGGCCCGCGGACCCGAAGTCGACCAGCTTGTGGCAACCCATCGCTGTCAGCAGCACGTTCGCCGGCTTGATGTCGCGGTGCAGCACGCCCCGCGCGTGGGCGTGCACAAGGGCGGCAGCGACGTCGCGGCCGACGCGCAGGGTTTCCTCGAGCCCAAGCGACGGTTTTTCTGCCAGCACCGCCTCAAGGCTGGTGTCGACCCATTCCCTGACAATGCAAGGCCGGCCGTCGTGATCAAACACGTCGAGCGTGGCGACGATGTTGGGATGGTTGAGCAATGCCGTCGCCCGCGCCTCCCTGTGGAAGCGCTGGTTGGTCCCCGGCAGCAGTTTCACCGCGACGGCGCGGTCGAGCTGCGGATCATGGCCGCGATAGACGTCAACGCCGCCGTGCGAACCGACAGCTGCGTCGACCACGTATCTCCCGACCCGGTCCCCTTTGGCCAGCATCCGATCCCTCCGCCGCGGACATTCCAAGTATCCGCTGCCTGGCGGTCACGAGCAGCAACCCCGCTACGTAGCGTCCCAGAAAAACGGGCACGTTGGTTGAAATGCCCTATCGGATTGTGGTCACCTTTTCACGAGGGCCGAGGTCGTGGTCGTAGGCGCGGTCCCTGGGGGTGCGCGCGTATGGGCGAGCAGAGTGAGCGCACGCAGCGCAGACGAGCGGGAAGCGGGCAGGATCCGCGACCGGTGCTGGACGCGCTGTTCCGCGGTGCCCGCGACGGCGGACGCCGCGATCCGGCACCGGAGCGTACACACCCCGGGGGTTGCGGTGTTCCGGCCGAGGCCGAGGCTGTTCCGGCTGAGGCTGAGGCCGAGGCTGTTCCGGCTGAGGCTGAGGCTGTTCCGGCTGAGGCTGAGGCTGCTCCGGCTGAGGCCGAGGCTGCTCCGCCGACGTTGGATTCGTTGTTCCAGATGGCCCGCGACGGTCTCACCGGATCGACACCAAAC
>WNGF01006961.1_pt1 | contig 20906 bp, 19 predicted proteins | sample 5400641 | NCBI WGS metagenome assembly WNGF01 (sample SAMN13153371, study PRJNA577476) | soil metagenome | isolation source: 80 cm soil or saprolite under grassland replicate 2 | place: USA:California | collected 2016-06-15 | reverse complement strand
CGAGGAAGAATCGGGTGGCAGTCCCCGCCGAGCACGGCCTCGGTACAGCTTGGCCTCGTCGTGGACATGTTTGATGACAGCCTCGCGAAGCTCTGGCTCGGGCAGGCGCTCCTGCAAGCTGGTCAACGCGTAACGGATGACATCACTGGCAGAGAGGGTCGAGCCTTCGAGCCTGGCTTGTGCAGCAAGCCGGGTGAGCCATTGCCGTTGTTCCTCGGTGAGGTAGACCGTCGTCCGGTGGTAGGACCGCGACTGCTGGGCATCCATGGGGAGGTTCGCCTTGAACTCGACTACCGGTGCCTCGGAGTCTAGATGGCGAGGTGCCTCCGTAGCATCAACCGGGTGAGGCAACTGCTCGGCGAGCTTCTTTACCTCGCTTGTCTTGGAGTCAAGACAGCACTTCAAGATGGTCTTTGAAGGACCGGGTCAGGCTATCGAGGATCGCCTGTCCCTTTTCGGCAGTCGCGAGTGACGGTTGGCCTATGACACCCGAGTCGGTGTAACCGCGCATGCCGGTCACGAGCAGATGCGGTCTCGGGTTGGCTTGCCAGTCGGCATGCTGATAGCCGTCCCGGACCAACTCAGGGTAGGCGTAGAGGAGCATCGACGTTTCGGCCTCGCCGGCGTGCATGTCATCGCTGACGGTTGAGCGGAGCCCAGCCGCAGTGCGGGCAGTCTCCCAATCCTGCTGGGTCGGAAACAGCGTCATCCGCGGTCCGGCGATGTTGGCCTCCTGGGCGACATTGGCTAGGACGTAGTTCCCGCCATGCCCATTGACGATGGCCAGTCGGTCGATATCGGATGCCCGCAGGGAATCGGCGATGTCCGTCACCATCGCAATCAGTGTGCGGGCACTGATACTGACGGTCCCGGCGAAACCGATGTGTTCGTGGGAGCAGGAGATCGTTACTGGCGGGAGGAGGAACAGGCCGTACTCCGCTGCGACCCGGCGGGCGATGCTGCATGCCACAACCGTGTCGGTGATGAGCGGAAGGTGGTCGCCGTGTTGCTCGAAGCTGCCCACCGGAAGTACGGCCGCGCGCGCCGCACGGTCTCGCTCGTCACGAGAGGTCGCCGTGGTGATGAGGCTATCCATGTCGCCTAGAGTGCCACATCGCGGGCACGTGCCGGGGGGAGTCACGGCAGGATGGCGAGCGATTCACGCAGCTCCGCGACCGCTGGTAGGTCGCACCGTGCAAGCCGCCCAACAACTCGTCTGAGTTCAATGATTGCTCTTCCAGAGCCGGTGCTAGCGGCGATTGTCAGCGCTTCCTGAGCGACAGCGCATGCTTGCTCTGGGTCACGGTTGGCGGCGTGCGCGACAGCGAGCCTAGCGAGATGCACGCCACGGTCCCGTTGGTAGTCAGACGGCCAGGTTGTTAGTCCGTGCTCGAATATGGCGATCGCCTTGTCTGGCTGTCCGAGCGTCATCCAACAATCGGCTGCTTCCATCTCCACGTACGTAGGTGTGCAGTACCCGGTCTGGATGCGTTCTTCGTCACCATGGTCTTCGTGCAGGGCTGCCTGCTCCGCTGCTGCTTCGAGTGCCCGCGCGCATCCGGTCGCATCTCTGACCAGGGCGTAGCCGTGGGCTTTCTGTCGCAGGGCCAGCGCACGAACGCGGGGTGTCAGTCGGTCCTGCTTGTGGAGCGCCGCTTGCGCAAGGTCGAGGGTGCGGGCAGCGTCGCCGACACCCGACGCCTGGTTGCTCTTGCGCATCAGTACATACGAGGTCAGGAAGTGGTCGTCGGCTACCGTTGCCCACTCCAGCGCTCGATCTGACCAGTAGTCAGCCGCTCGCGCGTTGCCGGCGTCCTGGTAGAGCCATCCCGCGAACTCTGCATACTTCGCTCTCACCGCGAATAGCTCGGTTCGGACATCGCCGGAGGCCGCTGCGGTCAACTCGCCAATGAAGTCGAGGTGCAGCGACATGAGGTCGAGAAGATGCGTGGGACCAAGAAGGTTGTCTGCTCGGGCGTACTCGACACGGATGCTGCGCAGAAGGGCCGCAGCCTCGGGATCTACGTGCCGGGACGTTTGGGCGGGCAGAGCGAGCGTCGCAGCGCTGACCGTTGCCGCTGACCACAGGAACTTGCGCCGGTTCATAGGACGAAAGGCCAGCCCCTCGGGGGTGGTCTTGTAGAACTGACACAAGAGGTCCCTGTAAAGCTTGCTTGGCTGCTTCTCGCCACGTTCCCACTTCCCGACCATGTCGGCGTTGACGCCCACTTTGATCTCGTAGTGGACCCAGGCAAGCCTAGCAAGCTCCTCGGCGACCCCCTCTTGGCTGAGATCGAGTCGCGCGCGGTGCTGCTGAAGACGGAGGTTAGGGACGTAGGCCCGAGCAGGCGCCATGACTGGTTCCATTGTTCTGGGACGTTCGCCCTGATGCTACCGCCCTGTTGCGACGGAGTTTCAGCGGACTGGCAAACGGACGGCTAACGGGACTGGTTGGCGGACCTTCTGATCTGCGCAGACCCCTGGTGTCCTTGATGCAGGTAGTTGCCCATCGGTGGCTATTCCTGGCGGATTCTCACCGAGGCAGCTCCTTGATGCCTAGCCATACGTATGGCAAGGTATTGCCAACTGACCGAACGGCAGTGAGGTGCTGGCAAGGGCGAGGTGGTGTCTAGCCATACGTATGGCAAAGTATTGCCAACTGACCGAACGGCAGTGAGGTGCTGGCAAGGGCGAGGTGGTGTCTAGCAGGCAAGGCGGCCTGCATGGGTAAGCAGCAGAGCCCCGGCGGTTGATGGATCGGTGTAGGCGCACCGTTCCCCGCCGGGGCCAGGCACGAGAGATTGGAGCCCCACGTGCGTGGAGATCGTAGCGCGCCGGCTACAGAGCCGGCCGCGAACTTCGTCGCTGAACAGGATGGCGACGTTCTGACCTACACCGTTGCCGAAGCGGCGCGGCTCGCTCGGGTGTCGGTGTGGTCGTATTACCGATGACCGAGACCGAGCAGCGGCTGATCGCCTGGGGCCTGGCCACGACCGGGATAGCCGGGCTGCTGGTGTGGCTCAGCGGCCAGCTCGCGGGCCTGCTGTTCGGGCACACCTGGATGCACCTTGGCCCCGCCGACGTGGCCGCGGTCCTGTGGCACCTGCCCCGTACGCTCAGCGACCCCAAGCTGGCGTGGCCTGCCGACGTGCGCGGCGTGCTACCCGGTCCGGTCGGCCTGTACGCGGCGGCCGCCATGGTGGTGGGCGGCATCGCCGGCGGGATCACGATCATCGTGCGGACAGCGACGCGGTTGCTGCCCGGCCGTACGCCGGGCCACCGGCCGGGCCGTGAGCACACCCGACGCCACCGCAAGGGGTCGGTGTGGGCCGGCGGGCGGGAGCTGCGCCTGCTGATGGTGCGTCGTCCCCAGCCCGGCCGGGTGATCGTCGGGCGCACCAGCCGGCTTGCCGGCCTCGCCAAGGGTTGGCGGCTGCTCGCGAGCGAGGACTGCCATTCGGTGCTGGTGTTCGGCCCGACCGGCAGCTTCAAGACAACCGGGCTGCTGGTCCCAGGGATCTTGGACTGGCAAGGCCCGCTGCTGGCCACCTCGGTCAAGCCCGACGTGCTGCGCGCGACGATGGCGCAGCGTGCCCGCAAGGGCGAGGTCACCATCATCGACCCGCTGGGCGCCTCGGGCGAGGTGGTGGCGCAGTGGACCCCGCTGGCCTCGTGCGGAACGTGGGCGGGGGCGCAGCAGATGGCGGTGATGCTGGCCAACGCGATCGAGCAGACCCCCACCGAGGAACAGCGGCCCGAGCATCGCTTCTGGAAGACCATGGGCGTCAAGTTCCTCGGGCCAATCCTGTACGCCGCCGCGGTCAAGGGCCTGGCGATGCGCGACGTGCTGCACTGGCTGGACACCCGCGAAGACCAGCAGGTGACCGGGATCCTTGAGGCGACCGGCGTGCAGGCCGCGCTGGACGCCTGGAACTCCTCACAGACGCGTGGCGAGCGAGCCCGAGACTCCCTGTACGCCACCGCCGAGGAGGTCCTGCACGTCTACGGCAACGAGCGGGTCGCCGCCTGGACCGAGGGCCACAACCTCGACGTTGACTACTTCCTGTCCGGCGACAACACCATCTACCTGTACGCCCCAGCCCACCAGCAACGCCTGCTGCGGCCGCTGTTCGAGACCATCACCCAGCAGGTGGTCGCCACCGCCCAAGAACGCGCCGCCCGCAGCCCGGACGGGCTGCTGGACCCCCGGCTGGGGCTGTTCCTGGACGAGGCCGGCAACTGCGCCGCCCTGAGCGACTTGGACGTGCTGGCCACCACCGCCAGAGGGCAGGGCATCCAGCTCGTCACCGTCTGGCACGACCGCAGTCAACTCGAGGCCCGCTACGGCGCCAAAGCCTCGACCATCCTCAACAACCACCGCGCCAAGCTGTTCCTGTCCGGCCTGGCCGACCTGTCGGCGCTGGAGCTGGGCTCCCGGCTGATCGGCGACCGCCAACTCGTCGAGCCGGCCCCTTCAATAGGCTCCGACGGGCGGCACTCACTGAACGAGTCGGGCCTGTACCGGCCGCTGCTCCCGGTCGAGGATCTGCGGCGGTTGCGGCCCGGCGAGGGGGTGCTGCTGTACGGGCACCTGCGCCCCACCCCGATCCGGCTGCGCCCCTTCTACACCCCTGGGGAGCGGCGGCGCCGGCAGCGGCTTGAAGACCGCGCCGAGCGGCACCTCCAGCGTGGCGAGCGGCGCCGCGAGCGGGCCACCATGCGCGCCCGCCAGCGGGCCGAGGAGGCAGGCCGCCCACAGCCGTCCTTGACCGGGCGGCTCAACCACTGGCTGGCCGGTGGTCGGCCGCGGGCGGAGCAGGAGGAGGCGCACGATGACCGCTGACCGCCTCAACCCAACGGCCCACCAGGCGGCCGAGGCGCCGGCGGACCCTCGGCCGGCGTGGGAGCGCGTGGCCTACACCTGGCTTGAGCGCGAGGTCGACGGCGGCCACCAGGTCGACCCCGCCGCGCTGGCAGCCGAGGTCAGCGTCACCCCACGGCTGGCCGGCGACCTGGTCCGCGTGCTGCGGGCGCAGCGCGAGCGCGACCCCGACCTTGGGGAGCTGCGCGGGCGACTGGTCCGCGACCGGATCACCGACGCCTACCTCGCCCACGAGCTGCGCGGCGGGGTGTCGCTGGACGCGGCCGAACTCGCGCGTGAGGTCGGCACCACCACGGCGACCGCGCGGCAGTGGCTGCACACCCTGCGGGCCGCCCGGTCGGGCGATCCGCGCCTGGCGGGGTTGCGCGCCGAGCCGGCCAGCCACGGCCAGCCGACCGGCGAGCAGCTCGCGGGGTTGCAGGCCGCCTACGCCGGCGGCGGCCGTCCCGACCTCGAGTCGGCCTCGCAGCCGGCGGGGAGTCCGTTGGACCGGATCGAGCAGGCATGGCGGACTCGTGAGGTTGGCCGCGGTGAGCACCTCGACCCTGGTGCGCTGGCTCGCGAGGTCGGTGTGGGCCGCGCCTACGCCGCGCAGACCTTGGCGGCGCTGCGGGGCGGGGAGCTGACCAACACCGAGCGGATCACCCAGCTCTGGCGGGTGGTCGAGCAGCAGGGCGGCCAGCGCCTGGACGCTCCGGCGGCCGCCCGAATGCTCGGCATCCGTGAGGGCCGTGTCCGGCAGGTGCTGGGGCCGCTGCGGACCCAGCAGCGCCACGCCCAAGGCCAGCAGCCCGCCCAAGCTACGCGGTTGCCGCTGGTGCCGGGTGAGGGCCGGCTGGGCTGGATGGACGATGCCGCCTGCAAGGGCATGCCAACCGACCGGTTCTTCCCCGAGACCGGGGAGGGCCACAAGGCCAGCGAAGCCAAGCAGGTCTGCGCCGGCTGCCAGGTCCAACAGCCGTGCCGAGACCTGGCCGTGCGTGCTGCCGACTCCCTGGACAGCGACCACGGCATCTTCGGCGGCACCGTGCCGACCGAACGTGGCCACCTGCGGCCCAACCGGTTCCCCGAACCCAGCGCCTACCGGCAGAACAGGCAGGTCGCCGAAAAAGCGCACGATCTGGCCAGCCGAGTCGGGCTGCGCCAAGCCGCCCAGCAGCTGGGGGTCAGCCGCGACACCCTCAAGAACGCCTGGGCGCACTGGAACCTACCTCAGCCGCAAGGCAAGGCCGGCCACCCACCGAGCCGGTTCCTGACCGACCGCAGCGAGGCCGAGCAGGCGTTCCGGCTGGCCGAGCAGCTCGGCAGCATCAATGCCGCCGCTGTCCAGCTCGGCACGACCTGGCCGTCGCTGCGCAAGGCATTCCAGCGTCACGAGCTGGGCACGCCCACACCCAGCCCTGCGGCGGTCAACCAGCGCAAGAGCGCCGTCCAGCTCGCCCGCCGCGGCGGCCAACAGCCGACCGTGCCGCCGCTGGACCCGGCCTTCGTCCAGCTCAACCCCGGCAACGTGCCCCGACCGCGCGGGCATACCGGTTCGCCGGCGGTGCGGCTGCGCCGCGCCGAGGAGATCGAGACCCTCGGCTTCGGGGTGGTGGCCGACATGAACCACGAGAGCCGTCCCGACCGCCCCAGCGTCCGCCAGCGCGCCGTCCGGCACCGCGCGGAACGCGCGCAACGGCTGGTGTCCGAGCGGGCCACCCGGCCAGCACAGCGGCAGGCTGAGCGCACCCAACGGCCGGAACGGGCTCGGACCGAGCGGGCGGAGCGGCCCGCCCGCCCCCACCATCCCGCCGGCTACCGCGACGAACGCTGAGCATCGTCAGCTCCCCACAGGCCCCGGCGTCCACGTCGGGGCCTGTTTGCTGCCCGGTCCGTTTTGGCGGTGACCGATAGATCACGACCTCGGCGACATGAGAGCATCCCTCTCTCGCCGCGCTCTGGGAGGTGTCCGTCTCTGTGATCGACGCCCTCGTCGACCTGTTGACGAGCGACACCTTGGTCAACCAGTTGAAGGACATGGTGCCCGTGTTGATTGGCGCCGCCATCGGTTTTGCGGGCAGCCTCTCCGGCTCGATTCTCGTCAACCGCCGTGAGCTGGTGCGGAGAATGCGGCTCCAGCTCTACAACGAGCTGATCCCCACCGCACAGAAGGCCGTGAATGACTTCTTGGACCAAGGGTTAGCGGACGATGACCCCGTCACTGACCAGATGGTCATCGTCGACAGAGTGGCCCGCATCACCGGCCGCAAGGATCGAAGGCTGTCGAAACGAGCGATGGAACAGTGGCAGGAGGCCAGGAAGTCGTATAGGGCAACAGACAGCGAAGGTGTCTACGACAACGCCAACAAGACCGTCGACAGGTTTCAGGAGCTATCCGATCGCTTGGGGAGGAAGCTGAGCTGAGCGACGTACCTCGATGAGCAACACCACCGCCAACCTGTTGTCAGGGCTGATCGGTGCGATCATCGGCGCGATCGTCGGTGGTGGTCTGTCCCTGCTGGGCTCTCTCGTCGTCAATCGCAGGGAGCGCAGGGCAGCAGTCCGCCACCAGCTCTACATGCTTGCGGCTGACATCGTGCCCCGGATGGACGAGATCCCCCGCGCCCGGCTCGACGAGCGCCGCGACGAAACGGCGAAGCAGCTCGACACGATGGCGCGGCTTGGTGCCATCGCCGGACGTGATGAGCGCCGGCTGACTGCCGAGGCGTTCCAGCAGTGGCTGAAGGCTCGAAACGCCAACGCCCGGCAAGACCTACCCGCTGTAACGACGCACCTGGTGAAGGCGAGCGAAGCACTCGACGACTTGTTGGGATTTCTCCAGAAGAAGCTGGACTGACCTCGGAGGTCTCCGTGGGTGACGGGGGGTCGTGGTCGGCTACAGGAAACTGTCGCCTTCGCGGCGGCGGTTGGTCGGGTGCAGCCAGCGCAGGTACTGGCGGCTGACCTCACGGGCGAGCCGGGCGCGAAGCTGCTCGCGGACGTAGGCCATCGCGGGCCGGCCGAGCGCGCGGGCCTCCTCGACGCTCACCCCGCCTACCTCCAGGCCCTTGACCTGGCCGGCGCGCCAACAGTCCACCACCGCGAGCAGGACCACCTCGGGGCTGACCCCGACCGCGATCCAGGTCTGCTGTGGCCAGGCACGCAGCTCGGTGGTGAGGTCGGCCAGGAACACCAGGTCCCGCGGTGCCCGGTCGGGATGGCCGGTCAGCAGCTCATACAGTACCTGCCCGTGCGGCTGCGGAACGTCCTGGTGGAGCAGGGCGGCGGGGGCGACCACGAGCACGCGGCCGGGCTCGGGTGCGATCTCTACGAGAGGCTGATCCAGCAGGATGCCCAAGTAGCAGTCAGCGACCTGGCCGGGCCGCAGGTGCTCACCGTAGGCGTTGGGGCCAAACCGCAGCACGCACGTGCTCCTTGGTGTGGACTCCCCCCAGGGCCCCGGCGGTCTTTCGTTATGAGGTCTATGTCCGAATCGTTGTTGACGACCCTGCGCCCCTGACCGGTGCAGAAGCAGTGCTCACCGCTGCGCGGCCGCGTGGATGCGGCGCGGATTGAATCGGACGAATCATGACGAATCGAGAGAACACCGGGCCCCTGGCGTTCCGTGAGACACCCGCCGCGCGGCTGGCTGGCTAGCTAGCTTTCCTCCACGAGCCCGCGCTTCCAGCCGGCAAGCGAACGCGGATCGCGCGGCGACTCGCGCCTTGTGCGCCAGCCAGTGAATGCGTGGGCAAGCTCGATGACGGACTGCCCTGGCAGCGTCAGGTACGCGCTAACCATTTTCTCACGCCGACCGAGCGTGACGCCCCGTGTGGGGCACGTCCTTCGGCGTCGTCTTAGTCGGCCTTCTTGTAGAAGAAGTAGTCGGCCGTGTAAGGCACAAACGCCGTATTACCGACGTCTGTTAGCGAGCTACAGCCCGTTGACGGTGGGAGCCCTCCAGTGGTGTTCAGCCGCTGGACGAAGGTGGTCCCGGTTAGCTTGTCGCCACCGGTCGGTCCGTTCTGGCTTCCAACTCCATCTAGTAGGAGCCAGGCAATCGCTTTCGTGTCGACGGTGACCGCTCCATTGGGTTGGTGCACCTTGGCCCAGACCTTGCTCGTGTCCCGGTACTGCCACGTGGCGCGAATCGTGCCCTCGGGGGCCACCACCTTTGGATCAGTGTTCGGCTCAAACGGGTTGGGGCTGTTGTAGTGGGTGATCACTTGCCCGCCGTCTTCGCCGAACAGGGTGGCCTGCGGCGTGAAGAGGACGTAGGCGACGCCAGCGCCTGAGGGCTTGCAGACGTAGTTCTGGGTGCCGACAGCGTGAGTCCCCAGGAACAGCTTGTTCCCCGCTGGTACCGGCGCAAGGCCGGGGGGCAGGGGTGGCGGTGTAATACCGTCGGCCCGGACCGCCTGCGGCGACGAGAGTGCGAAAGCCGTAGTGGCGACTCCCGCCAACACCATGCCTGCTACGGTCAAACTACCGATCGTTCTGAACAACTTTGACTTCAAATTCCTATCCAACATTTTGATGCCTCCTTATTCGCCTTGTAGGGCCAGCGCCTGCAGGGACTTCAGCGATCGCGCTCTCACCGGCTGATCCGCTGTGAACTGATTGCCAATCACCTGACGCCAGCTCCGCTACCGACTCGTCTCCGAGCCTGCGCTCGGCTACCCGAACACCCGCTACGCCTCCTAATGCGAGGCGGCCAGGCTCGTTGTCCTGCTCTATTTCGGGCCAACCACCGAGCAACGATACACTTCGTCCGTCACGTTGAGAGTGATTTCAGGATCGGGTCCGGCCGCAGCCGCCAGGACCTGCGCTTCAGAAACGAACTGGTGAGGCGTAAATCCCTCGTTGAAAACTATGAGGACTTGCTGCCACAAGGGATTGAATCCCTCACCCTGGATGGCATCGATCACCGGCATGAACTCCTGCTCCTCGTCCAAATCGTTCGAAGCATAGATCGTGTTGACGCTCGGGTTCTTCCCGATCAACGAGCCTGCGGCATTGTCCGGCATCTCTTTCATATTGACGGTGACCAACTCACCCTCGTAGAAAGCGGGCATCTGACCCGCAGCGCCATTCGTGCTTCCCTGAGCGAGCGCCACGCTCGCCTGACCCGCTATACCGAAAACGCAGAGCACCACAAGAGCGATGAATGCACGCGCCGATTTCCACCCAACGTGCATCTTCTTCCCTCCCTCGATGTTTGTGTTGTGTGGTTCGAGGCCGAACGGTTCGCCGATGTGCCTGTGGCCCTCGAGCACCGCCGGCCACTGGCAAGAGGATGTCCTCGGGCCGTTGCTTGACCTGTTCGTCGGCAAGGCCTGCTCAAGGGTCCGGCGCCGATCGTTCCCGCTCCCCACCCGGCCCTCGAGCAAGAAGGAACCACGGCCGGTCAGCTGCTCCGACTGCTCGGTCGTTTCTATGATCTCCTCTGTCCGGGTCGCGGTCAGGAGCTGAAGTTCGCGATCGCCGAGGCACAGCCGACGCCCTGAATCCAGACGTTCTGCGTCCCGGCGAGGTCGGGTGCGATGTCGTCGGCGGAGACGATCATCTGGGCGGTAAAGGACTCGTCGTTCCCGTCACCAGCGCGGTAGAAGTCGGCCAGGAGCACCACCGTGTCCTCATCGGTGCTTGCCGTCTTCAGGGGCTCCGCCGCTGCCCCGGTGCACTTGAAGGTGGTGCTCGCCCGCAGCTCGACCGTGTCCCAACGGACGCCTTCGCCGCTGAGACAGCCGGCCAACGGGCCCTGGCCGACGTCGCTGGTGCATCGAAAACCGCCAGCCGAATGGACAAAGCCCGTCCCGGGGTTGTAGGAGCCGCCGCCGGTGAGCCTGGCGGCACCGGTCGGGAAGCCGCTGATGTCGGTCGCGTTGAAGCCGAAGCCGATGTTGCCGGGCACCGCCGACGCGGGCGCCGCCAGCAGGAGCACGGCCACGGCCAGCACCGCCGGCACCAGCGCAATAACCTTCATCTTCATAGCCCTTCCTTCCTGTCACCGAGAATCGGTGGCGCACACAGCCGGAGACGCAGCGCCTGCCGCGCCCACCAAGTCAGCTACTGAACATCACGCACGAGCGTCTGTCCAGACGGCAGGGCTCCGGCGTTCTCTCGTAATGTCCGTTTCATCGGAGGGTGATTCCGAGGGTGGCGAGTGGTCGGCGTGGGTCGCGGCTGTGGTGGCGCAGCGCAGCGGCGAGGTTGATCGGCTCTGCCCGGCTGAGCGCGCCGATGACGAGGTTGCGTAGGCAGGCCATGACCTGCGGGCCGGTCCCGGTGCGCACCCGGGAGGCGTCCTCGGCGAAGGTGACGTCACGCACGTAGTGCAGGCCGTTCTCGATTGCCCAGTGCCCACGGATGAGGTCGGCCAGCCGGGCAGGGCTGGCCTGGGCGTGGGTGAGGCTGGTGATCGCGTACACGGTCACGGTCCGCCACCGCCGAGTGCCAAGGTCGCGGACCTTGCGGGTGACCTGGATGACCTGCGCGGTGTGCGGGAACCCGAACCTACCGACCGTGACGGCCTTGAGGGTGCGGATTTCGACTCGGCCATGCGCCTGGTCGCGGGTGCGGTCCCCGACGGGAACGTTGTGCCAGGCAAGGCGGGCGCAGCGGTCCAGCAGGACGGGCTGGTTGGCCTTGACCGTGAACAGGTAGTGGGCCTGCTTGCTGGTGACCAGGAACTCGGCGGCGTCGCGGTGGGTGTGCAGGGCATCGGCCGTGACCACCGTCCCGGTCAGGTCCAGGCCGGCCAGCAGCGGCTGGAACCCGGGGACCTCGCCGGGGGCGCCGTTGACCTGGCGTTGGGCGAGCACGGCGCGGGTGGTGTGCTCCATCGCGGAAAGCAGGTGGACCTGGCGGCCGTCGCATCTGGCGCCCCGGAGCGTCTTGCCGTCCACCGCGAGGGCACGTCGACGCCGGTGGGGGTGGTCACGGTCGGCGAGCCAGGCGCCGATGGCGGTGGCCAGGGCGTCAGGGTCGAGGCGGGCGAGGGTCCGGCGGATGGTGGCCTCGGCCGGCACCGCCCAGTGGTCGGGGGCATCGCGGCGGGCGCCGAGCGCGGCACGGACTGGTTGCGGGGTGTCGGTGGCCCATTCGGCGATCGCGGTCATGGACCGGGCGCCGGTCAGGACCGCGGCGGCGGCCACGGCGAGGATGGCAAGCAGCGGGTGACGGCGGCCACGGCGGGTTCGCGGGTCGTGGATCGTGGCGAGGTAGGCGAGCAGGTGGGGCGCTTCGGTGGGTTGTAGCGGGTCGGCGTGGGTGAGTTGGGTGAGGGCGGCTGGGATCGAGGATGATGGGTCGGCAGGCACGGGTGTCCGTCGCGATCATGAGGGTGTGGTAACCACATGATCCCGGACGTTCGTGCCTGTTCTAGGCCATCACGCATTACGTCACCAACCAGTCAAACCTACAGAACGCCGGAGCCCTGGGACTCCCCCTCGGCCAACAGGCTACCCCGGCCGCTGTCACCTCGTATCTAGTGTCCCGAGTCGTTGATTCGTTGCTGTCCTCAGGCGACTCTTGGCTCCCTGACCAGGTTGTTCACCGCCACGAATATGAAGCGAATCAGTAATTCGGGACACTAGCCTCGGTTTTTCACGAGTGAGCTGGCGAGGCGGTGAGAGCGGCGAATGGCCCGAGCGGTGCGCGCACGGGAGCCATTGAGCCAGCTCGTTCTGGATCCTGTTGAGGACGACTCGGAATGCTTGTCGAGATCGGCCCGAGGTCGTGGCCGCTGCGTAGGTGGGACGCGCCAAGTCGCCCCGGCTGCTGGCACGCGTTGGCCGTGCGCGGGCAGGTTGACGGTCAGCAGCGCAGCGCCAGTGTGGGCAGCCGGGTGAACGCTCGGGCCATACCAGGCAGCAGCTGGGACCAAGATCTGTCATTCCTTTCGCAAACAGCTGCTTTGGGGCGAGGTCTGCACGATTGGCACCAAGGCGCCTCCCGAGCTGGGGCAGCGACCCCCCACAACATCACCCCCCGCAACGCCACCCCAGCTCTAGAGGCCGCTTGACTGTAGTATGTTTACAAACCCACTTACAAGCTCATCTACAAACGACGTAGCGGGAAGTACGGAGAAGGGCGGAACGGACGCTATGCGCGAAGCCGACAGGCCAAGTAGCCTGACCATCGAGGACGTCGCCCGCCTCGCCGACGTCAGCGTCAGCTCCGCCCGCAACTACTTCTCCCGCCCCCAGGCCCTCAGCGCCCCCACCCACGCGCGCATCAAGGCCGCGGTCCAGCAGACCGGCTACCTCCCACGCGGCAGCCTGGCCGGGCTGAGCCGCCGCCAACTCGGCCGGATCGGCTTTGAGGTGCCACGCGGCGAGGACCCCGCCGGCAATCCCGTCTTCAACCAGCAGCTCCTCAGCTTGCTGTGGTCGGCGCGCGCCGCGGGCTTCCGGCTGCAACCGTTCGTCACCGACAAGGAGCCCGGCTCCCGTGCGCCCCACTACCAACAGCTGTGGGAGCAGCGCGAGGTCGGCGGCTTCATCGTCACCGATCTGGCCTATGACGACGAGCGCGTCGCCTACCTCCAGGACACCCAGGTGCCCTTCGTGCTGTTTGGCCGGCTGCACGAGGAGACCGGGTACTGTTGGGTCGACACCGACAACGTCGCCGGCTCGGTCATGGCGGTCGAGCACCTGGTCGAGCAGGGCCACCAGCGCATCGCCTACCTGGGCTGGCCAGCTTCGGATGCGGTTGCTGACCGGCGGTTGGAAGGCTACCGGCTCGGACTGGCCACCGCCGGCAACCTGCCTGCGTGCATCCAGGTGCAAACCTACGGCCAGCCCGCCCTGGAGCAGGCGCATGACCTGCTGCGTCGCTCGCCTCGTCCCACCGCGGTGATCGCCTCCTGCGACGAGTTCGCCTACGACACGATCCGGGCCGCGGCCGCCGTCGGGCTTGCCGTTGGGAGCGGGCCGGGTCGGATCGCTGTGGTGGGCTGCGACGACTCCGCCATGGCGGCACGAACGGTGCCGACCCTCACCAGCCTGCGCCAACCCATTCAGCGGCTGGCCGACCGGGCGATTGACCTCTTGACGGCCAAGATCAGCAATCCCCGCTTCGAGGCCCACGTCCTAGAGCGGCCCCAGCTCATCGTCCGCGAGAGTTCCTCTGCCGCCTAATCTCGATATTCACCAAATCTGAATGACACTGCCACGAGCTTGCCAGTTCCAACTTTGGCCCGCGAATGTGCGACAGCTCCACGCATTACGGCTCCCAGGGGTTTCACCCAACGGGTGCAAGCCACCGCTGCGCATCAGCCCAGGCCGGCGAGCCTCTTGGACGACGCTCGTGAAATATCGAGGCTAGCGTCTGCTGGATGAAAAAGAGGCCGCCATAGGGGCAGGCTTGCAGTTCTCCAGACAGATGATTAGCGGAGTATCAACCGCAGAGCCGCCCCGCCTTGGAGGGTGCGGTCAGCGGAGTCGACCCGACCGACGATTGTCAGCCCATCCCAGACCGTGCCGTCATCATCGACGCGGCCAACGATCGACTCAGACCGATCCCAGACCGTCCCGCCACTGTCGACGCGGCCAACGATCGACTCAGACCGATCCCAGACCGTGCCGTCATCATCGACCCGGCCAACGATCGACTCAGACCGATCCCACACGCTTGCCACCAGTAATCCCCCATCCCATTTCGCAGGTCGACCAGTAGATCGACTGTTGTTCGATCAGTTAGCAAGGTATGAGTCGTACGGCTCATGCCCGCCCCACCTGCCAACCGTCGGACACCTGGGGCCGCCGAAATCTGGTGCGGCCTTCCATACCTGGCGGCCCGCGTCGTAGCGGATCGGGTTGTCGCAGTGCTTGCACGACGCCTGCTGACGGGGTTGTGGGCGCCCGCCTTTCACCCTGATCTGTGTGGACCCGTACGGCTCATGCCCGCCCCACCTGCCAACCGTCGGACACCTGGGGCCGCCGAAATCTGGTGCGGCCTTCCATGCCTGGAGGTTCTCGTCGTAGCGGATCGGGTTGTCGCAGTGCTTGCATTGCTTGTTGTCGGACACAGCCCCCTCCTGTCTGGCTTGCTGCCGCGAGCAGTCGGCGGCGGGCCGCACGCCGCTCATGGGGGCGTATCGTCCCACATCGTCCGGGTGGGGTGAGGTGGCGGTTCGGGCCGGCCTGCTCGCCCTATACCGGTTGGCGGCCCGGCTCAGGCGCGATCTCGGCGAGCGGCTGGTCGAGCAGGATGCCGAGGTAGCAGTCAGCGACCCGGCCGAGTTGGAGCTGCTCGCCGTAGGCATTCGGGCTCAAGCCGCAGCACGGGCGCTCCTTGGTTCGAGGCTCCCCGGGTACCGGGCTACACCGGCCGTTGTCGCGCGGTCTCCAGGAGACTCATGCGAAAGTCATCGTTACCGGTCAGCCTACGGCCCTGGTCGCCCCGCCAGGTCCGGACCCCAAGAGAGGCTATCCCAGTATCAGTTGCTCGGCCGACTCAGCCAGCCGTCGGGCCTGGATGTAGGGCAGGAACGGCGTCGGCATCTTCGGCCGTTGCCCACTGAGCAGGTCTCTGACTGTCAGCAGTTGCACCAGCGGGTAGGACTGTTGGTTGAACGGCCAGGTGAACGTCCCCGAGTGTCGAGCAGCCTCCTCCATCCCCCGGGTTGGGCGTTCCAGCGTGATCAGCAACCCCATCTCGGCACGCTGGGCCTTCACAGTGCCGAGCAAGTCGCGCACCATGCCGGGGTTGAGCATCTTTCCGCCCTTGACGCTGACCAGCGCCCGGCCGACGCCGCCACGCGCATCCAGCGGAAACCGGACGACTCCATCCACGCCTCGGTCGCCAACCTGACGTTCGTTGGGCGTCCCATCGACCAGCGACACGGCCCACCGCTCAAAGTCGAACGGGGAGGCGGCAAACAACGCCCGGGCGCTGTCCTCATCGGCCGGGATACCGTCGACGTGGTAGGTGGCTTCGATGACGTCGCCGTAGGTGCCTCTAAGCCGGTTGCGGATCAGGTCGATGGCGAGGTAGGTGATGTCGATCCCGATCCAGCGGCGACTAAGACGCTGTGCGGCTGCGATGGTCGTGCCACATCCGCAGAACGGGTCGAGCACCACATCGCCCTCGTTGCTGCTCGCCGTGATGATGCGTTCGAGCAGGGCAAGCGGCTTTTGCGTCGGGTAGCCGAGCCGCTCTGTGGCTTGAGAGTTGATCGGGGGAAGGTCGGTCCATACGTCGCCGATCGGCCGGCCCTCTTGCTCGCTCAGGTAGTGCTTCCGGGCGATGCGACCCTCGGGGCTGGACGGGAAGATCAGTCGCCCTTCCGCGTCCAGTTGCTCCATCACCTCCCGGCTCACCCGCCAGCCGTTCGCTGGCGGCGGGTAGCCCTTGTACACGTAGGTCAGGTTCGGCCGCGGGTTGGGACTGTCGAGCGGCGCGTCGCGGTAGGGGCCGCGCCCGTCGTGGTCATCGAACCTGAACCGCGCTCGGTAGGCGTCGTGGTGTGGTAGCTGTGCAGCGTGGAAGGTGGCCACGTTGGAGCGACCGTAGAACAGCAGCGTGTCGTGCACCGAGCCGAACTTGCGACGCGCGTCGCCCTTGGTCGCCGTCCGCTGCCAGATCACCTCGTTGCGGAACTGCTCGGGGCCAAGCACCGCGTCCAACAGGATCTTCAGATAGTGCGAGGCCGTTGGATCGCAGTGGAGGTACAGCGATCCGGTCGGCTTGAGGACGCGGCGCAACTCGACCATGCGGGCGCTCATCATGGTGAGGTAGGCGAGCAGGTCGTTGTCGCCAAGCAGCTTTCGCATTGCCTCAAGGGCCGGAGTTCCGCAGCTTGTAGGCACATTCCGGGCGTGTGCCCACGAACTCATGTTCCCCTAGTCAGCGCCTCATGTGCCCACTTGCTGCGGAACTCGAGCAGGACGCGCCGGTGGTGCTGGATCCTTGCCGCTTGGAAGGTCGGTCATGTCATTGGTCGTCGCTCGCGGTCGGCTTGCGGGCGCGGATGGGATAGCCCCAGGTGCCGAACTGGCGGGCCTTGCCCTCCCCACTGGCGCCGGCGAAGGTGTCCACCGGTGGGCCGAGCTCGACCTCGACCAGACCGACGCCGCCGATGATCGTCTGCCACCCTGCGCACGGCAGGGCACCGGCAATTCACCCGGTCCACAGGTCGATGTCGCGGAGGGCGCCTTCGGGCACCGGGCGCTCCACGCAGATGTCGGCCACCCGCATGCGTCCGCCCGGCTTGAGCACCCGGTGGACCTCCCGGTACACGCCGACCTTGTCCGGGCACAGGTTGATGACCCCGTTGGAGATGACCAAATCGGCCCAGCCGTCCTCGACCGGCAGGTGCTCGATCACCCCGCAGCGGAACTCAACATTGCCAAGCCCAAGCTGGTCGGCCAGCCGCCGGCTGCGCTGCACCATCTCCGGGGTCATATCGACCCCGATGACCTGGCCGTGGGGGCCGACCCACACCGCGGCCAGCAAGGAGTCCATCCCGGCGCCCGAGCCCAGATCGACAACCCGATCGCCTGGTTGCGGGTGGTCCCAGTGGAAGGGGTTGGCGACCCCAGCGAATGCCTCACAGGCCTGCTCGGGAAGCTGCTCAAGGGGCCAGGTGGGGTAGCCGAGCCGCCGGGCGTGGGCGCGGCCGGTATGGAAGTGGTAGTCGCCGGTCGGGTCTTGCGCCACCTCACGGTACTTGGCCTGGACCTCCGCGCGCAGCGTGGCGGCATCAACAGTTGGCTGGGCGGTGTCCGTCATCAAGCCGTCCTCCTGCGTAAAGTGGGGCGGCGCCGGCGGCGGATGCTGCGCCGCCCCATGGCGTGGGCTGCGCTACGGGCGGCTGCCCGCCCGCTTGGCGTCGAGAAGGCCCTTGCCGGACAGCAACGCGCCGGCCACGAAGACGACCACGGCCAGGTAGATAAGGCCGAGGTGGCCGAGGGTGTCCAGGTTCCAGGGGTAGTGGGCGGGCAGTGCCACCGCCAGCGCCAGCACGGGGGTGGCCACGGCGGTCACCCACGCCCACACCTGTCCGGCGCGCACGCCCTTGAGGGCAAGCATCAGCACCGCGAATCCGGCGGCGGCGATGAAGCCGGAGACGGCGATGTGCAGGTGGCTGATGTAGTGGTACAGGCTGGGGCTGAACTGCTGGATCTGGTCCTTGCCGACGTTGACCTCGGCGGGGCCGATGCCCAGCTCCAGGAAGCTGTCGGTGAAGTTGCGGACCAGGAACAGCGCCGCGTAGCCGATGAACCCGGCGGCGGCGATGGCCATGAGGGCCGCGCCGCGGTTGATGGCGCTGGCGGCCGGGCCGGTCGCGAGCCCGCGTCGTGCCGTCGTTGTTGCCATGGCAGTCTCCCGTTGCGTCGCTCACCCTGGGAGCGGGTGAGGGTTGTTCTGCGGTGCCGCTTGGGGCTGTTCCGGACCGGCCGCAAGGGTTGACCGCCTTCTGGTGGGGAACTATCCTAGTTACCATTCAAGTTGTCAAGAGATTACTTGAGTAGTTGAGGTTGGAGGTCGGATCGTGGGGGACCGAGCGGCCAAGCAGGCCCTGTTCGACGAGTTCGCCCGTGTCGGCAAGGCGCTGGCCAGCGGCCGGCGGATCGAGCTGCTGGACGTACTCGCCAACGGCGAGCGCACCGTGGAGGGCCTGGCCCGCCAGCTGGGGCTCTCGGTGGCCAACACCAGCCAGCATCTGCAGGTCCTGCGGCAGGCCGGGCTGGTGGCGACCAGGCGCGACGGCAACTCCATCCACTACCGGCTGGCCGCCCCCGAGGTCTTCGAGCTGTGGCGGGCACTGCGGACCCTCGCCGCCTCCCGTCTGGCGGAGGTGGAGCGGCTGGCCGCCGCCTACCTGGGCGCCCGCGATCAGCTGGAGCCGATCACCCGTCAAGAGCTGACCCGCCGCCTCGAGGAAGGCGACGAGCTGGTGGTGCTGGATGTCCGGCCGGCCGAGGAGCACGCCGCCGGGCACCTGCCCGGCGCGGTGTCGATCCCGCTCGCCGAGCTGCGCGAGCGGTTGCGGGAACTGCCGGGTGACCGTGAGATCGTTGCCTACTGCCGCGGCCCGTTCTGCGCCTTCGCCCACGAGGCGATCGCGGTGCTCACCGACGCCGGCCTCACCGCCCGCCGGCTGGAGGACGGCCTGCCCGAATGGGCCGCCGGCGGGCTAGCGGTCACCCGTTCCTAGCGAAGCGCCAAACCGAGGAGCCGACCATGGTTGCGATCGTCCCGGTGGTCGACGAGGGGCTCGGCAACAGCTCCTACTTGGTCGACCTCGGCGACGGGCGGGCGCTGGTGGTCGACCCGGTCCGCGACCCGACCCCCTACCTGGACCTGGCCCACCAGCGGCGGCTGCGACTCACCCACGCGGTCGAGACCCACCTGCACGCCGACTTCGTCTCCGGCAGCCGCGAGCTGGCCGCCCGCGACGCCCGGATCGTCGCCGCGCGCGCCGCCGGGCTGCGCTTCCCCCACCAGGGCCTGGACGACGAGGAGGAACTCGACCTGGGCGGGCTGGTGCTGCGCGCGCTCGCCACCCCGGGGCACACCCCCGAGCACGTGGCCTGGCTGCTGCTAGACGCAGGGCGGCCACTGGCGCTGTTCAGCGGCGGGGCGCTGCTGGTCGGCGGGGTCGCCCGCACCGACCTGATCGGCCCCGACCAGACCGAGCCGCTCACCCGGCCGCCTGGCGCTCGCTGCAGCGGCTACAGGCCCTGCCCGACGACCTGCGGGTCCACCCCACCCACGGGGCCGGGTCGTTCTGCTCGGCCCCGGGTAACGCCGAGCGGACCACCACCATCGGCGCCGAACGGGCCCACAACCTGCTGCTGTCCGCCCCCGACGAGCAGGCGTTCGCCGAGCGGCTGCTCGGCGGGCTGGGCAGCTTCCCCCCGTACTTCCTGCGGCTGCGAGCGGTCAACCAGCGCGGCCCGCGGGTCCTCACCGAGCGCGACCGCACCCTCGCGGCGCTGTCGGTCCAGCAGATCCGGCGCAGGGTTGACGACGGGGCGGTGCTGGTCGACGTCCGCCCCGCCAAGGCGTTCGGGGCCGGCCATCCCGCCGGCGCGCTGTCGATCGCGCTGCGCCCGGCGTTCGCGACCTGGCTCGGCTGGCTGGTCGAGCCGGACCGGCCGCTGCTGTTCGTCCTGGACGATGGGCAGGACCGCGGCGAGCTGCTGCGACAGTGCCACAAGATCGGCTACGAACGGCTGGCGGGCGAGCTGGCGGGCGGCATGGCGGCCTGGCGCGCCGCCGGCCTGCCAGAAGGCCACCTCGAGCTGGTCGCTCCCGGCGAGGTCGTCGGCCCGGTGCTGGACGTCCGCCAGGCCAGCGAGGTCGCCGACGGCCACCTTCCCGGCGCGGTCACGGTCGAGCTCGGCGCCCTCGACGGTGATCAGCTGCCCGCGCAACTGCCCGAGGGGCTGATCACCGTGATGTGCGAACACGGCGAGCGGGCCACGACTGCCGCCAGCCTGCTCGAGCGGGCCGGACGCCAGGACCTGCGCGTGGCGCTCGGCGGCCCCGACGACTGGCGCCGCGCCACCGGCCGCACCCTGACCCGTCCGTGACCCGGCCGGCACCCAGCTCCTCGAGCGGGCCGCGGCTTGGCTTGCGGGTCAACTTGGCCCAGTTCTCCCTGCTGGTCGGGGTCAACGCCCTGGTCGGCGGGATGGTCGGCCAGGAACGCAGCCTGCTGTCGCTGCTCGCCACCCAAGTCTTCGGGCTGGCCGCGGTCTCTACGGCCCTCACCTACATCGTCGCCTTCGGCCTGACCAAGGCGGCCACCAACTTCCTGGCCGGCACCCTCACCGACCGCTACGGCCGCAAACCGGTCCTGGTGGCCGGCTGGCTGGTCGGCGTACCCGTACCGCTGCTGATCATCTGGGCGCCCTCCTGGACCTGGGTGGTAGTCGCCAACGTCCTGCTCGGGGTCAACCCGGGCCTGTGCTGGTCGACCACGGTGATCATGAAGATCGACCTGGCCGGCCCACGCCGCCGCGGCCTGGCAATGGGCCTCAACGAGGCCGCCGGCTACGGCGCCGTCGCCCTCACCGCCTACCTC
>WNGF01007460.1_pt2 | contig 20907 bp, 23 predicted proteins | sample 5400641 | NCBI WGS metagenome assembly WNGF01 (sample SAMN13153371, study PRJNA577476) | soil metagenome | isolation source: 80 cm soil or saprolite under grassland replicate 2 | place: USA:California | collected 2016-06-15 | reverse complement strand
CAGGTGAACCGGAAGGCCGTCGCCTCGTTCGCGGCCGCGGGACTCCCTCACGCGAAGGGCAACCCCGTGACGGTCGCCGAACGCGCCGGGTCCTCCACCGAGAGGAGGCGTCCGCCCTCGGGGACGTCACGGAACGCGAAGCCGAGACCGACGGCGCCGAGCCGCGGCGAGACCACGCTCGACGTCACGCGACCCCATTCGATCTTGGCGTCCGCAGCGGCGTCCGGGTTGGCGAGCCGAACGCCCGCGCGGATGGGGCCGTCGGGGAACCGGAAACCCACGAGCCGGCGGTTGACCCGGCCGTAGGTCGCGACGCGCGCCACGACCTCCTGCCCCACGAAACAGCCCTTGGTGCGGGAGATCGCGGGGGCCAGACCGACTTCGTCGGCCAGGTTTGTGTCGTCCATGTCCTGACCGAAACGCGGGCGGCCGGCCTCGACGCGCATCGCCTCCGCCTCTTCTTCGGAGAGCTCCGCGGAGCCTGCCTCGAGGAGCCATGCTTCGAGGGCGCCCTTCTCGAGGGCGGGGACGAGCAGCTCCGCCGAAAGCTCGCCCTCGCCGGGAAGCCGCAGAGCCCCCGGCGGGTCGCCCGACGGCAACGGCCCGCCGGCCAGGCCGACACGCAGCCAGTCGGGCGACCGATCCGCGACCGAGACTTTCTGAAAAGCGGCGTATTTCGAGAGGTGGGCCGCCACGACCTGCCGCAGGCCGGCGGGCACCAGCAGGCGCAGCCGGTCGGGCAGGCCGACGAGGCGAGCGACGTAAAGGAGCTTGCCTTTGGGCGTCAAGCCCGCCGCCGGCCGCACTTCGCCGGGCGTGAGGTTGCGAACCTCCTGCGTCAGCTGGCCCTGCAGGAAGGCGACGCGGTCGGGCCCTTCGACATCCAGGACGCCCGGCGTCCGGAAGCGGTGGTGCAACAAGGGCGTCAGTCTGGCCCGATCTCCGCGCGCAGCCTGGCCTTGGGAGCCTCGACGATGTCCATGGTTCGCATGCGCGTGGAAACTCGAATGTTGTCGTCGTACTTGTCGGCGCTCACGGTGTCGCTGCGGTCGCCCGTTTTCAGCACGTTGCCGCCCTTGTCGAAAACTTCGACCCAGAGCTTGATCTTGCACTTGCGGCTCCCACCGTTCTCGACGTGAAAGTTCCACCACATCCAGGTCTTCTCGTCCCGATCGCGCCTGGCCTTGTCCACGTCGTCGCTCGATGGATAGTTCTGCAGGCTCACGCTCACGACCTTGCACCGATCCCGATCCCAGTTGAGACGGGCCTCTCCGTTCTTGGGCAGGGGGATCGTCTTCTCGAACTTGCCATCGGCCGCCGCGAGCGTCGACGCGGACGCCGCGAGCAAAGTCGCCATCGCCAGGTGTTTCATTCTCCGGCCCTCCTCCCGGCGTATTATCGCCGGGTGAGCGATCCTCAAGAGAGTCCCGACCTGCACGTGATCGACGTGTTCGTGATGTCGGTCAAGTGCGGCAACTGCGACACGTACCAGACGATCGTCAAGTTCGACAAGCGGCCGGACAAGAACGTCTACACCTACGAATGCGAAAACGACGTGTGCGACCCCAACGTGACGCGCACGATCCTGGAGGTTCCCAAGCACCTCGACAACTCGGTCAAGCGAGCCGAAGAGCTGCCCTACTACGCGAAGGGCGAGGCCTCCGACGAGACATAGCGCCTCGATTTCGCATAGAATCAAGCGTTTATGAGTCTGAAGTCGGCGGACCGGCCTCGGCCCGTCCTCGCCCCCGACCTGCTGCCGCGCCTGCGGGCGCGTCTGGCGGCCTCTCCGGCCCTCGGCTGGCTCAAGCCGGAGCTCACGGAGCTCGATCTCGATCGGGCCGTGATCAAGCTGCCTTATCGGCAGGAGCTGACAAACGGGTCGGGCACGATACACGGAGGGGTTCTGGCCACCCTCGCCGACACGGCCGTGGCTTTCGCGCTTTCGACCAACTTCGACGGGAAAATGGGGTTCGCCACGTCGGATCTGACCATCCATTTTTTCCGCCGCGCTCGAGGAGACGTCTGGGCTCGGGCCAGCATCGCCAAGAAGGGCAAGCGGATCAATGTGGGGGACGTGGAGATCGTGGACGCGCAGGGAAGCGCTGTGGCCCGCGCCCTGACCACCTTTCTGCTGACCACCTCCTCGTTCGACTACGCACCGGAAGGAAAAGAATGATCGACGACACCATCCCGTTTCCCGCGGCTGAGGCCGGCGAGGCCGAAAAGAAATCGAGGCGCCGGCGAGGCGGCTCCCGCCGCCACAAGAACCGAGGCGGTAACCTCGAGGAGGCGTACGCGCCCGGCGAGGCCCCGGCTTTTCCCGATCTGTCCTCCCGAGCCTCGGCGAAGGAGGAGGCGACGGCGGCCAGGCCGGCTCCCTCCGCGGCGCCCATCCTCGTGCCGGCGGCACCGGCGCCTTCGTCGGGCGGCTCTCCGGCGCCTCCCGCGCGCGTCACGCTCGACCAGCGGCTCTGCCTCTTCATCGACTTCGAAAACATCGCGCTGGGCGTCCGCGACGCCAAGTACAAGAAATTCGACATCAACCTGGTCCTCCAGCGGCTCATCGAGAAGGGCCGGATCGTCTACAAGAAGGCGTACGCCGACTGGACTCGTTACTCGGAGTACAAGAGAGAGTTTCACGAAGCCGCGATCGAGCTGATCGACATCCCGCAGCGGGGCTACACGGGCAAGAACTCGGCAGACATCCGCATGGTCGTCGACGCCATGGATCTCGCGACTTCCAAGACGCACATCACGACCTTCGTGATCTGCTCGGGCGACTCGGACTTTTCGCCCCTCGTCTCGAAGCTGAAGGAGAACGACAAGCTCGTCATCGGCGTGGGCGTCAAGAACTCGACGTCGGAGCTCCTGCTGACCAATTGCGACGAGTTCATCTTCTACGAGGACCTCGTTCGGGAGACGCGGGCGATGCCCTCGATCGACAACCTTCCGAAAAAGCAGCAGGAGGCCTTTCGTCTCCTCCTCGACTCGATGCAGGCTCTCCAGCGCGAGAGCTACGACGTGATCTGGGGCTCGATGATCAAGCAGACCATGCAGCGCAAGCAGCCGTATTTCTCGGAGTCCTACTACGGCTACAAGTCCTTTTCCGAGCTGCTCGAAGACGCCCAGCGCCACGGCATCCTCTCGATGAAGAAGGACGCCAAGAGCGGCGGCTACATCATCAGCGCTTGAGGGTCAGGCGGTCGGACTGGCCATCCGGGCCGGCGACGGTGGCGTGGACCTCGAGCTTCAAGAAGTCGGCCGAGCCGGAGAAGTCCCAGACGAGGTTCTGGAACCCGCGCAGCGAGCTTCCGGGCTCGGGGTGGATGATGCGCGAGAGCGCGTCGACGCCGCGCGCCTTGCCGTAGTCGGGCGAAAAGAACACGTAGGAGAGGAAACCGGTCTCGCTGATGCCGGCCTGGACGAGGTAGTCGTCCTCCAGCGATTCGAGCAGCAGGTAGTGCACCGGCTCTTTCTCCTTTTTCTTGTTCGGGGCCTCCAGGGAGCGCCAGGCGCGCTGCCGCGCCGGGACCCACGCCGGAAACGGGACGAAGTCGACCGCGACGGGAGCGCTCTTTGCCCCGGCGAGCATCGCGAGGGCCTCGTCGAGCCGGCGCCTCCCGTCTTGCGCCATCCGGTAGCCGGCCCCGGCACCTCCCCGGCCCGGGTCGGTCAAGAGGACGCCCGCCGCGAGGATCTCGCCTTCGCGGTTGGTTTCGAGATAGGCGCTCTTGATCGCGGGCCGCGGAGGGGGTCCAGGCAGAGACTTCTCGATCTCGGTCGTCCAGCGCCCGGTCAGATTGAGGATCGCGGGAGGGCGGACAGGACGGACGGCGGGCGGGCCGGGCGATCGCAGCGGCCGCGAGCTGATGAACCAAAAGGCGGCAAAGACCACCAGTCCGAAACCGATTACGCCCGCCGCGGCGAGCTGCGCAGGCGTGAAGCCGCCCTTGGCCTTCTCCGCCGCGGGCTTTCGGGCCGGCCGGGGAAGCCGGCTGACCCGAACCGTCGGTGGAGGCAGCGGTTCACCGCAGCGCAGGCATTTTTCCGCCGGGATCTGGGAGAAGCCGCACTTGTCGCACTTGACCCAGGCCATTGAGGGACAAGTGTAACCGGAGGGCGGTCAGATTTCCCGGAAGAAGAACCGGTCGAGAACCGACAAACGCTCCTGCCGATTGAAGTCCGGCTCCATGAGCCACAGGGCGGCCGTTATGGAGGAGGCCAGAGAGTTGCCATCCTGGGGCGTAAAGCAGAAGCCCAGGACCTCGCGGTCGCCCGTGACCGTGACGGTGGGGGTGGCGACGACGGTCTGCGAGAAGATCCGGCCATAGTAGCCGTGGTCCCGGCCGAACGAGAAGATCTGGTTGGCCGAACGCTTCTCCGTCAAAGCGATCCGGGCGTTCTCGCGCAGGCGTCGCAGCACTTCCTCCCGGGTGGCCGGCGCGGCGAGAAGCATGTCGAACCAGATCGAGTGCATGTACTGCGTGTTCAGCTTCATCGCCGAGGAGAAGATGCTCGGCTTCCAGCCGATGGTGGCGAGCAGCTGCGAGGCGTCGCGCGCGTGGTGGGTGCCGTAAACGGGGTCGTCGTGCTTTCCGGCCGAGGGGGCCGGGGAAAAACCCGAGTCCTGCGACACGTCGTTGGCCCGGCGCATGCAGACGAAGCGGCCGCGCTCGAGCGCGAGGGTGCCGCTCGCGTCCCCCGCCAGCGTCTGGATCAAGACCGCGATGTTGTGCGTGTTGCAGGAGACGATCTGCAGGAATCGATCCTGTCCGGGCACGAGAGCCTGGTCATTGATCCCGAGGGCGTACATCTTCCCGAAACCGAATTCGCTGCCCTGGGCCAGAAATCCCCGAGGCCCCGAAAGCGTCTCGTACATCTTCTTGTTCTCATTGCCGGCCGGCGTGCAATCGATGATGACGGTCGCCCGCTCGAGGGCCTCCCGCGCCTCATAGCTGACTCCGTGGCCGAGGGCCTCGAAGTCGGCGACCTTGTCGGAGTCCGTGGCGAGCTTCGCTCCGCGGCGCAGAAGGTGCTCCACCTTTGCCTTCTCCGTCGTCATGGGAGTCCGTTTGTGAAACGTGATCTCGTCGATGCCGAGGTACTTCTTGAAGTCGGCGAAAAGGCCGATGAGCGGCTCTCCGATGGTCCCGGTTCCGACGACGTGAACGATTTTCTTCATGTTGCGCCTCCTGCGCTTGGGGCGGCGGGAAGGATACGATGAGAGCCGGTTTTTTCGCCAATGGAGCGGAGGAATCCGTGACGGGCAAGCTCAGGGCGGTGGAGATCGCCGGCGCCGCGGGACGGTTGGAGGGTCTCTGGAAAGAGGCGGTGGGGCCCCGCCGCGGCTCCGCGGTTTTCGCGCATCCTCACCCTCTCCACGGCGGCACCCTCCACAACAAGGTCGTCTACCGCGCCTCCCAGGCCTTGACGGCGGCGGGCTGGGAGACGCTGCGCTTTAACTTTCGCGGCGTCGGGCTTTCGGAGGGACGCCACGACGAAGGGCGGGGTGAAGTCGAGGATTTTAGGGCCGCCCTCGAGGAGGCCGCCAGGGTCGGCGGTCTGCCCATCCTCGCCGGCGGGTACTCCTTCGGCTCGGCGGTAGCGCTCAAGGCGATTGCGGGAGATGCCCGCGTCGCCGCTTTCATCGGCCTGGGGCTCCCGCTGGCGGCGGCCGCCGGAGCGGGCCTGCGACTGTCGATGCCATGGCTGCCTTCCCTCTTCGTCGTGGGGCAGTTTGACGCGTTTGGGCCGCCGGCCCGGGTTCGCGAATTCCTCTCGGGCAGCGATTCACAGATCGTGGAGATTCCCGGCGCGGACCATTTCTTCGAGAGAAAGCTCCCGGAGCTCGAGGCGGCGATCTTCGACTTCGCCTCTTCCATCCAAAATCCAAAATCCAAAATCCAGAGTCTCGTATGACCCTTCCCCCGCCCCTCTCCGAGGAAACGCGACGAGACCTTCTCGAGCTCGCTCGCCGGTCGCTCGAGGCAGCCTTCCGCGGCGAGCCTCCGCCGCGCCTTTCTTCCGATCGCTCCGAGGCCTTCGGCGACGCCCGGGCGCTCTTCGTGACTCTCAAGAAAGACGGGGAGCTGCGCGGGTGCATCGGCACGCTCTCGGCGTCTGGCGATCTCGCCCGCATGGTGCCTGTCTTCGCCCGCAAGGCGGCCTTCGAGGATCCGCGCTTCACGCCGCTCGTCGAGGAGGAGCTGGCCCGATGCGTCATCGAGATCTCGGCCCTGACGGCGCCTCAGCTCGTCGAGAGCGCGGAAGAAGTCGTCGTCGGCCGCGACGGCGTTATCCTCGAGCACCACGGCTGGAGCGGTCTTCTTTTGCCGCAGGTTGCGATCGAGTGGGGCTTCGACCGGACGGCCTTTCTCGAGGCCGTGGCGCAGAAGGCGGGCCTTCCGCCCGGCGCCTGGCGGGAAGAAGGCGCGCGGCTCTTCGTATTTCAGGCGGAAGTCTTCGGGGAGTAGCCTCGGCCCATGACTCGACCGGTATCCATTTTGACCTTGCGCCGAGCACTGATGATCGTTGCGCCTTTGGCGCTCGGCGTGGTCGAGCTCTGGCACTATCTGCCGAGTCTGTCTGCATCGCGGTTCGAGGATCTGGCGCCGCAGGTTGATCAGTGGCTGACTGTGCACATGATCCAGCTGCCCTTTTTCGGCTTGCTGGCCCCGGCTATCTTCTTGCTGACGGACACGTTGGGGCACCCCCGTCCCTTCGGACCCATCGGGATGGCGCTGTTCGCAGCGGGGGCGGCCTGGCTGGAAATCGTGCCGAAGCGCACCGGAGTGCCTTTGGCTCGCCCCTCACCCTAGCCCTCTCCCGGAGGAAGAGAGGATCTGATCCGGCTCGCGTAGAGCAGCAGCGCGGCGGCGACGGCGGCGTTCAAGGAGTCGACGGGAGGGCGCATCGGGATCGTGAAGCGCCGGTCGAGGTATCGGTACGCGCCGGCCGGCAGTCCCGGCCCCTCCCCGCCGATCACGAGAACCGACGAGGTGGGCAGTCCCTCGTCGAACGGGTTCCCGCCGCCTTCCGGCACGGCGCCGCAGACGGCGCGTCCGGCCGCTTTCGCTTCCGCGGCGAAGGGCTCGAACGAGACCTTGCCCGAAACGGGGATGCGCAGAACGCTGCCGGCGCTGCCGCGCACGGCTCGGGGATGGAAAAAGTCGGCGGAGCCCGGCGCAGCGACGACGCCGGCCGCCCCGGCCGCCTCGGCCACGCGCACGATCGCTCCGAGATTGCCGGGGTCCTGCACGCCGAACAGAAACACGACCGGGCCGGAACGCCCCAGGATCTCGGCCGCCGGCACGTCGCGCCGCCGGGCCACGGCGAGCAGATGCTGAGGCGTCTGCGTGTCGGCCAGTCTCTCCAACACCTTGCGCGACACGAGCTGGGGCCGGGCTCCGGCGAGAGCGGCCAAACGGCCGGGCCGCACGCTCGCGTCGTGCAGGAGGTGCTCGAGCGCGACGCCGGCGGCCACCGCGTCCACAATGGCTTTTTCTCCCTCGAGCAACAGATGAGTGCGGTCGTCGAGGCCACGCGCAATCTGGCGGATCAGGGGATTCGAGGGTGACTCGATCGCGGGCATGGAGAATCGTCATGCTATAACCGCGCGCGATGAAATCCCGGCTTCGCGGGTGCCGCTTCGCCGCGGTCGGCGCGGCGGCGCCAGGCTCGCCGATCGCCGCGACCTGGACCTTCCCGGCCATGGTCGGGGCGGCCTTGCTGACGGGATTCGGCTGGCCGATGATCTACGCCGTCGCCGCCTACTCTTCTCGCCGCAAGCACGGCCGCAAGCTCGGATCGCTCAAGCTGGGAGACGACCATGCCGTGGAGGTCCTCGGGCTCTTGCCGCCGCTCGCGTGGTTCGTCGTGGTCTGGGCCAAGGGGAGTCTTTCGCTCTGGGACGCCGCCGTGCTGACGTCGACCTATGTCGCTTATCTTTTCGTCCTGCTCAAGCTGCCGCCTCGAAGGGAAGATCTCGAGCAGGACGACGAAATCCCGACGATCTCTCGCTGGGCCCTGTCCTTCCGGGGCGGGGCGCGCTGGGCGGCCGTGCTGGGCCTGTTCGCGGCCGGAGCCCTGGTGATCTTCTTCGTCGCCGAGCCCTTTCTCTCGTCCATGCTCGCCCTGGCCGCGTCGCTCGGCATGTCGCAGTTCGTCTTCATTCAGTGGGTCGCGCCGTTTCTCTCCGAGTTCCCCGAGAAGACCTCCGCCTTCGCGTGGGCGCGGCGGGTGAACAGGGCGCCCGTCGCCCTGATGAACATGGTGTCCTCCAACATCAACCAGTGGGGAGTCCTCTCGGCCCTGCTCGCCGTCATCTACTGCTGGAGCAAGGGCGAAGCGACCGCGCTGCCCTTCGACGACTTCCAGAGAGGCGAAATTCTGCTGACCATCCTCCAAGCTTTCTTAGGCTGGCTCTTTCTCGCCTCGATGAGCCTGGAGTGGTACGAGGCATGCGGTCTCTTCGCTCTCTGGCTCGTGCAGTTCTTCGTGCCCTCGTTGCGAGGTCGCATCGATTACGTGTATGCGGGCTGGATCGTCCTGGAGCTCGGCCTGGTGGCCGCGGGCAAGAAGGAAATCCCGGCCTTTCGAGCGTTCGCCCGGGCCTGGAAAGGGCGCCGATGACGCTGCGTCTGGCGCGCCGCGCCGCGGGGCTCAAGCCTTCGTCCACAGCCGCAGTGGCTCGCGCGGCCAAGGCTCTCGTGGCGCGGGGCGTCGACGTGGTGGATTTCGGGCTCGGAGAGCCCGACTTTGCGACGCCCGATTTCGTGTGCCGCGCGGGCATGACGGCGATCGAAAAGGGCCTGACGAAGTACACCGACAACGCGGGCGACCCTGCGCTCCGAGACGCGATCGCAGAGAAGTATCGTCGAGAGCACGGGGGTCAATGTGCGCGCGAGAACGTCATCGTCACGGCCGGGGCCAAGCAGGCCGTCTTCAACGTCTGCCAGGCGCTCTTCGAGGAAGGCGATACGGTGGCTGTGTTCTCGCCCTACTGGGTCTCCTTTCCGGAAATCGTGCGCCTCGCGGGGGCGACGCCCGTCTTCGCCCGGTCCTCTCTCGAAACCTCGTGGAAGCCGACGGCCGCGGCGCTCGATCGCGTGTCTCCGGCCTCGACCCGCGGCGTCATCCTGAACTCGCCCAACAACCCGACGGGCGCCGTCGTCGACACGGAGGAGCTCGTGAAGATCCTGGCCTGGTGCCGCGCGCGCGGCGTATTCCTGATCTTCGACGAGACCTACGATCATTTTCTCTACGACGGCCGGCGGCACGTCTCCGCAGCGGCCTACTTTCAGGACCACGGCGATCACGTCGTGGTGACGGGAGCGGCATCGAAGACGTACGCGATGACCGGGTGGCGGCTCGGCTGGGCGATCGGCCCGAAGGATCTCGTGGCGGCCATGTCGAGCTACCAGAGCCAGTCGACTTCCAACGCTTCCTCGATCTCGCAGGAGGCGGCGCGCGTCGCTCTCACCGATCGGGTGCGGTCCGACGACTCGGTGGCCGGCATGCTGGCCGAGTACGCGCGCCGGCGCGAGGCGATGGTCGCCGGGCTCGCCGCTCTCCCGGAGGTCCGCTGCGGCAGCCCCGAGGGCGCCTTTTACGCCTTCGCCGACCTCTCCGCGCTCTATGCTTCAAAAAATGTCTCGGGTTCGGCCGCCTTCTGCGAGCGCCTGCTCGCTGAGGCCCACGTCGCGGCCGTGCCCGGGGACGCCTTCGGCGAGGATGCCTGTGTCCGGTTTTCCTTCGCGACCTCCCTCGAGCGCATCGGGGAGGGCGTCCGCCGAATCGCCCGCTGGGTTACGGAATAGCCATCCGCTCGTCGAAGAGCGCCAGCTCCGAGCCCCAGGCTCCGACGCGCACGGCCGAGCGAGCCGCGATCACCGCGGCCTGAAGGCCCGAGTGGACAGCGATGCCAGCCCACGACGTGGAGGTTCCGGCCCACTCGAGCGCGAAGAGAGCCAGCAGGACACTGCCCCCGGCGACGAGCCAGAAAAGAAAGAGACCCAGCGCCCGCGTCCGGACGCCCGAGAGCGTCCGGCGAGCCAGGCCGTACGCGCGCCAGGCGCCGATCGCGGGCTGCGTCCTGCGGGCGGCGCGAGCGAAGTCGTAGAGAAGGGAAAGCGCCGCGAAGAAGACGAGAGCCACCAAAGCCGCGGCGATGCGGAACACGAACGGCGCAGTCGCCCAGGGCGGAGCTCCCGCAAAGACCTTGCGCGAGACGGCGAGAGTCGCCGCCAGCCAGATTCCCGGCACGACGGCGAGAAGAACGACGAACAGGAGAAAGCATTTCGCGTTGTGCCAGACGTTGCGCCTGCAGCCCGCAAAGAAGTCGCTCCAGCCGAAGGGCTCGGGCCGCCCGACGGCCGCCACGATTCCGCCCGCGAAGGCCATCTGCAGGAAAACCGCGAGGAGCGCCGACCAGACCGCGGCTTTCCGGGTCGCCGCGACGGCGTCGCCATGCAGCTTAAGGAACTCCAGGACATCGGTCGGCGCGAAGGTCGGATGGTTGCTGAGGACATGGTTCCCGGCGAGCGTCCTGGCGAAAGCGCCGTCGAGGGCCGGCCAGAGAGGCACGGCTGCGGTGATCCCCAGAAGACCGGTGGCGACCGCCAGCAAGCCGATGAGCCGGCCGTTTCCGAGGGCCGCGAGACCCGCGAAAAGAGCGCTCCGGCGTCCGTTCATGCCAGGGCCCAGCAGAGCTGCGTGAAGAGTCCCACGAGGTAGGACACCCACCCGAAGTACTTCACCGCAGCGGCTCTTCCGTGCGTCTGGGCCGCTCCCTTGCCCGAGCCGAGCACGAGAGAATCGTTTTCCCGGTTCCACTCCCAGGCGTTCTCGCGGTCGGGGTCCACGGCCGCCCACGCGAGCTTCGAGCGATGCGACGTTCGCAGGCGCACCCAGCGCGCGTCGGCGGGCAGCTTCCAGCCGACGACCGAGCCGTCCTCGAAGGCCAGGCGGGCCTTGGCGGCGTGCGGCCACTCGCCCTGGTTGCCGAAGACGACGAGCGTGTCGTAGAGCTTTGCGCTCTCTGTCTGCCGGGAGCCGTCCTTCTCGCTCGCGGGCTTGACGCGCCGGCCCTTCTCCAGCGTCACGCGGCCTTCGTTGCGGTCGAAGATTCCATCGTCTTTCTCATGGGCGCGGCTGACCGCGACGACCGCGCTCCAGTCCAGCCGCGACGTGCCCTCGACGAGATCGCGCCTGTAGGTCGAAAGGTCGCGCCCCGAGACCCGCTGAAAGACCTCGAAGAAGTCAGCCGTGCCGGGATGGCGGAAGGACCATTCCTGGAAGTAGGCCCGCTGCGCTCGGGCGAAAGTTTCCGCCCCGAGGTCGCTGCGGAGCTGATTCATGAAGAGACCAACCTTGGCGTACGAGTTGAACCCGTAGTGAGAGCCCGTCGCAAAGTCCCAGGCGAAGCGGCGGATGGGGTCCAGGTTGCTGAGGGCGGAGTACTCCAGGTGAGCCAGGGAAAGCGAGTCGAGGCCGATCCCGCCGGGCAGCTCCAGCTCCTCCCGCGGCCCGTAGGCGAGATGCATCGAGCGGTACTCGGAATCCGTGTTTAAACCCTCGTCGAGCCAGGCTTCTTCGAACTCGTTCGTGGCCACCATGCCGTACCAATACTGGTGGCCGAACTCGTGGACCGCTGCGAGCTCCAAGAGCCGCACGCGCTCGAGCGGCCAGTGCAGAAGAGGAGACGGTGAGAAGCCCGTGATGAACGTCGGGTATTCCACCCCGCCCGAGGCCAAGCCGTCGTCGGGAGTGTCCACGATCGTGAGCGTCTCGTAAGGGTACGCTCCGTACCAGAGGCCATAAAAGGAGAGACCCTGTTTGGCGGAGAGGACGTAGCGGTCCTTTGCCCGCAAATGGTTCGGCTGAAGGAGCAGGCGGACCGAGACGGGCTTCAAGGCGATCTCGGGCTCCGCCATGCCGAGCTCCTTCGCTGCCAGGGCGCTCCAGCCGGCCGGAACGTCCCGCGAAGGCTCGAAGCGGAACTCGTGCACGGCGAAATGGGGGTCGGCCGTCCAGGCGAAGTCGTGAACGTTTTCCTGCACGTAGCGATAGGTCTTCTTGCCGCCCTGCCTCGTCTCTGAGACGCGTTTGCCCGTAGCGCCCACCGTGTAGCTCGACGGCAGGGTGAAGCGGACGTCGAACCTCCCGAAGTCGGCGTAGAACTCGGAGTTGGCGTGGAAAGCGTGGCAATTCCAGCCCCCTGCCGCTCGCTGCCGCATGCCCGCGGGCTCGTAGACGCCGATCTTCGGAAACCACTGCCCAACGAGGTAGTAGTCCCGGACATAGCCGGTGCGGGCGAAGATCTTCGGAAGCTTGGCGCGGAAGGCGATTTCCAGTGCGATCTCGCCGTGCGGCGGGACGGGAGAGGGCAGAGGGACCGCGAGCACGGTCTCGTCGGAGGGGTCGTTGCCGTCAGGCTGGACGTAGGCCGCCCCCCGCCTGAGGTCCCGGCCGTCCGCGGTCTTGACCGACAACACGTCGATCCAGCCCCAGTCGTCCGGGTTTCTGCCGGCGCGGCCACCGCGGATCGGTCCGGAAGACTCGCGCATGAAGGTCGATCGGTTGTTCTTGAAGGCATTCAAGTAAGTGTGGAAGCGCAGCTCCGAGACCGCGTCGCCAGAGGGGTTTCGCCAGAGAAGCCGTTCCTTTCCCTCAAGTTGATGCGTCGAGGGATCCAGCGAAACTTCGATCGTGTACTCGACGACGGGAGGGGAGGTCGGCACGCCGCCGGGGCTGGCCGCCGGGATGAGCGTCAGGCAGACGGCCGCAAAAACCGATCGGATGGCGGCGGGAGATTCGTCTTTTCTCAAGTGTGTTCGGCGCGATGCTGTCTTCTCGGGACGGAGGAGTCAATAGAATCTCGCTGTGACGCGCCGCATTGCCTTCGTGACCGGAGGGACCGGATTCCTCGGACGGCACGTTGCCCGCTCGCTCGCCTCGGAAGGCTGGACGGTCCGCATGCTCGCGCGCCGGCGCGGGTCGGTGGCAGAGATGGGCTTCGGCGATCTGCCCATCGAGCTGACTCTCGGCGACCTCACCGGAGAGGACGACCTGACGGCAGCGGCGGCCGGCTGCGAAGCCGTCGTGCACCTCGCCGGTCTCGTCAATGCACGCAGTCTGAAAGGCTATCGCGCCGTCAACGTGCGCGGCACCGAAACGCTGATCCGCGCCGCCGCGCGCTCGGCGGCGGGCGCTCTCTTTCTCCTGATCTCGAGCCAGGCGGCGGCCGGACCCGCCCGTGGCGGCCGGCCGGTCGCCGAGCAGGACGAGCCGCGCCCGGTCTCCTGGTACGGAATCTCGAAGCTCGAGGGCGAGGAGGTCGTGCGACGCCAATGGCCGGGGCCGTGGCTCGTCCTTCGGCCCGGCGCGATCTACGGACCCTGGGACCGCGGCCTGCTCACCTACTTCCAGATGGCCGAGTCCGGGTGGCTCCCGGTCCCAGCCGCTTCGTCACGGATCCAGATCGCGCACGCGAGCTCGATCGCGTTTGCCGTCGCTCGGGCAGCCTCCCGCCGTGATCTGGCCGGGCGCAGGGGGTTCCTTTGCGACCCGGAGCCCGTGACGCTCGGCCGTCTGGCTGCGGCCGTGGCGGGCCTGCGGCGGCCGGCGGCCCGGGTCGTGAAGCTGCCCCGTCCGCTGGTGCGGCTGGCGGGCTTCGCCGAGACTTTTCGCCAAGCCGCGACCGGGCGCACCCGGCCCTTCAACGCGGACAAGGCGCGGGAGGTCCTGGCGGGGGACTGGCTCTGCGACGCGGGCCCGATGCGCCGGGATCTCGATCTGCCGCCGCCGATTCCGTTGGAAACCGGCCTGAAAGAGACGCGGGACTGGTATCTCCGCGAAGGCTGGTTGATATTGTAAAATTTGCTAATATGCGCCCGACTCGATTAGCCAGCAGGCAGGAGACAACATGAGCAAGGCGGCTCCGGCGATCCGGGCGAATGGGATCGGGGTGTCCTCGTTCTTCGACAAGTGTTACCGGTACGAAGAGGCGGAGAGGGTCCGCCAGGCGGGGGTCTACACCTTCTTCAGAGTCGTGGGGTCCGCTCAGGACCCGGAAGTCACGATCGAGGGCCGCCGAATGGTCATGCTGGGGTCGAACAACTACCTCGGCCTGACCAACGACCCGCGCGTCAAGGAAGCGGCGATCGAAGCCATCCGCCGTTACGGCTCGGGCTGCGCCGGCAGCCGTTTCTTGAACGGAACGCTCGATTTGCACGTGCGGCTCGAAGAACGGCTGGCCGAGTTCATGCGGCAGGAGGCTGCGGTCACCTTCTCGACCGGCTTTCAGGTCAACCTCGGGGTGATCTCCTGCCTCGTGGGCAAAGGCGAGTCCGTCTACCTCGACAAGCAGGACCACGCCTGCATCATCGACGGAGCTCGCCTCTCCTTCGGCGAGGTCCGCAGGTTCCGCCACAACGACCCGGCAGACTTGCGCCGCCAGATGCGCCATGACGCCGCGGCCAAGGGTCGATTCGTCATCGTGGATGGCGTCTTCTCGATGGAAGGCGACATCGCCCCGCTGCCGGAGCTCGTGACCGCTGCCCGCGAGTTCAACGCCGGCTTCATGGTGGACGATGCCCACGGCATCGGCGTCCTCGGAAAGACCGGGCGCGGCACCGCCGAGCACTTCGGTCTCGAGGACGAGGTGGACCTCATCATGGGCACGTTCTCGAAGTCGATGGCCTCCGTGGGCGGCTTCGTCGCCGGCGACGCCAGGGTCATCGAGTACATCAAGCACCGCGCGCGCACGCTGATCTTCTCGGCCGCGCCGCCGCCGGCGTCGGTGGCGGCCGCCCTTGCCACGGTGGACATCATGGAGCAGGAGCCCGAGCGGCGGGCCCGCCTCTGGGAGAACACGCGCTTTTTCGCCGAGGGCTTGAAGTCTCTCGGCCTCGATACGGGGGAGTCCGAGACGGCCGTCATCCCGGTCGTCGTCGGCGAGGACCTGACGGCCTTGAAGATGGTGATGCGGCTGCACGAAGAAGGCGTCTTCGTCAACTGCGTGCTTTCGCCGGCGACACCGCCAGGACGGGCGTTGATCCGCACGTCGCTGATGGCGACGCACACGAAGGAGCAACTCTCCCGCGCGCTCGAGGCGATCGAGAAGGTCGGCCGGGAAGTCGGCCTCGTCCGCACGGTCGCCGTTTAGCAGGCTCCCGCTCGTGCCGGTCGCGGTCGAGAGCATCGGGCGCTCCAAGAAGGAGCTGCACCGCTTCTTCGACGTCGCCGATCGGATCTACGCCGGCGATCCCAACTGGGTGGCGCCGCTGCGCGAGGACGTGTCCCTGGTCTTCTCGGAGAAGAATCCCTTCTACGAGCACGCGGAGATCGAGCTCTTCATCGCCAGGAAGGAACGGCGCGACGTGGGCCGGATCGCCGCCGTTCTCGACCAGGCGCACAACGCATTCCACGGCGAGAAGACGTCCTTCTTCGGCTTCTTCGAGTCGGAGAACGATCCGTCGACGTCGAGCGCCCTGCTCGACGCCGCGGCGGCCTGGGGGCAGGCTCGCGGAATGACCAACCTGCGGGGGCCCGCGAACCCGTCCTTGAACGACGAGGCGGGTCTCCTGGTGGACGGCTTCGATTCTCCGCCCGTCCTCATGATGACGTATAACCCGCGTTACTACGTGGAGCTCTTCGAGAAAGCGGGCTTTCAGAAGGCGAAGGACCTGCTCGCGTACTGGTTCGAGCTGGGCGAAAAGCCGCTCGCGCGGTTATCCCGGGTCGCCGAGCGATTTCGCAAGCGCGAGTCGGACATCCTCGTGCGCAATCTCTCGAAGGGCGACCTCGCCAAAGAGCTTCCGAAGATCCGCGAGGTCTACAACGAGGCCTGGGAGAAGAACTGGGGATTCGTTCCGATGACTTCCGCCGAGATGGACTTCATGGCCAAGCGCCTGAAGCCGCTGGTGGTCGAAGAGCTCCTGTGGCTCGCCGAGGTCCAGACGCCCGACGGCACCACGGAGCCCATCGCGTTCATGCTCATGTTGCCGGACTACAACGTCGCGATCGCCAGGACGGGCGGGAGCCTCGTGCCGTTCGGGTGGCTGAAGTTCCTGCTCGCCTTGAAGAAGATCAAGACCGTCCGCGTCGTGACTCTCGGCATCAAACAGGCGTATCGCCTGCGCGGCATCCAGTCGATCATGATGGCCGACTCCCTCCAGTACCTGCTGAAGAAAGGCTACACGGGCTCGGAGGTGTCCTGGCTGCTCGAGGACAACGAGCTGGTGATCGGCGCGGTTCGTCTCTGGGGAGGCCGGCTCTACAAGACCTACCGGATGTACGACCGAGCGATCGCGGGGGAGAGTTCAAGGTTCAATGTTCAAGGCTCAAAGTAGACCGTTTGATGCTGGCTACGTTGAACTTTGAACTTTGAACTTTGAACCGCTTCGCTCCATCCAACGGTCGTAGAGTCTGTCGCCGATCGGGACGACCGCGGCGGCGAGGGCGATGCCGGCGATCACGTCGACGGCGTAGTGGTAGCGGCAGTAAACCGTCGAGATCACCAGGCTCGTGGCCACAGGGAGGAGAAACCAGAAGGCGGTGCGCAGGCGCTTGCGGGCCACGAGAAGGGTCACGACCGCGATCATGGTGTGTCCCGAGGGGAAGGCGTCGTTTTTCGTGTGCTCGAGCTTGTTCAACGTGTCGTCGATGGCTTTCGAGATGGGCGTGTCGTGCACCGAGACGGTCTGCCGGTCTGCCAGCGTGGCGCGCGGTCCGATGCCCGGGATGACGAAATAGCCCATGTACGAAACCTGGTAGGCGAGCACGACCGTGAAGAAGAAGCGGTGGGCGTCCGCCTGCCGGAAGGCCCAGAGCAGGCTCGCCAGCGTGAGAGCCAGGAAGTAGTAGCTCGTGTAGGCGACTGCGAAGAAGTCGTTCCAGAAGGGCGTCACGAACCGCTCGAACCAGACCGTGACATCCACTCCAAAAAGGGCGCGGTCGGCCGCGATCAGCAGATCGTCGCGGGGGCCGCCGCGCAGCGCTTCGATCAGGGGCCCGAGCGCATTGAAGAGCAGGGGCAAGAAGGGAGCGGGATAAAAGTTCACGAGGATCTTCAGCGGCTCCGGCAGGCGGTCTTCGCGGCGCGCGATCCAGGCCAACAGGGCGACACCCGCGGCGAGGGCGGCCAGCATGCCGAGGGTCTCGCCGGGCCGCGGCAAGCGCCGCAGCAGAAGCAACGCGAGCGCGAAGAGCAGAGAGAGGAAGATCAGGTTGATCGCCTCCACGGGTCGCAGTCGCACCGGGCCTTTATACCGTGCCCGGCCGGCGTGCCGCGCGTGGGATAGAATTTTTCCCATGACAGCGCGCCGTGTGCGCTTCCTGTTCGCTGTCGCGGGTTTGGCCGTGGCGGCGGCCAGCGCGGCAGCGGCCAGGCAGCCTCTCGTCCTGGTGGGGCGGATCGACACGCCGATCCATCCGACCTCCGCTCTCTACTTGAAGAAGCTCATCCACTCGGCCGAACAGGACCACGCGGCGCTGGTGGTCGTCGGCCTCTCGACGCCCGGAGGCCTGCTGACCTCGACGCGCGAGATGACCACGGCGATCCTTCTCTCGAAGGTCCCGGTCGCCACGTTCGTCTCCCCGTCCGGATCGCAGGCGGCGTCCGCCGGCTTCTTTCTGCTGCTCGCGGGGGACGTGGCCGCGATGGCGCCCGGCACCAACGCGGGGGCGGCGCATCCGGTCGGCGGCGAGGGCCAGGACCTTCCGAAGGTCTTGAACGAGAAGGCCGAGCAGGACGCGCGGGCTTTCATCCGCTCCATCGCCGGTCAGCGCGGCCGCAACGGCGACAAGGCCGAGAGCGCCGTTTCCAAGAGCATCTCCTTCACGGAGAAGGAGGCGAAGGAAGCGGGCTTGATCGACGTGATCGCGCGCGACGTGCCGGACCTGCTCGCGCAGATCGAGGGGCGCAAGGTGCAGCGGGAAGGCCTCCCTGCCGCCACGCTCGCCTTGAAGGGGGCTCGGACGGAAACGCGCGAGATGTCTCAGGTCGAAAAGCTGCTCGGTGTCTTCTCCCATCCCAATGTCGCCGCCCTCCTCTTTCTGCTTGGAGTCGTGGGTCTTTACTTCGAGCTTTCAAACCCGGGAGCGATCTTGCCGGGAATCGTCGGAGGGATCGCTCTCCTGCTCGCGCTGTACGCCTTCTCGGTGCTGCCGGTGAACCTGGCGGGGGTGGCGCTCATCCTCTTCTCCGTCCTGCTCTTCGTCGCGGAGATCAAAGTGGCCAGCCACGGCCTTCTCGCCGTCGGCGGGGCGGTGGCGCTGGTCGTGGGCATGCTGCTGCTCTTTTCCGGCGCAGGTGAGGAGACCGGCTACCGGGTAGACCTGTCGATCATCCTGCCGGGGTTGGCGGTGACGCTGCTGATCCTGACGCTTCTGACGTGGAACACGGTGCGGCTGCGGCGGCTGCCGGTTCGGACCGGCGCGGAAGGCCTCGTGGGGCAGGAGGCGCGCGTCGTGCGAGGCTTCGGAGAGACGGACGGACGCGGCACGGTGCTCGTGCACGGAGAGTACTGGGACGCCGAAGGAGCGCCGGGGGCATCGCCCGGGGAGCTCGTGCGCATCGTCAAGATGGAGGATTTCACGTTGCGGGTGGAACGGAGGGCATCATGAGCGGCTTGGTTTCTTTTCCGGGCCTCGTCGTTGCGGTTTTCATTCTGCTGATCCTGCTCTTCAAGTGGATCAACATCCTCAAGGAGTACGAGCGGGCGGTGACGTTCTGGCTCGGGCGCCTCTCGGCGGCCGCCAAAGGTCCGGGGCTCGTGCTCATTTTCTGGCCCTTCGAGACGATGGTGCGCATCTCTCTTCGCACGATCGTGCACGACATCCCGTCGCAGGACATCATCACGCGGGACAACGTTTCGGTGAAGGTCAACGCCGTCGTCTACTTTCGCGTCGTGGACCCGAACAAGGCGGTGGTCCAGGTCGAGAACTACCTCTATGCGACATCGCAGCTGGCTCAGACGACGCTGCGAAGCATTCTGGGACAAGCGAACCTGGACGAGCTCCTCTCCGAGCGCGAAAAGCTCAACATCGAGCTCCAGAAGGTGATCGACGAGCACACGCAACCGTGGGGCATCAAGGTGTCGCTCGTCGAAGTCAAGCAGGTGGATCTGCCGATCGAGATGCAGCGGGCGATGGCGAAGCAGGCCGAAGCCGAGCGTGAGAAGCGCGCGAAGATCATCCACGCCGAGGGCGAGTTTCAGGCGGCCGCGCAGCTCTCGCAGGCGGCCGAGGTCATCGGCAGGCAGCCCGCGACGCTGCAGCTGCGCTATCTGCAGACCCTCACCGAGATCGCGAGCGAGAAGAACTCGACGATCATCTTTCCGCTGCCGATCGAGATGCTGAAGACCTTCCTGCCGAAGTCTTGATGGACGAACCGCGAACGCATTACCAGGTCTCCTTCACGTCGAGGCAGGCGGTGGCCCTCTTCGTCGTGCTCGTGGTCGCACTGGCCGGCTCCTATTTTCTGGGCCTCTTGACGGGCCTCTCCGGACGGCGGGACCGCGCGACCGAGACCGCCGCTGCCGGGGTCACGCCATCGCCGGAGCCCGCGTTCCCCGCGCCCGTGCTGGGCGTCCCGGCGCGCGGGGCGGCGGCGCGCCGGACGCCGACCCGCCGGCCCACCGAGGGGCCGACCGCCGCGGCGACTTCGGGCTTCCAGCTCTTCGAAGACCGGCCTTCTTCCGAGCCCACGCGCGCGCCCGCCTCCGCGAAGCCCGCCGCCGCGAAGGCCGCCCCGACGAAGGCTCCGAGCCGACCCGCGGAGGCCTCGGGTTTCTGGGTGCAGGTTGACTCCCTCTCCTCGAAGGAGCAGGCGGAGTCGAAGCGCCGCGGCCTCGCGTCGGCCGGGTTCAAGGCCACCGTCGTGCCGGGCAGCGGGCCGAAAGGGGCCGTGTACCGGGTGCGGGTCGGACCCTACGCGACGCGAGAGGAGGCCGATCGGGCCGCGGCAAAGGTCGAGGCGAAGGTGAAGGTCAAGCCCTGGGTCGTGCCGCCGGGGCAATGAGAACGCCGCTGACCGCTCGAGCGCCTGAGTGGATCCGAGAGCGGCGCCTGCGCCTGTCGGATCTGCACGAGGTCAAGACCCTCATGCGGGCGCGCGCTCTTCACACTGTCTGCGAGGAGGCGCGGTGCCCCAACCGCGGCGAGTGCTTCGCGCGGGGCACGGCCACGTTCCTGCTGCTCGGAGACGTCTGCACGCGGTCGTGCGGCTTCTGCGACATCGCCAATGGACGACCCCGGCCGGTGGATCCGGCGGAGCCGGAGCGCGTCGCACGGGCCGCCCGGGAGATGCATCTTCAGTTCGTCGTGTTGACGTCGGTGAACCGGGACGATCTTCCGGACGGCGGGGCGGCGCACTTCGCGGCGGCGATTGCGGCGTTGAAGCGGTTCGAGCCGGCCCCTGGCGTGGAGGTGCTGACGCCCGACTTCCTGGGAAATCTCTCGGCGCTGACCGCCGTCCTCTCGGCCGGGCCGGACGTCTTCAACCACAACGTCGAAACCGTGCCGCGCCTCTACGCGCGCGTGCGGCGGGGAGCGCGGATCGACCGGTCGCTCGGTCTGCTCGCCGAGGCGAAGCGCCGGGCGCCCGAGATCACGACGAAATCGGGCCTGATGGTGGGGCTCGGCGAGACCCCGGCGGAAGTGCTCGATCTGCTCCGGCTCCTGCGCGAGGCGCAGGTGGACATCGTCACGGTCGGACAGTACCTGCGCCCCTCCCGCGAGAACCTGCCCGTCGAGGAGTACGTCCACCCCGACGTCTTTTCGAGTTACCGGGAAGCGGGAGAGCGCCTCGGCTTCCGCCACGTCTTCGCCGGACCTTTCGTCCGGTCCTCGTATCGCGCGGAGGAAGCGCTCGAGGCCGCTTCGCGCAGTGCGAAGCTCTGA
>WNGF01009173.1_pt1 | contig 20910 bp, 19 predicted proteins | sample 5400641 | NCBI WGS metagenome assembly WNGF01 (sample SAMN13153371, study PRJNA577476) | soil metagenome | isolation source: 80 cm soil or saprolite under grassland replicate 2 | place: USA:California | collected 2016-06-15 | reverse complement strand
CGCGGCCTCGCACTGCTGCATAGCTTCGAGTACGAGGATGCGGGCGAAGCATTTCGCGCAGCCCAGCGCGCGGACCCCGCGTTCGCTGTCGCGTACTGGGGAGAAGCGCTGACGTACGCGAAGCTCCTGTGGGGCCTGGACAATCCCGAGGCGGCGCGTGTCGCTCTCGCTCGCCTCGCGTCGACTCCGGAAGAGCGGCTGCGACGTGCCCCGACCGAGCGTGAGCGTGCCTACGGGGCGGCTGTCGAAGCACTCTATCAGGGCAATGACCTAGAAAGTCGAATTCGAGGGTACGTCGCAGGTCTGCGCGCCCTCACGTCGAAGTATCCCGACGATCTCGAGGCGAGAGCGCTACTTGCGATCGCCCTTCAGATGCGTGGCGCGGGCTACCGCAGCGAAGAGCAGCGCGAGCGCACCCTCGAGGCAATCACGCTTGCTGAGAGCATCTTCAAGTCAAAGCCGGATCATCCAGGCGGTGCTCATTATCTGATTCACGCCGCCGACAATCCGGAGCTTGCGTCCCGCGGCGTCGCCGCTGCGAGAGCGTACGCAAAAATCGCCCCTGACGCGGAGCATGCTCTCCACATGCCCTCCCATATCTTCGTTCAGATCGGAGCGTGGGACGACGTCGTATCGTCGAACGAGCGAGCGTGGGCCGCGTCGCGGGCATGGGTACGGAGTCACGGCGTCCCCAATACCGAGCTCAGCTTCCACACTCTCTCATGGCTCGAGTACGGTTATTTGCAGCAGGGTAGGTATGCGGCAGCGCACGCAGTGCTCGATACTATTGCCGTCGTCCTGAAGGGCGTGGACTGGTCGAGGGCCGACGATGATTCCCTCGGCGGTCACCGCCCAGCCATCGACGCGCGGTACGCGCTCGACCTTTCCCGGTTCAGCTATGCGCTCGAAACCGGTGATTGGACCGTTTTTGGCGGGAACGCACCAGCACCGGTACCGCCGTCAAAGAGCGCATCCGATCGTGCCTCGTTTTTCGCAATGCAGGGTGCTTACACAAGAGCGTTTACTGCTGGCGTGCTTCGCGACACCATTACCGCGAAGGCTCTTCCCCCTTTCCCAGCGAAGGCTCTTCCACATCCATCTTTCGCCGATGCGGCTCTCCCGGGCGCGGTCGCGCGCGCACATGTGTCGGCGCTGACCGCCAGAGCACGTGGCGACATTGGCGCTTATCTCGCGTCGCTCCGCGACGCAGCTGACGCCGACGCGCAAATGGCGCATGCCGGCCCGCCAATTTTCGTTCCCGCTCACGAGCTCCTCGGCCAAGCACTGCTCGAGGCAGGGCGGTTCGACGAGGCGGTCAAAGCATTCGAAAAATCTCTTCAGCTGATGCCGAACCGGTCGGCCTCCCTGCTCGGTCTCGCGCGCGCCCATTGGAACGCCGGGAATCGCGACGCGTCGCGACAGGCGTACAAGAAACTTCGCGCAAACTGGCATTCCGCTGACCGCAACGTCCGCGCGTTGAAGGAGCTCGGACGGTGACTGGAGTGCCAGACGAGGACATCAGAAGTAGTCCTCTCTGGAACAAGGATCTGGCTCCAACCGATCCGTTGCGACGTACCTGGTCGACATACAACATCGCCGCTCTGTGGATCGGCATGGCGGTGGTCATCACCACGTATACGCTCGCCTCGGGTCTGATGCAGCAGGGGATGAACTGGTATCAGGCGCTGATCACGATTCTCCTCGGAAACGTCATCGTACTGATCCCCATGATCCTCAACGCGCACGCAGGGACGAAGTACGGCATCTCGTTCCCGGTGCTCTGTCGCGCGAGCTTCGGGGTGCGCGGCGCAAACGTCGCAGCCATGCTGCGCGCGATCGTCGCCTGCGGATGGTTCGGAATTCAAACCTGGATCGGTGGCCTTGCTCTCGATGCGTTGCTGAAGGCGGCCTGGCCCGGCTGGGCGAATGTCAGCGGAAGCACCGCGATCGCGTTCATTGTGTTCTGGCTGATTCAGGTCGCGATCATCCTCAAGGGGACGGAAGGGATCAAGGTCCTCGAGAGCTGGAGCGCGCCATTGCTCCTGCTGGGAGGTATCGCGCTACTCGTCTGGGGAGTACGTAATGGCGGCGGCCTTGAAGCGGTGCTCGCGGGATCGACACGCCTGCGCGAAGGCGCGACGCCGTTCTGGGTTCTCTTCCCCGCCGCTCTCACCGCCAACGTCGGCTACTGGGCGACGCTGTCTCTCAACATTCCCGACTTCACCCGCTACGCGAAGAGCCAGCGCTCACAGGTGCTCGGACAGGCGCTCGGCCTTCCCGGAACAATGGTGTTGTTCGCATTCATCGGGGTGGCGGTGACGAGCGCGACCATCGTCATTTTCGGAAGGGCAATCTGGAATCCGGTCGAACTGATCACTCTGATCGGAACGCCGGCCGTGATCATTTTCGGCGCGCTGATCATACTCGCTGCACAGCTTACAACCAACATGGCAGCGAACGTGGTGTCGCCCGCGAACGACTTCTCGAATCTCAGCCCGCGCCGAATCAGCTATGTAACAGGCGGCCTGATCACTGCGGTGATTGGAATCCTGATGATGCCATGGCGGCTGTACTCCGACGCCGCGGCGTACATCTTCACCTGGCTGATCGGCTACTCGAGCCTGATGGGCGCGCTGGGTGGAATCCTCATCGCCGACTACTGGATCGTCAGACGGCAGCAGCTCGACGTCCGCGAGCTCTTCCTTCTGGATGGGCGCTACGCCTATTCCAATGGCGTCAACTGGCGGGCGATCGCCGCCCTCCTGATCGCGGTCCTTCCGGTAGTCCCCGGATTCCTGCGTGCTGCTACGACGCCCGGCGGGCAGGTTCCAAATCCCGGGTTCCTCGACAAGCTTTATACCTACGCCTGGTTCGTCACTTTCGCGTTGAGCTTCCTGAGCTATCTCGCACTCATGCGGGTTCCCGCGGCCGAAGCGACGAAAGGTCCCGAATTCAGCCACCCGATTACCGAAAGCTGAGAGGCAGTGATGCCCCGAGTAGTGAAATGCGGTCTCATTCAGGCAACGCACGCCTGCAAGACCGACGAGCCCCTCGAGATAATCCGCGAGGCGAATCTCGCCAAGCATTTGCCGCTGATCGACAAGGCGGGGAGTGAAGGCGTCCAGATCCTTTGCATGCAGGAGATCTTCACCGGCCCCTATTTCTGCGCAGAGCAAACGACGCGGTGGTACGACTCGACGGAGCAGATTCCTGATGGACCGACAACGAAGCTGATGCAGGAAGCAGCTCGTCGGAACAACATGGCGATCGTCGTCCCGATTTATGAGGAAGATTCACCCGGCATCTATTACAACACCGCCGCTGTGATCGATGCAGATGGGACGTATCTGGGAAAATACAGAAAGAACCACATTCCCCACTGCGCGCCGGGATTCTGGGAGAAGTTCTATTTCAAGCCGGGAAACCTCGGCTATCCAGTGTTCAAGACGAAGTACGCAGACGTGGGCGTGTACATCTGCTACGACCGGCATTTTCCCGAGGGCGCGCGCGAGCTTGGGCTGAATGGAGCGGAGATCGTGTTCAATCCGTCGGCGACTGTGGCTGGGCTCTCCGAGTATCTATGGAAGCTCGAGCAGCCTGCGCATGCGGTGGCGAATGCGTATTTCGTCGGCGCGATCAACCGCGTGGGACACGAGCAGCCGTGGGACATCGGCGAGTTCTATGGACAGAGCTACTTCTGCGATCCGCGCGGACAGTTCATCGCAAGCGGATCACGCGATCAGACCGAGCTCGTCACTGCCGAGCTCGACCTCGACAAGGTGCGCGAGGTGCGCAACGTCTGGCAGTTCTATCGGGACCGCAGACCGGAGACTTACGGCGGATTGGTTCAGCTATGAGAGCGTTGATGCTCGTCGGTGTGGCGGGCGCTGCCGCCGTTCTCAAGTCCATTATTCCTGCATCGAAACCGGGCGCACGCGAAGTGGAAGTAGTGGCGATGGATTACGCGTTCCAGCTTCCACGCGAGCTTCCCGGCGGGAGAACGGGATTCCGCTTTCGAAATACCGGCAAAGTGGCGCACGAGCTCCACATCGCGCTGCTCAAGCCTGGCGCGACCATCGAGCAATACGTCCAGCTCCGTCGAGACAGGAAGCCGACAGACAGTGTCGTCGAGGCGCCGGTTGGCATCCTCTTCGCGCTTCCCGGAAAGCTCACGTCATCCAGACTAGTAACGGATCTACTCGCTGGACGTGATTACGCTGTGGAATGCGCTCTGCGAGATTCGGCCACTGCGCCTCGACACGTAGAGATGGGCATGTACTCCGTGATTCACGTGAAGGGATCTAAAAAGACTACAGCTCGTGCTCCCGTTCGAGCTGATACCATCGTTGGAACGGACTACGCCTTCAAGCTCCCGCAGACTCTGAGTCCCGGGCTTCATACATTCGTATTTCGCAACGAGGGCAAAGTCAGGCACGAGATGGTTATTGCTCTGCTTGCCAAAGGAGTGTCACTCGAGCGGTTTATGGAGGTTCGGAAGGCCGGCGGAAACGTTCGCTCGCTCAGTGATGATCGGTTCGGACTGATTTACGCACGTCCGGGTGTGACACCCCTCGGAGCCCTGGAAGTCAATCTCCTTCCAGGACGGGAGTATCGATTCATCTGCACTTTCATGGATACGGAAAAATCGCCGCGACATTTCGAGCTCGGAATGTTCGGAAGCATCAAAGTGAGCGGAGAACCGGTTCATTGAAGCTTCGGTATCGGCGCAGATGAGATGGCTCTTCCCGATAGTTGCACTCGTCGCCGCCGGTCACCCTGGAGCGACGGCGAAGCCCCACGCAAAAGAAGTCGAGGTCGTGGGACTCGATTACGCGTTTCTGATGCCGAGCCGGCTACCAGGCGGCCGGACGACGTTCCGTTTCCGCAACGCGGGTAACCACGCGCATGAGTTCAACATCGTGATGCTGAAGCGTGGAGTGACCATCGATCAGTTCATTCAGGCGGGGAAAGAGGACAAGCCGCGGCAGCCGATGATCGATGGTGCGGTAGGCGTGCTGTTCGCAGGGCCAGGTAAAACTTCCTCGGTTGGGCTCACCACCGACCTTCTCCCCGACCGCGACTACGCCGTGCAGTGCATCTTCCGCGACAGCGCGAAGGCGCCGCAGCATTTCGCGCTCGGGATGTATTCCGTGCTTCATGTGAAGCCCGGCGCCGCTACGGCTGTTGCGTCACCCGCCGATTCAGTGATCGCTGTCGATTACGCCTACAGATATCCGAGAGAGCTTTCCGCAGGCCGACACTCTCTGGCGTTTCGCAACGAGGGAAAACAGCGACATGAGATCAACATGGCATTGCTCAAGCGCGGCGTGACGCTCGACAGTGTTCTGGCGGTGGACAAGAGGAAAGGAGAGATCTTCCCCCTTTTCGAGGAAGGGCTTGGCGTTCTCCATTCGCGGGGCGGAGAGGCGGCGCTTGGCCGCCTGGACATCGATTTTCTTCCGGGTCGCGAGTACCTGATCGAGTGCGGCTTTCAGGACGACGATAAATCACCGCCACACTACACACTCGGCATGTATGGAAGCATCAAGGTGCCCGAAAAACCGCGCGTGTAGATGGAAGATCTGAGCGACTTCGACACTTACCAATCCCTCGCGCTGCGTACAGCGTCGCCGCAGAGCACCGAGTCGGAGACCACGATGCTGACGAGCGCCGCACTCGGATTATCAGGAGAGTCCGGCGAGATCGCCGATCACGTGAAGAAGATCGTCTATCACGGGCATCCGCTCGACGACGCCACGCGCGACAAGATCGCCAAGGAGATAGGCGACATCCTGTGGTACTGCGCGATCGGCGCACGAGGCATCGGCATCGATCTGTCGGAGATCGCGCGGATGAACGTCGCGAAGCTGCGGAAGCGATACCCCGAAGGATTCACCACCGAGCGGAGCGTAAACAGACGCGACGGCTAGCCATTTTACAGGGATTCCGTGCCTCTTGCGCCTCATTCACGCGCCGGTAAAATGAAGGACACGAAAAAACCCGGGAGTTGTCATGATTCGCCGCATCGCTCCTGCTCTGGTGCTCATCGCATCGAGCCTTCCTGCCCAGCAGGGCGCCGTACCCCTTTATAAAGATCTCGGTACTCACCACAAGGCCGTAGGCACGCGAGTCCCCGCGGCCCAACAGTACTTCGATCAGGGTCTGCGCCTGGTGTACGGCTTCAATCACGCGGAGTCGATCAGGTCGTTCACCCGGGCGACAGAGCTGGACCCCTCGTGCGCGATGTGCTGGTGGGGAATCGCCTACGCGTACGGGCCGCACGTGAATGCAGGGATGGATTCCGCGAGCGGCGTCAAGGCGTACCAGGCAGCACAGAAAGCCCTCTCGCTCAGCCGCAATGCAAGCCCCCGGGAGCGCGCATATATCCGCGCAGTGGCCGCGCGTTACGCAGCGGTTCCACCCGCCAAACGCGCCAGTCTCGATTCCGCTTACGCGCGCGGTATGCGCCAGGTCGCCCGCACTTACCCGAACGATCTCGATGCTGCTGCACTCTACGCCGAGTCGCTGATGGATCTGCGACCCTGGAATTACTGGACGCCGGAGGGGAAGCCGTATCCGGGTACCGAGGAAATCGTGCGGCAACTGGAGAGGGTAATAGCGCGTAATCCAGAGCATCCCGCAGCGTGTCACTTCTATATCCACGCAGTAGAGGCGGTAAATCCACAGCTCGCCGTCCCTTGTGCAGAGCGTCTTGCCCGCTTGATGCCAGGCGTCGGTCATATGGTGCACATGCCGGCCCACATCTATATCCGCGTCGGCAGATACAACGAAGCGGCCGCGAGCAACGTTCACGCGATTCACACCGACGAGACGTTCATCGAGGGACAGAAGCCGGTGACCGTGTACTCGCTTGCCTACTATCCGCACAACATCCACTTCCTCGCCTTTGCCTCCTCGATGGCTGGGCGGAGCGCACAAGCCATCGAGGCTGCACGGACGCTGAAATCAAAGGTGAATCTCGACGCGGCGCGACAGGTACCAATGCTTCAGGAGATGGTTCCGTACTACGCGCTCACGCTCACGACATTCGGGCGTTGGGACGATGTGCTCGCCGAACCCCTCCCACCCTCTGATATCCGTATGCCGCTCGCGATGGCGTACTACGCGCGTGGGGTCGCGTATGCGGCCAAAGGACAGTTCGGCGAGGCGCAAACTGCACTGGACACCGTAAAGGCAATCGACGCGGCCACCCCGGCCGACGCCCCTGCGAAGTTGCCTGTCTCCATTGCGGTGCACGCACTCATGGGAGAGATCGCGACTCGAAGCGGCAAGCTGGACGAGGGGATAACTCACTTCCGCGAGGCGCTCAAGATCGAGGACGCCGGTCTCTACTTCGAGCCACCCAACTGGTATTACCCTATCCGCGAGTCGCTCGGCGCGGCGCTGCTGAAGGCCGGACGGAACGCTGAAGCAGAGGCCGTTTATCGTGACGACCTCAAGCGGTTTCCGGAGAACGGGTGGTCGCTGTTCGGTCTCACCGCCGCTTTGAAGGCACAAGGGAAAACCGCCGAGGCGGCCGCCGTGGAGAAGCGGTTCGCGAAGGCCTGGTCGGGGGCCGACGTGAAGCTTGTTGCGTCACGTTTTTGACCGGCATCGTAGACCAGATTCAGCGGGGACCGGTCGAACGGCTGAATTAAGGGCGCATTAAACCGGGATTAACACCCGCCGCCGGGGCAGTTAAGTCTCAATGAAAGGCGTTGCCTCCCATAGCGCCGAGCATCCCACTTGCGGTAGCTATTCAGCCACCGGAGGGGGACGATGCTTACGACATTGCTGGAATCGACGCGGCAAAGGAGAGTAAACCGAAGCGGCGCTCTGTTGAGCGCCGGGTTTCACACTGCGCTCATCACTGCCGCCGTGTACGCCACGGCTTCGGGTGCGGCGGCGAGGGCAGCGCGAAGCGCTGTGGCGGTAGTGCAGACGGTCCATTGGGCACAGCCGGCGGCTGCCCCTGCCGCTCGTCCTGCTCCGAAACCGAAACCCGCTCGCAAACTCGTCGCGCCGGTCAAGATTCCCACCGCGCCTCCTCCAATCACTGCAAGCGAGCCAGTGGAAGCCTCGGATTTTGCTCCCACACCTGACGCCGCTGTAGGCGGTACCGGACCACGCTTGTTCGACGCTTCCGAGGTCGAGGTCCAGGTCGTCGCGGTCACTAGCACGATTCGGCCAGAATACCCGTCGTCGCTCAGGTCGTCAGGAGTCGAAGGCCAAGTCGTCGCGGAATTCGTCGTCAACGAAAAGGGTCGCGCGGACCGCGAGTCGCTGCGCATCGTGTCATCGACCCACAAGCTCTTTGCCGATGCTGTCACTCGGGCATTGCCGGACATGCGATTCCGTCCAGCCCGCATTGGCGGAAAGCCGGTTTCACAACTGGTTCAGCAACTCTTCGTTTTCCGGCTCGATCGGTAGTCTGCACGTAGTTCGCATTTCGCAGTTGGTTCGGACTTCGCAGTCAGTTCGCAGTTCGTAGTGGTAGTTACTTAGCGACTTCCACCGCTCCAACGAACTCTCTGGCCGCGGCGATGACGTCGTGCTTCACTTCCTCGAGCGTGCCCGGAATCAGCGCCCCCGCCGCGCGTGCATGTCCTCCGCCTCCGAACATTCGCGCGAAATCGTTGACGTTCACCGAGCCGGTGCTCCTGAATGACACCTTGATCTTCCCGTGACCCAGGTCCCGGAAGAAAATCGCCAGCCGTGTCCCGCCTACCGACCGAGGATGCTCGGCGATTCCCTCGAGATCCTCCGACTTCAAACCGTATTCTTCCGCGGCGCCTGCCGCCACCGATATCCACGAAATTCCGTACGCCGGATCCACCTCGAGCGTTGCCAGCGCATCACGCAGGAGATGCAGTCGCCCGATCGGATGTGACGCGTACATCCGGCGGTACATCTCCTCCGGCTCCACTCCCAGCGCGACGAGCTGACCCGCGACGGCCAGGCACCTCGCGGAAGTGTTGCTGAACCTGAACCCTCCCGTATCGGTCAGCATCGCCACATACAACGAGCTGGCGACCTGGGGCGTGATCTCGAGCTTCAGCGTAACCGCCAGATCATAGATCAGCTCTCCCGTTGCGCACGCCGAAGTATCCGTAAGCATCACTGTTGACGGCGGCTCCTCACTCGGGAGGTGATGGTCGATCACCAGCTTTGGAACAGTCAGTCGCCTAACCGTCTCGGCCAGAGAACCGAGTCGCTTGACGTCACTGATGTCGAGCACGATGAGCAGGTCAACATCGCGCAGACCAGCGGCTCCCTGCGCCGATTTCTCATCGACGTCCCCGCCGAGAAGAAAAGCAAAGCTCTCCGGCCAGGGAGTAGGATTCACGATCCGCGGCTTCATTCCGAGCCGCGCAAGAAGTCTGGAGAGGGCGGCCTCCGACCCGCAGCCGTCACCATCGGCGTTGATGTGGGTCGATATTGCGACAGAGCGCCCCGCGCGAAACTCCCGCGCGAGACGCTCGATCGCTTCAGATCTGGTTTGACTTACCGATAGTAGATCAACCACTCGCTTCCGCGGCAGCGATCCGCGAATGCTGCTTTCCGTACAGGAAGTAGATCAGGAGGCCGATGATGAGCCAGACGATGAGACGGATCCACGTGTCGATCGGAAGGCTCGACATCATGTACCCGCAGATCAGTATCGAGAGGATTGGAACGATTGGAACGAGTGGCGTGCGGAACGGTCGCGGGAGCTCCGGACTCGTTCTGCGCAGCACCATGATGCCGGCCGATACGATCACGAACGCGAGCAGCGTTCCAATCGATACGAGCTCACCAAGCAGTCCGATCGGGAAGAGGCCGGCGATCACGCAGCAGATACCACCGGTGAGGACCGTCGTGATGTACGGCGTCCTGAATCTCGGATGGACCTTCGCGAACACCGGCGGCAGGAGCCCGTCACGCGACATCGAGTAGAAGATTCGCGGCTGAGCGAGCAGCATCACCAGCACTACCGAGGCGAGGCCCGCGATCGCTCCGATGTTGATGATCTTGGCCAGCCACGACAGCGCCGGACCTGCTGCGGCGATCGCGATGAACACCGGATGCGGAACGTTCAGGTTCGTGTACTTGGTCAGCCCGGTCATCACCAGCGCCATCAGGATGTACAGCACGGTGCAGATGGCGAGCGAGCCAAGTATCCCGATCGGCATGTCACGCTGCGGGTTCTTCGCCTCCTGCGCAGCGGTCGAGACAGCATCGAATCCGATGTAAGCGAAGAATATCACCGCCGCGCCACGCACTATTCCGGTCCATCCGAACTCACCGAATTTCCCCGTGCTCGCCGGAATAAAGGGGTGCCAGTTGTCGGAGTTGACGTACATGAACCCGAATCCGATCACCAGCATCACGATCGCAAGCTTGACGATGACGATGACGTTGTTGAACCGGGCCGATTCCTTGATGCCGATTACCAGCAATGCGGTAACGAAAAGGATGAGGAGCATTGCCGGGAGGTTCAGCACACCAGCCACAGTCGAGTATCGCGTCAGGTCGCACGCCTCCCCCGCCGCCACCCTTATCACGTCGTTTGTCCGAGGGTCGAAGCAGATCGCGGATTTGACGAGCGTGTGGCTTCCAACCACGTCGAGCGGTGCGCCGGTAAACTGCGGTGGAATGCGGAACCCGAGCTCGTTCATGAACGCACTGAAGTAGCCGGACCAACCAACCGACACTGTCGCAGCGCCGAACAGGTACTCGAGGATCAGGTCCCATCCGATGATCCAGGCAACGAGCTCGCCGAGCGTCGCGTACCCGTAGGTATACGCGCTACCGGCGATCGGAATCATCGCCGCGAATTCCGCGTAGCAGAGTCCGGCGAAGAGACAGCCTAGACCCGCGAGTATGAAGGAGTAGACGATCGCCGGTCCGGCGTACTGCGCCGCCGCGGTACCGGTGAGGACGAAAATTCCCGCCCCGATGATCGCGCCGATGCCGAGTGTGGTAAGGTTGAGCGCACCCAAAGCGCGCCGCAGGGTATGAGCCCCTTCCTCTCCGCCAGCCTCGGCCTGCAGGATCGCAACGCTCTTCTTGGTCCAGATACTCATTCACGGTCTCCGGGTATCGGCGAATAAAGCGTGGGCTCGGCAGCACTCGCGTGAGCGTGCCGTCGGTTGGTCACAGGATCAGACAGCGGAAAGCGGTCAGAAGTTGCGGCTGCGCCGGAGATATTGTCAAGGAAAAGCAACCGCGACCGGCGTGAGTTTTACGCTCGCAGTTTCCAGAATTCAGACCGATGCGGATGCGATTCGCGCAATCCCGCGGCGGTGATTCGAACAAATTGCGCCTCGGTCCTGAGCTCGTCGATCGTCGCGCATCCGACGTATCCCATCCCCGCGCGTAATCCGCCGACCATCTGGAAGATGACGTCGGCGACCGGACCCTTGTAGGGAACTCGTCCTTCGATTCCCTCGGGAACGAGCTTGCGTGACGACATCTCGCCCTCCTGGAAGTAGCGGTCTGCGCTTCCATCCTGCATTGCCGCCAGACTTCCCATTCCGCGGATCATCTTGAACCGTCGTCCCTCGAGGAGAATGGATTCACCCGGACTCTCCTCAGTTCCTGCGAGCATCGAGCCCATCATTACGCTGGATGCGCCCGCGGCGAGTGCCTTGACGATGTCACCTGAGTACTTGATTCCACCGTCGGCTATGACCGGCACTTCACCCGCCCCGTCGACAGCGTCGAGAACCGCGGTGAGCTGCGGCACTCCGACGCCGGTCACGACCCGTGTCGTGCAGATCGACCCCGGTCCCACACCCACCTTCACCGCGTCCACGCCACGCTCTACGAGAGCGGCTGCACCGTCACGCGTAGCAACGTTGCCAGCAATGAGCTGAACGTCCGGAAACATCTCGCGAACGTGAGCAGTCGCGTCGAGAACGCCATGACTGTGTCCGTGCGCCGTGTCAATGACAAGAACGTCGACGCCTGCATCGACGAGTGCCTTCGCCCGGTCGCGGTACCCAGTCGCGCCGATTGCCGCCGCCACCCGCAGTCGGCCGTGATCGTCCTTGTTCGCGTCCGGAAACTCGCGGCGCTTGTGTATGTCACGAACGGTGATGAGGCCGCGCAGAGCGCCCTTCTCGTCGACAACCGGCAGCTTCTCGATGCGATGCTTACCGAGGATTCGCTCGGCTTCCTCGAGTGTGGTTCCCACCGGAGCGGTGACGACCTTCGATGTCATCACCTGACTGAGCGCCTGATCGAGATTTCTCTCGAACTGCAGATCGCGGTTGGTGATGATTCCCACCAGGTGTCCGTCGCGATCCACGATCGGAACACCTGAGATGCGGAAGCGGGTCATCAATGCGACTGCTTCGCGCAGCGTCGCCTCGGGAGGCAACGTGATCGGATTGAGAATGATGCCGCTCTCCGATCGCTTCACCCGATCAACCTCCGCCGCCTGGCGATCGATTGACATGTTCTTGTGGATCACGCCGATGCCGCCGGCGCGCGCCATTGCCATCGCCATCTCCGACTCGGTCACGGTGTCCATCGCCGCCGACGCGAACGGCACGTTGAGCGTGATTCGGCGCGTGAAGCGGGAGATGGTGGTGGTGTCCTTCGGCTGGACGACAGAGTGTCTCGGAGTGAGCAGGACGTCGTCGAACGTTAGAACTACATCTTCGCGAATCCGTCCCGGAGCCGGAGAGGTTTCGTCTGGCAGGTCTTTAAAACGCGAAGGCCCGCCGCCGGGAGATGCCGGTGCGGGCCGTTGGGCTGGGCGAGATGATGTTGCCATAGTTGAAATTATATCAGTTACCGGCTACCGGCTACCCTCCAAACGTCAGTGCTGCATCCTCGGTCGAAGGTAGCTGTTCAGAAAGATCATCGTCTTGCCCCAGCTCTCCCTGCCCTGCTTCGTGTCGACACGGTTGAACTCGTGCCCGCCCGGCGGGTTGTCCCACTCCCTGTACCAGTAGAGTCCGGCGCGATCCTTACCGGCAGCAACCATCGAATCGCGAAGATTTCGATTCTCGATGATGAACACGTCGTCGTCGTTCGTCGCGGCGTGCACGAGCAGCGGCGTGTGAAGCTCGCGCACATGCGCGATTGGTGACCGCTCGATGTACGCCTCTGGCCGCTCGGCCAACGTGCCGCGGAATCCAGGCTGCTGAGCGAAGATGCGCTGGTACTCAGCCGAGTGCGTGCGAATCCGCGTCGGAAGATCCGCAACGGGTACGTGCGCGACGGCAACCTTGAACAGCTCGGGATGACGGAAGATCGAGTGGAGCGTGATGAATCCGCCGTGACTCCAGCCGATTATTCCGAGCCGCGACAGATCGGCGTACGGGGCGAACAGCTTGAGGTAATCGCGCGCGGCCAGCACGTCGTCGACTTCCTTTCCTCCGTAATCGATCATATCGTAGAAGCCCTTACCGTAGCCGGTGCTGCCGCGGTACTCGGGCGCAACGATGACGTACCCCTCGCGAATGAGAGAGCGGATATGAGGGATGTAGAGATCGGTGAGGTCCCCGTGCACTCCGCCGTGGACGAAAATGAGTGCCGCCCGCCGTCGCGTCGTATCGCGCGGCGCGAAGAAGTACGCGGGAATCGTCACCCCGTCACTCGATCCGTATTCGATCTTCCGGACGATCATCTCGCGTCCGAGCTGAGTGAAGAACGAAAGATCGGTGAGGCGCTTGAAGAGTCGCTGCCGGTCGAACTCGTCGCCGAAGTTACCTGCTTCGACCTGCCCGATCGTGAGCGGGGAGTTGGGAGCCGGCCTGAGCGGGACCGGCGTCGGCTGTCGCCCGCCAGGACGATTCGTGTCCGATCTTCGCGGCGGCTCGACCGGTAGCACGGTACCGGGCTGTCGAGCGGGTTGTCTTGCGCTGCTGCAACCCGCCAGCCCGGCGAGGAGGAGCATCCAGCCGAGCCGGTGCATCATGGTCTTCTTTGAAATGGCGTTGTTAGATGCGTCCGATCGTGCGCAGTCTACGGCGCATCCGTCGAGGTAGGAAAAACGCGCAGGCGATGAGAATCCGTTCGAGATTCGACGCGCTCAGATCGGCTACATCCCCCACCCAGTGCTGCGATACCACAGTGCGGCCAGCATTCGAAATCAGTCGCTGAATCGCAAGGATCAGGAGAAACACGTCGTCCACTTCGCCAAGGAATGGAACGAAGTCAGGGATGAGATCTATCGGAATGAGGATGTACGCGATTGCGCCGGCGACAACGAGCTTGTCGATCGTGGCCACGCGGTTGTCAGTGATGAGACCGTATAACAGCCGCAGAAAGTTCGGGATCTCGCTGATCGTTCCCATCACCGTGCGCTTTGCGCCGGTGCGTGGACGCTCAGGAATCTCGACTTCTGGCGGAACTCTCCGGGGTCGTCTCCCCGATGCTGCAGTTGCGCGCGCTTTCCGTGGTGTCACTGATCGTGCTCTCCGGTTTGCGGCAGCTGGCTGCCAAGCTCGTGCGGACCACCGCGCGGAGGAGCTGACGGATGAGGTTCAGTCTGCTCGGGCTCCGTGGAACCGCCGGTGGCGACGCCGATAATGCCCGATGCAACAGACTTGCCAGCAGCAGCGACATCGTTGATCGCTCCGACGGCCTTGCTCATGATGTTCATCGTGCCGCCGATGACGTTCGCCGATACACGCCCGGCACGCATGGTGTCTTCCACACCCTCTGCGAATCGCTTCAGCGGATTGCCCGTCTGGCTCGAGCGCTGTGCGTACTTCGACTCCAGAAAATCGATGTAGTCGAAGATCTGATAGACCCGTTCCTCGGGTAGCGTGTCGAGCTTTCTGACAAGTCGCTCGCGGAGTACCTCGTTCATCTCGCTCTTCTCCTCAGTCGCGCCACCTCGCCCGCTTTCCGCGGGCGTCGATGTGCACATACGTCGTACGAGTATGACCGCTGGTGTAAATCCCCAGACCCCCTACGAGCTCGGGGTGCTTCAGTTCCACGATCTCCACCGCGAGCCCCACGAGGCGGCTGTCGAGCGAGGTGTACCTGCCGTCGCCGTTGGCGTCAATGGCTACATCGGCCGCGTCGCCATACTGGTGCTGGCTGTCGCGAGCCGCGCGTGAAAGGCGCTGATTGTGCGCCGGCGCGCGAAACCCGGAGTGAACGTCGATGGCCAGATTCACCTTCGTCTCCGAACCATGCCACCGTGTGATCTCGGCGATCACCAGCTCCAGCTTGTCGAGCAGTCGCGGATCTACCGCGGCATACCGCGGCCACGTTTGCTGCTCATCGTGCGTAAGAAAGTCGCCGACGCGGAGATGCGCGCTGATCGGAAGATCGACATCGTGTTCGGTAATCTCGAGGAATCCGTCGGGCGGCTCCTGCTTGCCACCGAGTCGCTCTGCCAGATAAGTACCGATGCGGTACCCGTTGAGCATCGTCCCTTCTTTCTCCTTGAACGGGACGAGAACCGCGAGCGTCAATCCGTCGACGATGCGCCGATTGCCATCACGCACGAGCGCGAGTCGATAGAAGCCTGGCTTTACCGGCGCCTGGACATACGCTCCAACGAGCGGTCGCGCGGTCGCAACCGGCTCGCTCTCTCCGACGCGCACCCATTCGTAATCGAGCGCGGTGGGGTCACCGTGCACGTCGAGGGGATACTCGAGGCTTGCGTTGGGCATCGCGAAGCGCAACACGACACCGCCGCTCGGACCATACGCCGTTGCGGACGGCTCGACCACCGGAAGAGTGCGGCCGAGATACATCGCCAGAGGCCGAACCGGGAAGGGCGGGCCAGCAGCGCGAAGCTGCACCGCGCCGAGGGTGGCGACGATGATCAGCAGCACTGTGGCCAGCATTGCCGGCCGTCGCTGTCGGAAAATCGGAGCGTCACCGGGGGTCAGATGGTCCCCGAAGAAGAAATCAAGCTGCATTACGCACAACCTATTACCAACGCGGCTTCCTTCCAACCAAAAAGAAACGAGTGCAACATTTGTGATTTGGCCTCGCCTGCCAGTCGATCAGATCAATAGATGTAAACCGGTGTGCCCACCGGGACCATGTCATACAGCCTTTCGATGTCCTCATTGCGCAGTCTCACGCAGCCGTGGCTCACGGCCTGGCCGATACTTTCGGGTTGGTTCGTTCCGTGAAGTCCGTAGCCATCGCCGAGCACCAGACGCCGAGTGCCGAGGATTCCGGTGTAACGTCGCTGGTTGGTTCCGTAGGGCGGAATGAGAATATTTCCCCCGACGACGATCTCTCGCCCCTCGTTCGCCTCGAGCGGCACCTCCGTACCGTTGCGATAGCGTTTCACGACATCCGCTCCTCGAACCATCAAAGCGCCCCCATCAGGAGTCGGAATGACGGTCCCGCGATCCATTCGCAGGAGACCCAGTCCGCGCTTGTTAGCCTGCTCCTGAAAATGCCAGTCGGGTGGGACCCACGCGGGATCGATCTCTTTCGCCTGTACAGTAAGTCGTCCGCGTGGCGTCTCGAACTTCCACTGCTTGCCCGCGCTCGAGCTCACCAGCGTCTTCCCGCTCCCCGTTGCCACCTGGGTGTTGAACAGAATCTCGTTTCCCTGCTTGTACCACAGCTGTCGCTCGGCAATGCTGACCACGATGTACGGTTGATCCGGAGCGACGACGGGACTCTCGGATAGCACCCGCTTGAGACTGTCGCTCGTCAAGCCGAGCTTCCCTTTCACTTCCTGGAGCACACTCAGGTTGTCGTTGAAGACCATGCGGCTCACGTCGCGCTGATAGCGGAGATCGGCCGTCTTGGTGACGAGGAGTGCGCTTGCCGTCGTGGCTGCGGCGAATCCGAGGAGCGTTCCCCAGATCCACTTCGAGCCGTGAGTCACCCTGTTCGAGTAAGGCACGCTCAATAGAAGTAGACCCGCATCCCTTCACTGAGATTCGGGCGTATCGCGTCCATGTCGGCGCGTCCTATCCGCACGTTACCGGGAGGAATTCCGGTTGTGTCGGAGGCGATGGCGTCCGCTCGCGACGCTTCGATCGCGGTGCCGCCCTCGAGGACGATCCGGTCGTCGGTGACGTTGACGACTGTGCGCTGTCCGCGCGGAATCACCACCGGAATGCTGTCCGCGCCCTGAGTTATCATCCGCTCCGGTCCGAACCGCGCCGGCATGTCGCGCAGCACAGCACCTTCTCGCTCGAGGATGATCTTTCCGCTGTCGATCGCAACCGACAGGTGGAGTGACTTCTCAATCTTTGCCTGACGGCGTGCGAGCTCGATCGCGATGCGCGCCTTGTCCTGCTCCGATTCGACAATCGCGTCCGTCTTTTCCCGCTCGGCCTCGGTCATCTCGCCGCGCAGGCGTACGATCTCGCCGTCGTACGCTCGCCGCTTATGGACGAGGAATCCGTCGATTGAGAGAAGCAGGATCAATCCGATCACGAGAGTGGCGACGAAGCCAGGGTATGCCCGGCGGAAATCACTCCAGCTTGTTCGCCTGCGGTCGCCTTCTCTTCCCTTCGCCGGATCGCGGCGATCGTCGGTCCCGGGGCTCACCTTTTCGTGAGGCTCTGAAGCTCGAGAACGGGGACGCCCGCGGGCTCGCTCCGCCCGTTGCGGACTCGTGCCGTCACGACCACCTCCGCCATCGGCGCGAGATTTCTTGCAACAGGCAGTAGCGACTGCGGCACAGCTAAATAAACCAGCGCACGCTCAGGCGCTGGTCCCAGCGCCAGCAGGTATGGCTCTCCCGTCAGGAGTCCCGTGCGCAGTGCGTCGGCGGTTCTCAGTGCGATTGCCTGCACTTCCCATCGAACCAGCTTTCCCTGCGCACCGGCCGGATCGCTTCTGAGGTCGGCGGTGCTCAGCGGACGAAGCGAGCTGTCGGCGACGACGATGTCGGACTCCCGCACCCATCCCTCGACTCGCACGCGCACCCATTCGCGCTCTCGCCCGATCACCTGCATTGTTGCACCTCTCCGTACCTGTGCGACCTCGGCAGTCGAGTCGGAGGAGCTCTCGGGCGAGGTGCGCACGGAAGCGCGCCTGGCGGCGGTATAGAGTGGCGCGTCCTGTGCTGTCGCGCGTGAAGCGGCGGCGAGAATCAGCAGGAACGCCGCGGCGATCGCTGGATGGCGCATTTCACTCCGGATACATTTGGCGGTCGCCCCAAAGTAAGCTCAACCTCTCACACCCAACAATGGCCCGAGACAGCTCGCGCCCCGTCGCGCTCGTCGTTCTCGACGGGTGGGGTTACCGCCGCGAGACCGAGGGGAACGCGATCGCGATTGCGAACACCCCAACGTGGGATGCGATCTGGAAGCAGCCTGCACGAACTCTGCTCGAAGCGTCGGGTCTGCGCGTCGGTCTGCCCAAGGGGCAGATCGGGAACAGCGAGGTCGGTCACCTGAACCTGGGCGCGGGTCGCGTAGTGATGCAGGATCTGGTGCGTATCTCCACTGCAATCTCCGATCGATCGTTCTTCACAAATCCGGCGCTCGTATCCGCGTGCAGAGCGGCAGTTCAGAACGGCGCCACTCTCCATCTCATGGGCCTCATCGGCGCAGGCGGCGTGCACGCGATCGACAAGCACCTGTTTGCATTGATCGAACTCGCTCGGCGCGAGAAAGTTCCGCGCGTCGCCATTCACGCATTCACCGATGGACGCGACACGCTCCCTCGCTCCGCACTCGGCTACATGCGCGAGCTGCTGGACGTAACCGGAGCGGCAAAGCCGGTCGGTGGCCGCTCAACACAGGTGAGCGTGGCCACCGTTTCGGGCCGTTACTTCGCGATGGATCGCGATCGACGATGGCAGCGCACCGAGAAGGCGTATCGCGCAATCGTCTACGGTGAAGGCCATCGCGCCCCCGATCCTCTCACTGCGATCCGCAATGCCTACGACGCGGGAGTCACGGACGAATTCATCGAGCCGGTGGTAATCGAGCACGACGGTCGGCCGGTCGCCACGCTGCAGAACGGCGACGTCGTGATCTGCTTCAACTATCGGTCCGACCGGATGCGCCAGCTCGTCCGCGCGCTGATAGATCCGTCTTTCGATGGATTCGATACCCGCGGAGCGCCCAGGGTAAGCGTCACTACGCTCACAACGTACGACGTCACTTTTGACGTCCCTGCCGCGTTCGCCCCGCAGTCCATGTCGCGCATCGTCGCGGAAGTGCTGTCGGACGCCGGGCGTACCATCCTGAAGACTGCGGAAACCGAGAAGTACCCACACGTGACTTACTTCTTCAACGGAGGCGTCGAGGAACCTTACAAGGGTGAGGAGCGTGTGCTTGTGCCAAGTCCGAAGGTTGCAACTTACGACCTGATGCCGGAGATGAGCGCTCCCGGAATCACCGATGTGCTGTGCGGCGCACTCGACTCGCGGTCACACGAGTTCATTCTCTGCAACTACGCCAACGCCGACATGGTCGGACATTCCGGCTCCCTCGATGCAACGATACGCGCGGTGGAGACGGTGGACACGTGTCTTGCGCGCGTCCTTCAATCGGCGGAGCGCGGGGGTTATCGGCTTCTCGTAACCGCCGACCACGGTAACGCGGAGATGATGATCGATCCGGCGACTGGTGGTCCGCACACAGCGCACACGACGAGTCCCGTTCCATTCGTCGCCATCGGTGACGACGCCCTTGTGCGTCTGCGCTCGGGCGGCGCTTTGTGCGATGTTGCCCCTACTATATTAGGAATGCTCGGTATCGATCGCCCCTCGGAAATGACCGGAACGCCTCTTGGAGTCAGCGGATGAAAGTTTTTCTGTTCGTGTCGTGCAGTCTGTTGCTCGCACTGCCTCTTGGAGCGCAGGTCAGCGTCGGTTATCCGCCGAACCAAAGTCCGTTCCGCGATCTGGAGTTCAAGCAGGAGCTCACTGCGTTCGGAGGCTACCTCAAGGCGGGTAAGGACCCGGCCGGTGCCGCGCCGCAATCCGGGCCGATCGCGGGACTTCGTTACGAGATCACCGTCGGCGGACCGGCGCAGCTTGCGGTCCGCTTCGCGCGCGCCAATACCGAGCGCAACGTCATTGATCCGACACAGCCTGCTGCATCGCGGAATCTCGGCACGCAGAGCTGGCCGATTTATCTGGCGGATCTCGGCCTCTCGCTCAATCTCACTGGGCAACGAAGCTGGCACGGCGTGGTTCCCGTGATACATACCGGTTTCGGAATCGTGACGGATGCCGGCAAGAAAGTTGACGCGGATCCTTACCGGCTCGGCACCACATTTGCCATTTCATTTGGCGGCGGGCTGCGCTTCGTGCCCGGCGGACGGTTCCAGATGCGCGCGGATGTCGGGACGTACATGTATCAGATCAAGTATCCCACCGCGTACTACACGCCCGCTTCGGACGAGACCGCGGTGCTCGAGAACAGCCAGGCCAGGAACCTGTGGAAGAGAAACCCGGCGCTGACGCTCGGGGTGTCGTACTTCCTCTTCCGATAACCGGCGCGCGCCGCGCGCCGAGCGGCGCGGAGGCCAGATGGCTGAAGACTTCGACAACACCGACGACATCGCGAATCTCTCCGACGAAGAGTTGAGAGCACTCGTTCGCGCGGAGTTCCGCGCGCATCGCGCGATCGACGCCAACGACATCAGCGTGGACGTCGCCGACGGACATGTGTCGCTAAGTGGCAGAGTTGGAACCGAGGAAGAGCTCCGCATCGCCGACCATCTTCTGACGGATGTGATCGGACTCGCGGACGTGGACAATCAACTCGTCGTGGACGAGATCAGACGAGCCGAAAGTCCGGAGGCGATTGACGAGCATCTCGCCGACGAGGATGAGCACGCTGGTCTCTTGCTGGGTGATGTAGCCGTCCCGTTGAGTGCTGAAGCCGAGCATCTCGCCGACGACCGGAATCTCAATCCATCGGGAACGCACGAAGTCGGTGAGGCAATCGAGCAGGCGGCGCCGTGGATTCCCCCCGAGAGTCCTACCCCGGAGGGTGTTGGCGGGCAGGATATGCCGGC
>WNGF01003594.1_pt1 | contig 20912 bp, 27 predicted proteins | sample 5400641 | NCBI WGS metagenome assembly WNGF01 (sample SAMN13153371, study PRJNA577476) | soil metagenome | isolation source: 80 cm soil or saprolite under grassland replicate 2 | place: USA:California | collected 2016-06-15 | reverse complement strand
GTGGTTGTCCGCGGCGCGCGCGAGCGTGTAGTGAAACGCCGTGTCCTCATCGACGAACGGGCGATCGTGGGCAATCGCGTCACGCTGGCGCTCCAACGTTTGCTCTAACTCGGCGACAGCTTCAGGCGTAGCGCGCATCGCGGCCAGGCGGGCAATGCCCGGCTCGATCAGCTCACGGACCTCGAGGACTTCGGCCATTTCGCGCCGGCCGCGCAGAATCGCCGCCGCCAGCGGGGGTACCAGCGCCTCGGTATCGGCTGAGCGGACGAAGGTCCCGCCACCCTGGCGCGACTCGATGATGCCTTGCATCTCCAGGGCGCGCAGAGCCTCGCGGACGGAGGTACGACTGACGCGGAAGCGCTCGGCGAGCTCGCGCTCGGGCGGGATCTGGTCACCCGGCGCCCAGCGGCCCTCTCGGATCAGCGCATGGATCTGATCGACGATGTGCTCGTAGATCCGACTGCGTCTGACGGGCTCCAGCACCACGTCCGGAGGTTCTGCGCCGGCCAACTCGCTAACCCCCCTTTTGAGAATGGGCACAGGATAGCCGAACCGTGCTGCTAGACTGCCCGACGTTATGGCGTTCAACTTCTTTCGGCGCCAGTTGAACGATCGCGAGCGGGCGGTTGCTGACCGGCTGCCGCCGGGGCAGTACCTGACTGAGAAGTGGCCTGTGCTCCACTACGGCAAGGTGCCCAAGGTCGACCTGTCCACGTGGTCCTTTGATCTGGACGGCCTGGTCGAATCGCCGGTCCATCTGACATACGAAGAGTTCAAACGCCTGCCGCGCAAGCAAGTGCAGTCAGATGTCCACTGTGTGACGCGCTGGTCGCTGCTGGACAGCACCTGGGAGGGCGTACCGGTTTCCGAGGTCATGAAGCTGGTTGAACTCAAGTCCCAGGCAACGCACGTGATGGTTCGCGCCGAGCACGGCTTCACCGCCAACCTGTCGCTGGACGACTTCCTGCGCGATGAGAACACGCTCGTCGACACCCGTAATGGCGAGCCGATACCGCCCGAGCACGGCTGGCCGCTGCGCCTCTTCGTCCCGCACCTCTACTTCTGGAAAAGCGCCAAGTGGGTGCGCGGCCTCGAATTCATGGCCGGCGACCGCCCCGGCTTCTGGGAGCAGTATGGCTACCATATGCGCGGCGACCCCTGGCAAGAAGAGCGCTACGGCTGGCAATAAGGCCGCCAGGCGGTCAGCACGCCGACCGTCCAACGCCAACCGAATACCGGGCGCACCCGCGCGGCCACGCGGCACCCCGCCGAACCGGGGTCCGGGGCGGAGGCAGGCAGAACCGCCAGTCGGGCATGCGCCATCGAAACCGCGTGCCGCTCCCGCACGGGGTCCGGGGCGGAGCCCCGAAAAGCCCCTACCCAGCACTCCGCAGGAGAAAAGGCCATTCCGCGTGAGCGCGTGCATCTACGGCGGCGCACGCACCAGCCTCAACAGCTATACTTCGCCGACCCTTTCTGCCACGCACAAAACCACCAGCGTGGCTGCATACCCAGAGAAAGGAGGTCGTGGTGCGAGAGTACGAGCTCATGGTCGTCCTCGACCCGAACCTTGAAGAAGCGGCGGTCGACGCGCTCAACGCGCGCATCGCCAACCTGGCAACTCAGCGCGGCGGCAGCGTCGAGAGCGTCGACAATTGGGGCCGCAAGCGCCTGGCATACCCCATCAGTCGCTACCGTGACGGCGTGTACATACTCAGCCGGCTCAAAATGCCGCCCACCACAGCGGCCGAGATCGAGCGAGCCCTCAAGCTGACCGAGAGCGTCATCCGCCACTTGCTGGTCCGCGCCGAGGGCCTAACGCAAACTCCGGCACAAGTGCGGGGCTAGAGCGCGCCATGGTCGCCAAGCTGACGCTGGTCGGGAACCTGGGGGTCGACCCAGAAGTGCGCTACACCGCGGACGGCAAACCGGTCCTCTCGTGTCGTGTGGCGTCCAACTACCGCAAGCGCGTCCAGGAAACGCGCGAGTGGGTCGACGCGACGAACTGGTACCGCGTGAGCCTGTTCGGTCGCCTGGCGGAACGCATGTCCGAGCAGATCAGTACTGGTCGTCTGGTCAAGGGCGCGCGCGTCGTGGTCTTCGGCCGACTCGAAGCGACTGCCTACCTCGATCGCAACAATCAGCCACAGCCCAGCCTGGACGTCGTCGCCGACGACTTGCTGCTGATCGACAGCCGCCCACGCGGCGAAGGTGACTACGCTCCCGGCGATTACGAAGCGGCTACCCCAGCGACCAGACCGGCCCAGCAGCCGGCGCGCAGCCAACACCCGGAAGAGCCGGCCGACCTCGAGGACCTTCCCTTCTAGTTGGCGCTCTTCGAGGGCTTCCGCCTCGACTATATCGACACCGGCGAAGCCACGCTGCGTGTTCGTCAAGGTGGCTCGGGGCCGCCGCTGCTGCTGCTGCACGGCCACCCGCAGACGCACGTCATGTGGCACAAGGTCGCGCCGCTCCTGGCGAGACACTTCACTGTGGTAGCGCCTGATCTGCGCGGATACGGCGAAAGTTCGAGACCGCCGACAACCCCGGATCACGAGCCGTATTCGAAGCGCGCGATGGCCCGCGATCAGATCGCACTGATGCGCCAGCTCGGGTTCCATGACTTCAACGTGGCAGGCCACGATCGCGGCGGGCGCTGTGCCTACCGCATGGCACTCGACCATCCGGCTCAGGTGCGCAAGCTCGCCGTGCTCGACATCGTGCCTACGAGCGAAGCGTTCCGCGTCGCTAACCGCGAGTTTGGCCTCGCGTACTGGCACTGGTTCTTCTTAGCCCAGCCGTTCGATCTGCCCGAGCGGCTACTCAGCGCCTCACCCGAGACCTACTACGCCCGAAATAAAGAGCTGTTCGACCCTGAGGCGTTCGACGATTACTTTCGCTACGTGCGCCAGCCCGAAACGATCCACGCGATGTGCGAGGACTATCGCGCGGGCGCCACATACGACTACTTTCTCGACGAGTGGGATCGCGGAACGAACCGCATTGCATGTCCGGTGTTGGCGCTGTGGGGCGTGCGCGGACAACTGCCGAAATTCCACGACGTGCTGGCCGTATGGCGCGAATGGGCGACCAATGTCGACGGTCGGGCCCTCAATTGTGGACACTATCTAGCCGAAGAAGCGCCCGACGAGACCTACGCCGCGCTCGAGGCATTCTTCAGCGCCTGATCTCGCTATACTCAACCGACCTTTCTGCTCCCGTCGCAGAACGGGGGCTGCAACCCAGAGAAAGGAAATAACGACCTGTGGTTATAGCCACCGCTTCGTCCGCGCCTGCTGGCGCTCGCCCCGCTGGCCGCCGCCGTCCTGGTGAATTTGGCACCGGTGGAGGACGCAAGTTCACCCCGCGCCGCAAGGTGTGCGCGTTCTGCGTCGACAAGATCAAGGAAGTCGATTACAAGGACCTCGGTCGCTTGCGTCGTTTCCTGTCTGAGCGCGGCAAGATCGAGCCCCGCCGCAAAACCGGCACATGCGCGGCGCATCAGCGCTCGCTGAATGTCGCGTTGAAGCGCGCCCGCGGGCTGGCCATGCTGCCGTTCACGGCCGAGCACATCCGCATTACTGGCGTGCCAGTGCGTGAGCCAGGTGCAGGGCCATTCCGCGGCGGACGTGGGCCTCGCCCCGGCGACGTCCCGGAGGGCGGCGAAGAGGCTCCGGCTGCCGACGCGGCTGCCCCTGGCGCCGATGGCACCGCTCCTGCCGCCGATGGCACCGTTGCTGCTGCCGCTAGCGCCGAGGTGCCCGCGCCCGTGGAGGACACTGGCCCAGTGCCATCGCCCGAGAGCCCTGAGAAGGTCGCCGAATCGGACTCGGCCCAGGGTACCCGCGACACACCCGCCACGGGCCCGACCACGCCCGAGTCGTAGGCCGCCGAGTCTCGCGTGCGCAACACGCCACCAGCAGGGCCGCGCCGTGTGCGCTCGGCGCACGAGAGCCGCAGCGCGACGGTACGCGCCGCGGCGGCGGCGCCAAGTAAGCGCCAGAAGTCGCACTGGCAGCGCGAACAGCATCAGCTACACATGCTGTACTTCGCCGTGGGCGGGCTGGTCCTGGTGGTGCTGACTATCTTCGCCGGCGGCCTGTTCTACGACAACGTCGTCCGTGCCAACGAAACGGTCGCCCAGATCGGCTCGGACAACATCAGTGCGGCGCAGCTCGTCGAAGAGATGAAGCCCGCGGCGCGGCGCATTGACGCCCAGGCCAAGAAGTCTGGCGGCGGCTCGCAAGTCACGTCTGTCGTCGATCAGCAGAAACGCGCGTTGCCGGATCAGACGCTCAACGATCTGATCGATCGCCACCTCATTCGGCAGGAGGCAGATCGGCGCGGCATCAACGTGTCCGCGTCCGAGCTCGACGACAAGGAGCGCGAAACCGTCGCGCAGTTCAATCTTGCGGTCAATCCATCGCCGACGCCCGAGCTGACGGCCACACCGGAAGGCGCGCCGACGACGGTGCCCACGCCGTTTCCGACGCCCGATCTATCGATCACCCCGACCGCAATCCCGACCCTTGACGCGACTGGCTACGCGCCCGCGCTACAGGATTTGCTCGATCGTAACAACCTGACCGAGCCCGAGCTCCGCGACGAGCTACGCGATCAGATGCTGCGCGAGCGCGTCGAGAAGGTCGTTGGCGAGGAACAGGTCCCGGCTAGTCAGGAACAGGTTCACGCGCGACACATCCTGGTGAGCACACAAGACGCGGCCAAGGACGTCGTGACCCAGCTACAGGGCGGCGCCGACTTCGCCGAGCTGGCGCAGAGCCTGTCCACCGATCCTGGCTCCAAGACCAAAGGCGGCGACCTGGGCTGGTTCTCGCGGGGCGTGATGGACAAGCCCTTCGAAGATGCGGCATTCGCGCTGCAACCCGGTCAGCGCAGCGACGTCGTCAAGGGCGCGAACGGCTACCACGTCATCGAAGTCCTGGAACGTGACCCCAACCGGCCTTTGCCGGACACGCAGCTGCAGTCGCTGCGTCAGAAAGCCGGCGGCGATTGGCTGGACAGCAAGCACAGTGGCCCTGATGTCAAGCTGCAGCTCAATGCCGGCACGCGTGATTGGGTGCTCTCGCGCATCGGCGTGCGGCCTTAGCCGAGCTCAGCGATAGCTGACAAACAGCATCCCGAGCATCTGCGCCAGCAGACACACCACGATCAGGCACGCCAGGAGCGCTGCCAGCCGATTGGGACGAGTCGGGATTGGCTCGTGCGTCTCGATTTGGCGCCGTAACGGTGCCAGCTGAGGCAGGTCGCTGCCGCCCTCGAGCACTCGCAATTGAACGAGCTCGTCGCGATCCAATACGCGATCGCGCGGGTCACTGCACGAGCGCGCGAGGACATATGGCAGGAGCTCGTCGCCGTCGGCGACCAGTGCACTGAGGCGCGCCTGACGAGTCTTGAGCGCGAGCGGAAGGCGCTGTGCCGCCAGCAGCGTGGCACGCAGCGCGGCGAGCTCTTCGTTCTCCATGCGGGGCTCACTAGTGAGTGTAGGACGTGGCCTTGAGGGCTTCAAAGATGCCCGGAGTAGACTGGGCTGGTGAGTCCTGAAGACCGCATTGCGCGCATCGAGCGGGGCGCCGAGGGCTTGATCGCGCGCCTCGAAGGGCTGCCCGAGCAGGCGCTCTACCAGCCACCGGCGGCCGGCGAATGGCCGGTCATGAGCACGCTGGCGCACGTCGTCGAAATGCTGCCGTACTGGGCGCATCAGGCAACTCGGATCAGCCAAGACCCAGGCGCGCCGTTCGGCCGAACCCATGACGATCCCGGTCGCCTGGGCGCAATCGCCGAGCACGGTAGCGATGCCGTCGACGTCGTTCGCGCCGCCCTGCGCACGAGCGTGGACGAAGCCGTCGCGACGCTGCGTGCGTTACCCGATGCCGCGTGGGATGCGCGCGGCGTACACCCGCGCCGCGGTGAGATGACCGCGCGCGACGTGGTCGACGCGTTCATGGTCGAACACGTCGAAGAGCACGCGGTCCAGGTCGATGCGGCGCTCAGCGCGTTCGGCTACTCGCCGTCCCAGGTGCCGTAGCTGCGTCGGAAATAGATCAGCGGTTTGGTCCCGGGCGCAGGTGGATGCCCTGTGTCGACCTGGCCCAGAAAGACGAAGTGGTCGCCAGCTTCGATCTCCTGCACGACGCTGCACTCAGCGTGGGCGATCGTGTCCGTATGCAGCCAAGGCATGCCGTTGTGGGCTGGTCGCCAGGAGGTGTGGGCGAACTTGTCGGGCTCTTTCGAGGCGAACAAGTTGGCCAGCTCACCCCGCCCCGCGGACAGGTAGTTCACTACGAACTTCTTGCTGTGGCGAAGCCCAGGCAGCGTGTTGCTGTTCTTGTCGACGCACACGAGCATCAGCGGCGGGTCGGCGGACACGCTGCACAACGCGTTCGACGTTAGCCCGCGTGGCTCTTGATCTGCATCGATCGTGGTCACGATGCTCACGCCGGTCGGAAAAGCGCCCATGATGGCGAAGAAAGTCGCCCGATCCATTACTGGATCAATCTACCGTGTCAGGCAGCGAGAACGTTCGAGCGGCCGGCGCGCTTTGGCGCGATAGAGCGCGGCATCGGCCACTTTGAACAACGAGTGCAAATCAGTGCCGTCCAGCGGGTATTCGGCGACGCCCGCGCTAAAGGTCACCCGGGACGTACGCCCGTCGGGCGCCACAAACTCTTCGGCCTGCACCGCCTCCAACGCGCCGACCAGGCGGTGGTGGTCGTCTACGACGAGGCCGTCGGCATCCCAGCCGACGATGTGCAGCGCATCTGCGACCCTTTCCAACGCGGCAGCAACGTCGAAGGCCGCATCAACGGCACGGGCATCGGTCTGAGCAGCTCGCGGCGCATCGTCGAGCGCCACCGCGGTCGGATCGAGGTCAACAGCATCCCAGGCCGCGGCAGCGCCTTCACCGTCTACTTGCCGCTCAACGCGTAATCGCTACCTCGTCGGGCAGAAGCAGGACCCGTCGGAACTCGACGACGAAGTCAAAATCATCCTGTTCGAGATTGGCCGGACGAACGCCAGCATAGACCGTCAACCAATCAGCCAGGACGCTCGCCAATCGCTGGCGTGAGGCAGTATCGAGGCGGAGCTGCGTCGCTCCGTCGTCGTGCTGCGCGAGTTCGATCCGGAGCATGGCAAGCCTCCTTGCTAGTCGCTCCTGGGACCCGTCAAGTCAGTCTTTGCCCACATTGGCAACGACCTGACGCGGCAGGGTACACCCACCCAGAGCCAACGAAATGGTCTGTCAAGCCGTTGCGCACAAATCACTTGATTTGGACGCACAGAGGCCGGTCAAGGACCGATATGCAGAAATAGACGGGCCCGTCGTCGTCGGCCTTGGCGGCAAACGCCGAATCACTCACCGTGCTCATCAGCAGGACCACAATCGCGACCGATCGGGCATTCGGCTTCGACAGAGCATAGCTTCGGCTCCACTCCCGCATCTGAATGGGTCGAAGCCTGCGCGCCAGGCGACGGCGGTGCAGTGAGTTAATTCACACCATGGGCATGGGATCTGCTTCACGAGGGGCATGCCTGAAGTCGGTTTGGGTCTCGCGCTGGAGCGATTCACGCTCCTCGCGCACGGGGAGGTCTACTGCGTAGTCGACATCGTTGACGAAGGGCCGGCCAGCATTGTGCTGACGGCCCTACCAGGCTTTCCACTGGAAGTCGACAATGACAAGGCCCGTCAGTTCGTTGCGGCCTGGCGACAGCGTGCGGAGTTAGAAGCGCAGTCCTTCGAGGTGCGGCAAGAGCAACGAGAAGTCTAAGCAACCATCGAGTCGCCGCGCGGCGGACCTTGCCAGATAGGGCCGCCCGAAGGCGGCCCTACTTGCGCTATGGGTTGACTGTGACCAGCGTGGAGCCGATCTCGGCCGAGGCGTCGCGGTAACTGATCCGGCCCATGTACCGGGTGCCGCCAGTCAGTTCGCTCCAGGAAACGGCGACGCTGGCCGTTCCACCGACGCTGGCTGTCGTTGTGCTCGGCGTCACGGTCAGATTGCCCGCCGCCGTGCTCGGTACCAACCAACTGAAGAGCGTGTAGACGGCCGACGTGCCGTCGGTCTGCCAACCGTGCACGTACAGCTGGTAGGTGCCAGCCACTGGCGAACGAAGGTCGATCGACTCCGCGCTGGTACCACCGGCGCTCGAGCCTACCAGCGACAGAGCTCCGCCGCCACCTACCTGGTACAGGTACAGGTCAATGTCGTCAGCGCCATCAGTGAACGCGTCGAACAACTGGAAACGCGCATGAGTGGTGCCTGACGGAACCGTGAAGGTGTGCACCTGAATGCCCTGGTTCGCGTCTGGCTTGGCCGTGTCGAAGTTGTTTGTGGGATCGTCCGACACGGTCCGCGTTTCCGTCGCGGCTGCTACCAGGCCCTGCGGCAAGGCGGCGAACGTGCCGCTGTTGCCGAACTGAACCGACACGTTCTGCGAGCCGGTTGTCGTGGTGCCAATAACCACGGCGGGCGCAGACAACTGGACTGGCCGCACCACCAGCGGGCTGCGGACGTTGTGTCCACCCCGTCCATCGCTCCAGGTCAGCGAGCCGAACGCGTACTTGTCGAACGCCGCCCCGTTGGACGTGAACGAGATCTGGTACGACCTCGTTTCGCCTGCCTTGAGATCGAGCTTGCTCGGCGTGACCGTCACATCCACACCGCTGGGCGCCTGGACACTGACCTTGTAGCTCGCGTTGCTGGGGCCCACGTTCTTGACCTTGCGGGTGACCGTCCGAGTACCGGCCAGGGCGCGGATCGTCACCGACGGCACGTTCAGGTCGGTCGGCGCGATGACCGGGGCCGGGCTCGTTCCGAAGCAGAGGGTGCACAGGCCCTGACTGCGCAGGAAGCCGCGGTAATCGTCGAACCCTGCTGGATAGACGAGACCGGGGTCGCCGGCGAGGTTCGGGACCACGTGGCCGCCGCCGAAGTCGAACGCATCGGCGGACGTGACGCCGTCCTCTTTGAAGACGTTCTGCCGCGCGGAGGTAATGATTGCCGATTGCATCTCGGCCGGCGTCAGATCGGGCCGCAGGTCCTTCAGCAGGGCGCCGATGCCGGCGATATGCGGACTGGACATCGACGTGCCGCCAATCGACTGGAACAACTGGCCGGGCGCGGCGTTGGTCTCGACCGGGCTATTGCCGGCCAGAATCTGCACGCCGGGCGCGGTGATGTCTGGCTTCAAAAGGTCGCCCGTGCTGCGGTCATTCGGCAGGAGTGGCCCGCGCGACGAAAACGCGGCCATGATATTGCCGCCGCCGAGCTCCTTAATGCCACCGGCGAGGGACGCGCTAGCCGAGGCGCCGGCCGACGCGATGTACGCCTTGATGGCCAGGCCGCTCGAGCGCTTCACGTGCACGGTCGGCACGTGGTGGGTGTCGCTCATCAGCCTGTCGGTTTCGGCGGCCGTGTACAGAACCATACCGACACCGCCTGCTTCCTTCACAGCGCGGCTGCGCGCGGCACGCGAGTAACTGCCCTCACAGACGACGATCTTGCCTGTGACGAGCGCAGGGTTGAGGCCGGTCAGGCAGCCCTCGCTGCCCGCCTTGGCTCCGTCCACGAGCGCCGTTGACGACAGTGCACCGGTGATGGAGATGCCCTTGTACGTCTGGCGATTGCTGAGGGTGACCGTCCCGACCCAGGAACGGTTCTGCGTACTCGCAGCCACCGTCGTCAGCCACGGCCCACCATGATCGACAGTGCTCGCGTCAGGGCCGTCGTTGCCCGCCGACGCGGCCACGAACACCCCAGCCTGCCGGGCGAACAGGAACGCTACGTCGTCCGAGTCGAGGTAGTCGGGGTCCCCATCGCCGATCGAGTAATTGATCACGTCGACGCCATCGGCAACGGCGGCGTCGATCCCGGCGACCAGGTCGGTTACGGCGCACCCACCGGGCCAGCAGGCCTTGTAGGCGGCGATGCGCGCACGCTGCCACCGGCGGTCATGTACTGGTAGCCAGCCAGCATGATGAAGAATCCGGCTGCGGCCAGGCCGATCGCCGCGCCCGCCGTCATGAGCGTGTCGAACAACTTCACAATTGGGCCTACGTCCATTACGCACGGACCTCCGGTTTCTTGAGGTGCGAACCGCCAGAGATGCGACTGGCGCATGCGCCAGCCACTCGCGCCCAGTGTCCAGACGAGGCGTCCCAGTGCCGTGCCGATGGCGTGCCAATGGCGTCCAGATGCCGTGCCAAAGGCGTCTCCGCACCGACCGTGCTGGAGCAAAAGCGTCTCGATGCCGTGCCAATGCCGTCCGGAATGGCCGGGCGGCGAGGCTCAATTTTGACTTCAGCCTTTTGCGGCAGACACGCTGCGTTCGATCTCTGTAACGGAGAGACGTCGACCGCGCGGCGGTTCAAGGTAGCGCTGCGTGAACTCGCTGCGGCCGAGCTACTCGAGCTCGACCCAGCCGAACTGCTGCAGGCGTGGCCCGACCTGCTCCGGCTGGGTGCCGAAGTGCAAGAGTGGGCGTTTGATGACGAGTCCTGGTAGAGGTTCCGGGCGTCGAACAGGTTCCTACCGCTGAGGAAATCCTGGAGGATGTAGGTGAGACCAGCCGGCTGATCGCGGCGGCGTGCGACAGATACGCGAGCGTCTGCCGAACGCCATGCTCGGTCAGGTATTGCGTCAGCTCATCGTGCAGATCGCGGCGCAGCCGCCGCCGCTCCTCCTCGCGGGCAGTGACCAGCCGCTCGCGCGAGCGCTGCAGCTCCGCGCTCAAGCGCACCGCGTGAACGGCCACACCCGCCTGGCGCGCGAGGTCAGCGACGAGCTGGAGGTCCGACTGGCTCCAGTCCTCACCGGTGGCGGGTCGTCCGAGCCGCAGCTCGCCGACACTCTCGTGGTGGTAGGCGAGCGGCAACCGCACGACATCGGCGTCGGGCGCTCCGGCGGCAGCAGCGACAGCCATCCCGTTGGCTTCGGGCCGCGCAGACGAGGCGAGGTCCGCCACGGCCGCAGCGCGCGGAGCGGGCATGCTCGTGGCTTGATACGAATCTGCCCGCGCTCAGGCCGGGACAGGATGAACGTACTGGCCGGGCACGGACTCGGCGAGTCGCACGGCTACAACGGCCGACGCCAGCACCAGCGCGACAGCCAGCACGGCGAGAGCCCAAAAGCCGGCCATCTCCGCCAGCGGGCCACCCAGCAGCGGCAGCGTAAACGAGGCGAGGCCCGCGAAGCTGTCGACCACGCCCACGGCGCGGCCGCGCTCGACCGGCGGCACGCTATCGGCAATACGTGCGGTGACGGCGACATTCACGCACGACCAGCCGACACCAACCAGGATCAGGCCGGCGGCCATGACCCAGTAATCAGACGTGAGCGGCCCGAGCACGGCCCCGAAACCCACGGCCGTCAGCCCGATCAGGGTTACGTTGCGCGGCCCGAAGCGGTCGGTGAGTCGGCCCAGCGGCAAGGACAGCCCGTACATCCCGACAACGTGGGGCCGAGACCGCCAGTGAGATCAGCGTCAGCCGGTGGCCCTGGTGGGCCATCGCCAGCGGCGTGAGGGCCATCATCATGGCCATTCGCGTGTGCCGCGAACATCGCCAGGAAGCCGACACACAGGGGGTGGTGGACCAGCCAGGCGCGCAGGCCGGTTCCATGAGCCAGCACCAGGTGCTGCTGGTCGGGTGAGGGCGGTCGATAGCCCGGGTAGAAGCGCGTCAGGTTGGCGGCGGTGGTCTTCGGGTCGGGCTGGATCAGGAAGACCAGCGCCATGCTCGGGACCACAACGACCGGGACCAGCAGCCAGGCCAACGCGCTGGGGTCCAGTCCCACCGCGCCAGCCCCCGTCTGCGCGGCGCCGACCAGCACCGGCCCACCCAGCGCGCCAAGAAGCGAGCCGGTAAGGACGTAGCCGAGGCCTTCGGCCCGCCGCTCGGGCAGGTACATGTCGGCGGCCGCCGTGCGAAGCTGCTGGTCGGCGCCAACGACCAGTCCGAAGACGAGCAGACCCGCGATGAACAGCGGGAACGAGGTGAGGACCATCGCGAGCCCCACGCCGACCGACCCGAGCAGGCGCAGCACGAGCCCAAGCAGCAGGCCAGCTCTTCCGCCGTACGTGTCCACCACCCAGCCGATGGGATATGCGATCAGCAGCCGCGCGACATAAAGCAGGCTGGTCCCGAGCCCGGCGAGCGCGAGCGACCCGAGCAGGCGCTCGATCATGATGCCGCCGAGCGTGGGACGAGCTGGGTGCCAACGCCCACGAAGGCTTGTGTAGCCGCCAGCAGGAGCGTGTTGCGCCTGATCAGCGGCGGAATAGCACCGCGGCTGTTCGCCTGCGCTCGATGAGCAGGGATCACCGACGGCCTCGGTGTCAGCCTTGCGGGACCGGCTGGAACACAGTCGGGTCCTGCACGAGCAGGGGGGCCGCGCTGCGGAAGATCTCCGCGTAGCGGACACCGACAGGCGGCCGTAATACAGGTCCTCGGCCCTCGTAGAGCGTGAGCAAGTGGTCTGCTGGCAGCGATGTGCTGAATCTTCTCGATGCCGAGCTCCTAGTATGAGGGGGTCTCAGGAGTTCTCGCGTGCAACTCTTGAGGCTGCCGCCGCGCCCGACCCCTCTTGTTACGCACCCTCAGCAGGCTCATCGTCTTGTGCATCACGCGCGTCATCATCTTCGGGATCGACAGGAAGGAAGGCGGCAATCACGTGAATGACCCGATCCCACTGAGCCCTATCCAGGTCAGCTAAGTCCCGCGCGGATTTGCTGCCTGATCCACTCTGCATTGCTGGTCTCGACCGCGCGGGCTCTGATGGCGTCAAGCGCCTCGACAATGCTGTCATAGATTAAATTGCCGAGCTCCTCACGCGTGCGCGCGCTCGGACCGTGTACTGCGTCGCGGCAACTTCTGCTCCCTCGGTGACGTGCATGCCAGGCGGCCCACCGACCAGCGCCGGCGACGAGTATGGTCTGTTAAGCCCCCGTGTTCCAGGACTTGCGTGTCATCGATTTCCATGCTCATTTCCCCGTCGTGGGCGACCCGTCCACCGGCGCGGGTCCGCGTGCCTACGCGCCTGGATCGGCTGCGGCAGAACAATCTGAGTACCTGCGCGCCCGGGCGGCGCGCCAGCGCGCTGCGTGGCGCCTGGCTTGGGACTTTCCCGAGCCAGAGTCCAATCACGACATGCCGGCCTGGGATGTGCAGGCCGACCGTTGGCTGGCCGAGCTTGACCGCTACGGCATCGAGCGCGTCGCCTTCGCCACCGGCGGCAACAATGACATGCTGGCCCAAGTCGTGGCCCGCCACCCAGAGCGTTTCCTTGGCTTCGCCCACCACGACCCGTTCCAGCCCAACGCGGCCCAGGAGATGAAACGCGCGGTCGACAACCTCCACATGCGCGGGCTGAAGATCCTGGCGCCCGCCCTCGAGCGGCGCATCGACGACCGCCAGCTCTACCCGCTGTGGGAGACCATCGAGGAGCTAGGCGTGCCGGTGCTCATCCATTTTGGCATGCTGGGCGCGGGGGGCGGGATCTCCTGGAATGGCCGCGATCACCCTGGTCCGCTTGAGCAGGTGGCCAAAGACTTTCCGACCATCTCGTTCGTGGTCCCGCACTTCGGGATCCAGTACGTGACCGAGTTGTTGTTCCTGTGCTGGGCGTGCGACAACGTCAACGTCGACACTTCGGGCTCCAATCAATGGATACGCTGGATGCCATACCCACTCACGCTGGACGACTTGCTACGTAAGTTCTACGAGACTATCGGTCCAGAACGGATCCTGTTCGGCAGCGATTCGAGCTGGTTTCCGCGTGGCTTCAGCATCCGCTACCTGCAGGACCAGATCCGCGCCTGCCGCTTCATGAATATGCCCGACGCGGCGCTGCGCAAAATCTTCGGCGAAAACGCCGCGCGCCTGTTTCGCCTGCCCGGTACACCTCAAGGAGGGGCTGCATGAGCAACCAGATGCCCGCACCCACGCCCGAGCGCTTCAACCGCCGCCACTTGCTGCGCACACTGGGTGGTTCAGCCTTCGGCGTCGCAGCCGCTAGCGTGCTGGCCGCATGCGCCGCTGGCTCGACCGCCAAGCCAGGCGGCGCCGCGCAGCCCACCCAGCCCGCCGCGCCTGCCGCTCAGCCCACCCAGGCGGGTGCGCCGGCGGCGAAGCCCACCACTGCCGCGGCCCCCGCCGCTCAGCCAACCACCCAGGCTGCGCCGTCGACGCCCCAGAAGGTGTCGATTGAGTACTGGCAGTAGTTCTTCCAGGGGAAGCAAGACCTCATCAATACCCTCATTCCGGAGTTCCAGAAGCAAAATCCGAACATCGAGATTGTCCACAACAGCAGCATCCCGTACGAGCAGTACCAGCAGGCTCTGGCGACCGCCGCGCCAGCCGGCCAGGGACCAGATGTCGTCAACCTTTACTACGGCTGGCTGGCCAAATACATTCAGTCTGGGTACATCATAGAGTTGCCTACGGACGCCTTCCCGGCGGCCACGCTGGAGAAAGACTTCTTCCCCGTCGTCCAGGGGGCGAAGTTACAGGGCAAGTACTGGGGCGTCCCGACGGCGGTCCGCACACTGGCGCTGTTCTGGAACAAGGACCTCTATAAAGCCGTCGGGCTCGATCCCGAGAAGCCGCCAACCACCTGGGAGGAATTCGTCGAGCATGCGCAGAAGACGACGAAGCGCGGATCAGACGGCAAGCTCGAAACCGCAGGCTTCGCCTGGGGCCCTGACGGCCAGGGCCACCAGTGGTGGCGCGAATGCCTCAACCGCCAGAACGGGCTGCTGCCAATGAGCGCCGACCTCAAGAAGCTCAACTGGACCGACGCAAAGGGCATCGAAGCCTTCGCCTGGTGGACGGACCTGGTCACCAAACACAAGGTTGCGGAGGCGGGCTTCTACACGGACGATCAGACGTCGTTCAAGACCGGCCACGCCGCGTTGCACGTCGACGGCTCGTTCCGTGTGGGCGCCTTCGCCAAGGATGCCCCGGACCTGAACTACGCCATCGCGCCGTTGCCAGCTCACAAAGACAAGGCCACCTATGCCTCGTTCTGGGTCAACAGCATCACGAAACGCGCCACTGGCCCACGGCTGGATGCGGCAACGAAGTGGCTGCAGTACCTCACCACACCCGAAGTCATGCGCCAGTGGGTTGAGCAGGTGGGCGAGCTACCCGCTAAATCGGCCGTCGCCCGCGAGGAAAAATACGCCAAAGATGCCAAGCTCGCTCCGTTTCTGCAGTCGCTGGATTACGGGTACGCCACGTTCTTCGTCGACGAGGCCGCCGATCGCCAAGCGGTGCTGGACGCCGTCAACGAGGTGCTTCTGAACGGCACATTGCCAGAGCAGGCCGTCAAGGGCGCCAGCGAGAAAGTGCAGGCGATGCTCGACGAGTACTGGGCATCCGTCAAGGTGTGAGCCTCGCCCAGCGGCGCGCCCTCAGCGCCTATGCGTTCCTGGTCATCCCATTGATCTTCTTCGCGCTGATTCGCATCTTGCCGACCATCTCCGCGCTACAGGTCTCGTTCTACCAGTGGGACATGTTGTCAGACGTGCGGCCGTTTGTGGGATTCGACAATTTCCTGCGACTGTCGCGCGACCCGGTGTTCATCGCCGCGCTGGCCAACACGCTCAAGTACGTGGTTCTAGGCGTGCCCAGCGGCCTGGCGCTCGCGCTGCTGATCGCCCTCGGACTGCAGCGAGTCCGCCACTTTGCCGGGCTATTCCGCACCGTGTACTTCATCCCGTTCGTGACCTCGCTGGTGGCCGTAAGCTGGGTGTGGCGTTGGCTGTATCAACCGCAGCGCGGCAGCATCAACGAGCTACTCGGCGCGATCGGGATCCCTTCGCAGCCGTTCCTGCAGAGCACGTCGCAGGCGCTGCCTTCGATCGTGCTGGTCAACGTGTGGCACGACCTGGGCTTTCAGATTGTTATCTTCCTGGCGGGCCTGCAGGCCATCCCCGAGATCTACTACGAAGCAGCGCGCCTCGACGGCGCCGGCCGCTGGGCCTCCTTCCGCCACATCACCCTGCCACTGCTCAACCCCTCGCTGGTGTTCGTGGCCGTGACCAGCGCGATCAGCTCGTTGCAGGTTTTTACGCAGGTCCAGAACATGTCCGCGCAGGGCACGGGCGGTCCGTTGAACAGCACGCTCAGCCTGGTCCTGTACGTATATCAGAAGGCATTTGGGGGCGCGTACCAGATGGGTTACTCGGCGGCGATGACGGTAGTGCTGTTCGTGCTGATCTTGTGCGTAACTCTGGTTCAGCTCCGACTGCTGACGCGGCGCTATGAGTACTAGCGCCGGCACGCTGCAGGCCTCGGTCAGGCTCTCCGAAGCGGCGCAGGCACGGCGTGGGGCGTCCTGGGAGCAGTTGCTGCTGTACATCGCGCTAACTGTCCTGGGCGTGGCCATGGTGTTTCCGTTCGTGTGGATGGTCGCCACGTCGTTCAAGCACCCGGCGGACATCTACACCCTGTCGCTGATCCCCACCCGGCCCACGCTCGACAACTACATCACCGCGCTGACACGCTTTCCGTTCCCACGCTGGTTCGCCAACAGCCTGATCGTGGCAAGCGCGACGACGCTGAGCGTCGCGTTCTTCGATTCACTCACCGGCTATGTGCTGGCCAAACTGAGTTTCCCGTTCAAATCGCTTATCTTTGTTGCCATCCTCAGCACGCTCATGGTGCCCACCGAGATGCTGGTCATCCCCTGGTACATCCTGTCGGTCGACTACCAATGGACCGACACTTACTGGGGGATCATGTTCCCGGGCGTGATCTCTGCTTTTGGCGTGTTCCTGATGCGCCAGTTCATGGAGACCGTGCCTAACGAGTTACTGGACGCGGGGCGCATCGACGGCCTGGGCGAGTTCGGACTGTTCTGGCGCGTCGCGTTGCCGCTCGTGCGGCCTGCGCTGGCGGCGCTGTGCATCCTGACGTTCCTTGGCAACTGGAACGCTTTCCTGTGGCCGCTGATCGTCGCCCATGACCCGCTTATGCGCACGTTACCGGTCGGCCTTTCGCAGTTCTCATACGGCGAGGCGGGCTCGCGCTGGGAGTTGATCATGACCGGCGCCAGCATCGCCACCATCCCCGTGCTGGTCGTCTTCGCGATCTTCCAGCGCCAGATCATTCGCGGCATCGCCTTGACTGGCCTCAAGGGTTAGTGATGCCTAGCGGCACGCGGTTTCCGCACCCGGTGTACGCCTCGACGATCCTCGGCCCGCAGTTCCATGCCTCGCAGCGTTGGCTGTTCGAGCCAATGCTCGAGTCCAGCGAAGCGCACCTGCTGATGCTGGTCGAGCAGGGGCTGATGCCGCCCGAGCAAGGCCACCGCGTGTGGCACGCGCTGACCGAGCTTTCCCGGCAAGGAGCCGAATCGTTCGAGTACGCCCCGGATGTCGAGGACCTGTTCTTCCAGATGGAGGCGCGCATCCTCGAATTGGCGGGCGAAGTCGCGGGCGGCAACCTGCACCTGGCCCGGAGCCGCAATGATCTGGATGCCGCCATGGCGCGGCTGACCGTCCGCCGGCTGTTGCTGGAGACGCACGCGGCTCTGGAGGCCCTGCGCGTGACGTTGTTGCGCTTGATCGACGAGCACGTGCGTACCCTGATGCCCGGCCACACGCATACTCAGCCAGCGCAGCCAACCACCCTGGCGCATTATCTGGCTGCCACCGCCCAGGCGCTCGAGCGAGATGCCGCGCGCCTGCAGGCGGCTTTCGGGCGCACCAACCTGGGCCCCCTGGGCGCCGCCGCTCTGACAACCACTGGCTTCCCGATTGACCGCGCCCTGACTGCCCGCTTGCTCGGGTTCGATCGCGTGCTCACCAACAGTATCGATGCCATCGGCGGCGTCGACTACGCACTCGAAGGCCTGAATGCGCTCACTACATGCGTGCTGGGCCTGTCGCGCCTAATCCACGACCTGCTGCAGTGGGCGACGCGTGAATTCGGCGTGCTGCGCATTGACGATGCCTTCATCCAGATCAGCAGCATCATGCCCCAGAAGCGCAATCCGGTCGTGCTGGAGCATCTGCGCGCGCGAATCGGCTGGGTGCTCGGCGACGCCCACACCGCGGCGACCCTCGTCCACTCGGCCGCCCTGGGTGATACGGTCGACGTCGAGGACGAGTTCTACGAACCGCTCTTCCGTGCTTTTGCTCACGGCATCGAGGTGTTGCGCTTGCTGGAGTCGGCGCTTGCCACCTGCCAGTTCGACGTACAGCGCCTGGCGGCGCGGGCCGGCGAAGGCTTTACCACGGCCACCGAGCTGGCCGACACGCTCGTGCGCCGCGCCGGACTCTCGTTCCGCCAGGCGCACCGTGTGGCGTCGACGGCTGTCCGATTGTCCGAGGCCGACCCTGCGCGGGTGACCACGGACATGGTGGCCGAGGCGGCGCGCCAGGCGCTCGGTCGCGCCGTACACCTGGAAGAGGCAGACCTGCGTGCGGCGCTCGACCCATGGGCGTTCGTCGAACAGCGCCAGATTGCCGGCGGCCCGGCGCCGGAAGCCATGCGTGCGCATGTGGTCGATATGCGTCACCGACTGGAGGTCGACTGCGGCTGGCGCACCGACCGGCAGCAAGAAATCGAGTCCGCGCGCCAAGAGCGCCGGCGTCGCGGCGCGGGCCTGACTGCGACCTTGAAGACGACGTAGGAACCCAGTAGCCGTCTTCGCAGTCTGGATTGCTATGCCGCATCACAGCAGAATGCAGTAACGGGTGTTCTGATATCGAATGTTGTCGGCGCGCGAACATCTGGGCGCGAGCCAACGCGCAGTACGGTGACGCAAAGCAGGACGATCGGCACAGCTATCCAACGCGCCGCTCAGGCAGCCCGCGGCCGGCGTGGAGCGTGGCCCAGCGAGGTACGGACGAGCAGGTCAGGGCCGCGGTGCGGCTGCGGAACTGCGGTCGCAGTACGTGTGCGAGGACTGCTTTGCTCGGCCCGGCACTTACATCAGCGGCCTCCTGTCTGGCGGAGAGCACCCACGCGAGGTGGGCTTTATCGAGCGGGCTGGTTGCCGTTCGTCTGTTTGCACCCGGATACGCATCTATGTCTTGCCGCTCGTCAACCTCGCTCCGCGACTGTTGTGGCGGCCGGTCGGTCTCACGGCCTCTCCACTGTCGAGCAGGGACCAGTTGTCGAGGTGGCGGGTAAAGTCGCGTGCGGCTTGCCTGTACGACGAGCTCACCTTGCGCTCTCGTACGCCACGGACTTCCCAAAGTCGACCATCGTCGTCACGCCACCAATAGACCGCACGATCCGTTTTGCCCGGCCTATACGCTGCCAGTCTTGCTTCCAGATCAGCCGGACTGATTATCACGAAAAAGGGCACGACTCGGGCGCGATGCCCGCTCTCGTCTGGTGCATGGACAACGAATACGACGAAATCCACGCCAATTGATGTGGCTCGACCTAAAGCGTCCGGACCGAGTTGCGTCCACGAACTCCAACGGACGTACTCGCCGCCGATCATGAACGTGCGACTCCCCTTTACTTGCACGCGCACGATTCTGTTATCGCGTTCAGCCAAGAGGTCGATACCCACATCCTTGGTCGGGACGTACACGTGCCAACGGCGCTTTTCCAGGGCCTCACCAACCAAAAACTCCTCGTAATTGACGCCAAGGTGCAGCTGCATATCGCGTCCATCCTGCGACTGCTCGATCTCTGGCACCATTATGTTGCCAAGCGCGTGGTCAATGGATGAGTCGCGTTTCTACGCACCCGGCCTGCGTAATAACTCTGCTCGTCCACACTTGATTCTGCTGCTGAACCGCGGCGCCAGTCTGTCGGAAATACAGCACGTGCTCGGCCATGCCGACCCGAGCACCACGAAGCTGATCTACGCGCACTACACGCCGCGGTACCTGCGGGAGACCGTCGCGCGCTGTAGCGCCAGCCCCGCCGAGTTGGTGATGAGCTCGAGGCTGAGCAGGCGGGGCGTTAAATGGCGGCTGGCTCCCCAAGCAGATTCAGGAAGCTGTTGAGGCTTGTATAGACGATCACGTTTGACAGGTCGGGGTGGCCGCCAGCTCGCAGGAACGACTCCCACGTCTGGAATGCATGTAACTGGCCACCGGAAACTACGTAGATCGCGGGCGCGCCGCCCGCCGCCGCGCCGCGCCCGACAGGGGCGCGATGGAAGATCTCGGAAAGACGGGTGCTGGAGAACTGCATGCCCGGTTTGATAAGCGGGGACTGGCCGGGCAACATAACTCCTAAAATGCAAACATGGATTCTGAGATTGTGATCAACGTTAAGGGGGAGTGACGATGCCGCTCTATCTCTCGAGGTTCAGCTACACGCCAGAGACTTGGGCCAGGCTGATCGGCAGCCCAGAGGACCGTCGAAAGGCCGCGCAGGCGTACATCGAGTCGGTCGGTGGCAAACTCCACGGGTTCTGGTACGCCTTCGGCACACACGATGGCTACAGTCTATGGGAGGCCCCAGACAACGTGTCCATGGCCGCGGTTGCGCTGGCGATTACTGCCGGCGGCGCGCTGAGCTCGTTCGAAACGACAGTCCTGCTGACTGTCGACGAAACGATGGACGCCCTGCGCAAGGTCGAACAAGTTCAGTACCGACCACCCGGCGCGTAGCGGCTCCCGCGCTTCCTTCGAGTCATGACGGGGAACAGGGCTTTGGCGCGCCGTCCGCCTCGCACGCCCTGTTCCCTTGAAGATGAATGTTCTACAGACAGGCTCGCCGTCCACGCCGGTCGTTCAGCCTTGCTCACGACGGTCGTTTGGTTCGACCGTGTCGCCCCAGATCTTCATGCTAGCGAGTGCTGCGTCGTTGCATCAGAAAGAGAACGGGTCGGGCCCGAGCTACCACAAACGGGTGTTTCCGTCGATGGCCGTCTTGATGACCTGATCGAGAGATAGCTGTCGGCCTGCTTTCCAGG
>WNGF01008711.1_pt1 | contig 20917 bp, 15 predicted proteins | sample 5400641 | NCBI WGS metagenome assembly WNGF01 (sample SAMN13153371, study PRJNA577476) | soil metagenome | isolation source: 80 cm soil or saprolite under grassland replicate 2 | place: USA:California | collected 2016-06-15 | reverse complement strand
CACTTGGATTCTGCGCATAAATCAGGAGACGCCTGGGTACGCATCGCTTCCAGCGTGCAGGCGTGGATCGTAGTACATTGGGAGGACCCGCAGCGCCTGGAGCCGATTCGTATTCCTGCGCATTTGATTCCAATCAATGTGCCTCCCGCCGAAGACTGCACGCTGGAAGCGATGCGTACCCAGGCTTGCGCTAATCAATGTATGGATTTCAAAGGGCTTTTATTTGCACAGCCTTCAATTAATTCTCAAGGACCATATAGCCTACAGAGATGTTTGGCATTCTACAACGCGTTAGCGTTTAGGTGGAGTGGGCGCCTGCTCAGGGCGCCATCTACTTCTCCCTTTTCAGTTTATAACTGACTGGTATGAGTAGCGCCGGTTGAGAACCCAAGCGGTTTGTACCGATCATCTCAAGCAAGATTTCGTCATCGCTTATGAGGGTTACCCGGGTCAAAGTTTCATGATCGGGTTGGATCCAAGGTTTTTTCCAGGTTAAGGTTTTTCCCTCTACGTTCAGATCAGGCAGAGGGACATATTCATCGCGGACAATCTGGGGTTCTCCCCCGTCTTCTCTGCGGATCTGCCACACGCGTTGCGTCCCTTTCAGCCGGGCGCCGTCCATTTTCAAAATCAAGACAGCGTCAAGGATCGCATCGGGATCTGGTTTGCCTTTCCATGTGCCGACGAAGCGTTTTGCGGCTTCGACATTTTTGTCTTGAGAAGCTTTCTCTTGCTTGATGTTGATCGGAAAGGCCATCGCCCCCGCGCCTGACAGAGCCATCGCTAATAACGCGCGACGTGATGTTGTTTCCTCTAAATGTTTCATCATAATTTCCTCCGAGATGTCAGCGTCATTGACTCTTAAGAGTTGTGGAAAGCGGCCCGGTCTATTCGTAATGAAGCGCTTCTGCCGGATGGATTCGCGTTGCCAGAAGGCTCGGATAGAGGCCGCAGACAGTAGTGAGCAGGTAGATCAAGCCCAGAGAGATAAAGATGCTGGCGGTGTAAACCTCCGGGCTGGCGAAGCCCATAAGATCGAGCAACGGGAATTGAACGACTACCAGCGTCCCGACCAGCAGGCCGATTGTCGTGACGATGAACAGCTCGCCTAGAATTTGTTTGTAAATGCGTCGCCGCGTCGCGCCTTTGGCCCGCCGCAAACCCATCTCTTTGGTGCGCTGCGTGACGTTCAGCCACAAAACGCCGGTCAACCCCAGCCCGACCATAATCAACAGAAATCCGGCGACCAGACCGAACGCCGCCATCGGAACCAGGTATTCCTGGAACACGCTAGCGCGCATTTCGACGAGCGGCTTGATGCTGAACGACCAGTCCTTGGCTTCTGTTTGCAGTCGCGCGAGCAGTTTCTCCTCGAACGCTGCGGTCGTGCCCGGACGGACTTTGATCAGTAAACTGCGCGGCGGCCCACCTTGCATGGAACCCGGCGCGCCGGGTTTGAAGGTCAAATCGTTGCGATAGAGCACGTAACCGCTCAATCCGGCGAACTCACCGTTCTTGCGGAAATCGTCAATCAAGCCGACCACGCGCTCTTCGACCTTTACTTTGTCTTCAGGGTGGGAGATGTCTTTGCCGACGGGATCTTCATCGCCGAAAAGGTCGCGCGCAAATTTGCGGTTGATAACCACTGGTTTGTAGCTCGCGCCATCGTCCTCCTTGCCGAACCATCTGCCGCTGACCAGCCGCAGGCCCAGCACGTCCTTGAGGTCATCGGTCACGGTGTTACAACCGTAGTGAAAAGACTTTCCTGTTTTGTTGTCATCGCGGCCGCCCGTCCAATTGCCTCGCGAATACGGAGCGCAAAGGACGCCCGCGGCTGATTCAACCTCGCCGAATTCGCGCAGCGCGGCCAGCAGCCGTCTCGAAGTCTCAAGTTGCTGCGGCAGGTCTTTGTCGCCGGAGCCGGCGCGGCGTTCAACTCCGATATACCAGACGTTCTGGTAGTCGAATCCGAGGGGCCGGCGGTAGTTGTCCGTGTAATAGACCACGAAGACGATCACCGCGAACACGACCAGGAAGGAGAAGAAGACTTCGAGAGTGACCAGAAAATTGATCCGTTTGCGGTTCCAGACCAGTTTGCACAGATGCTTGATCATCGCACACCTCCTTGCATCACGCCCTTCAAAGCCTGCACCGGATGCAATCGTGACATCTTCCACGCCGGGTAAGCCCCGGACAGCAACCCGAAGAAGACTGCCAGGATGAACCCGCCGAGGAAAATTCGATGGTTCAGGTGGAACTCGGCATAAGCGAACCAACCGCTTCCGGTGATGAACTGCAGCACGAAGCGCGAGATCGCGAACCCGATGGCGCCGCCGAGGAGCGTCAAAATTACATTTTCGACGATGAACTGTCCGACCAGCGTCCACGAAGACGCGCCGAACGCCTTGCGCACGCCGATCTCGCTGGCGCGCTCCATAATGCGGCTGACGTTGATATTGATCAGGTTGATCGTCGGCAGCAGCATAAACAGAACCATCGCAATGATGAGGGCGGCGATCAAACGATTCGCCTGACTCTCCCCAGGCCGGACGCCAAGGCGGAGCGTATTTTGAGTCATCATCCTCGCGAAGGACTCGAAGTGGGTTTCGATCGCGCCGGACATCTGGTTCCACTCCTTCGGATCGGGGAACTCCACCTGTTTGAGCCGCGCCTGGAACTCTTCCTTGATCGCCGGGAAGTCCGCCGAGGAGCGCGCCAGATAGATCGCCTTGAAGTTGCCCATCAGTTCATCGCGATAGGTCTTGGTCTTCGTCGTGCTGATGGGCGCCCAGATGTCGGCGAAGGGAGTCTGGCGCAGGTAGGGCACGTTGGCGACTACGCCGACCACGCGGAATCGCTGGCCGTCAACTTCAATCGTCTTGCCGAGGGCCGGCTCGTCGCCGAAGAATTTCCGGCGCGTCGCGTCGTTGATGACGGCGACATAGTTCTCGTTCTTTTCGTCATCCTCTGTGTAAGGCGCGCCTTCGAGGAAGTTGAATTCGAGGATCTCCCAGAACACGCCGTCGGTGCGTTTGATGTACGACTCGATCTTCTCGCCGCCCTTGTACGAATAGACACTCTCTGGCTCGGTGAAGAGCGACATCTTCTCGACGCCGGGCAGATTGCGCGTGTAGCGGTCGAAGAAGCGATAGCCGCCGTTGCCGTTCAATCTGCTACCGCCGCTGGGGGACCTCATCTCCAGGAAATAGACGCCGAGCGTGCGCTCCTGCTTGTTCTCCGGCGACTGTATGCCAAAGATATGGTCGAGAAACGCCACCGCCACCATCAGCACCACCAGCGTGAAGCTGATGGCGAACAGACTGATGAAGGTGAAGAATTTTCGCCGGAGGAACACTTTAAATGCGATCTTGAGGTAGTTTTTGAGCATAGCTTTCAACTCACTTGCCGTCCGTCGAACAGCCGCACGATGCGCTCGGTCTTCTCCGCCTGGCCCGAATCATGCGTGACTATCACGACGGTTGTGTTTTCGTTCTCGTTCAGGTCTTTGAGCACTTCCATAATTTCATCGCCCATCTGGCTGTCCAGGTTGCCGGTCGGCTCGTCGGCCAGCAGGATGCGCGGATTGCCGACGATGGCGCGCGCGACGGCGACGCGCTGCTGCTGACCGCCCGAAAGCTGCGACGGGAAGTGATGGACGCGCGCGTGCAGCCCGACTCGGTCGAGCGCGCGCAGCGCCAGCTTGCGCCGCTCGGAGCCGGAGAGGTTCTTGCGGTAAAGCAGCGGGATTTCGACGTTGTCCACCACGCTCAGATCGTTGATCAGGTGGAACGTCTGGAAGACGAAGCCGATCTGTTCATTGCGGACGCGGGATAGATGCCTGTCGCTGTAAGACGTGACCGGCTGGTTGTTGAGCGTTACCTTGCCGCCGGTCGGAACGTCAAGCAGCCCGATCACGTTGAGCAGCGTGCTCTTGCCTGACCCTGACGGCCCCATAATCGAAATGAATTCGCCCGCCCGGACCGAAAGATTGACGTTGGTCAACGCGACGGTCTCGATCCGGTCGGTGCGGTAGACTTTTTCGACGCCTTCGAGCTCGATCATATTCGCGGTCGATGTTTGATTGCCGTTTGCGCCGGCGTTGAGTGTGATTGCCTGACTCGTCATTGCGGATTCCCTTCTGTTACCAAAATCGCCTGACGAATGAATGGGAATGAGAATAGGGAACCGACGGAATAACCTGAACATACGGAGGTCTGGAATCTTCCGTTCGTTCCGTTATTTTCGTTTGTTCCGTCATCTCAGCTTCACTTCATTCAAATGCATATAATCGGTCATATCGGAGATGATGACCTCGTCGCCTTCGAGCAAACCCTGGAGGACCTCGCAATGGTCCGCTCCCGCGACGCCGAATTTCGCGGCGGTCTTCAGCGCCACATCGCCGCGAATCACAAATATGTCGCGCACGCCTTCGCCGCCCACCGACGGCCCCTTCCTGATGCGGAGGACGCCGTCTTTGCGTTCGGCGCCGATCAGCACATCAACGCGCAGGTTTGAACGCAATTGCGCGTTCGATTTGTCTTCCAGCCCGACGACCAGAGTGATCACACCGTTGTTCACAGTCGGGTTGATGCGCGCGATCGCGCCGGGGAGCGTCAGTTCATCATTGACCTTGACCCTCGCCGGCTGGCCGAAGGACAGACGGTTCGCGTGGACGTCTGAAACAGTAGCTTCGACGCGGAACGCGCTGAGGTCGGCTATGCGGGCCAGCACCGCGCCCTTCTGCACGGTTGCGCCCTCTTCGTCGATGACCCAGGTCAGCACTCCGTGGCGGTCGGATTTCGTCGTCGCCAGTTCCAGTTGGCGCTGCGCTTCGACGCGCTCTTGTTCGAGCGTCTTCATTTCGAGGGCCAGGCCTTCGAGCTGCGTCTTCGTCGAAGCTTGCGCGTTGCGTTTCGACTCTTCGAGCTGTTTCAGTTCAAAAGCCGTCTTCTCTTCGATCAGCTCGAGCTCGCGCAGCCGCTCTTCCGACATCAAACCCTGGCGGTACAACTCGCGGTTGCGCGCCGTCGCGGCCTTCGACGCTTTGTATTCGAGATTCTTGATCTCCCAGCGGCTCTGCAGATCGATCAGCGTATTCTCAAGGTCGAGTTTGGCCTTCGCCTGCTGGTTCTGTTTCAACTCGATCTGCTGATTCAGTTTTTCAACCGCCAGCCGCGATTCGTTGAGATCGAGCTCCAGGATCGGGTCGCCTTTCGACAAGACCGCGCCGGGGCGTTTCAATATCTTTAGCACGCGGGCGTTGACCGGCGATGAGATCACCCCCTCGAATTCAGGCAAGACAGTTCCGGAAGCTGTGATCGTCGCTTCAATCAGCCCGGTGTCGACTTTTGCGGTGCGGATGCGAGCCCGCGCGACCGACGGTTTGATTAATCGCGGCCCCCAGATGAAGACTGCCGCGACCAGGGCGGCCGACAGAATGACGCCAATCACGCGCCGCATCAATCGTTTTCGCCGGAATGTAACGTCAATCTCTCGATCCATTGTCGGGTTGTCCTCTCTGATCTATCCTGACTTTGACTCCGCCTGCCTGCGGACAGGAGAGCAAACATTAGGCCAATCGTGAAAAGGCCGATTTTACTGGGTTTATTGAGGACTTTGCCTCCGGCGTTGTGCGGACGTGTACAGCCATCTGTTCAGAATCGGACATCCGACTCGACTTTGTCCATTTTGGATTTTGAAAAATAATCGCCTATGAGCTTTGTTTTCAACGCTTGGGAAATATGTGAAGCCTGCTTTTCAAGCTAACTTCACATATTTGAGTACCGTTCTTCAATCCCCCCAACGGCAGTTGGGGGATGTTTAAAGTCCGGCCTACATAGAAGCCTTTTCTCTCTCAAATCCCCCCAACGGCAGTTGGGGGATGGTTAAGGTTCGGCCTTCCAGACTCCGTGAGTAGGCTCCTTCGGCAGCCAGGAAGGTCGGACTTTAACGATCCCCCAACTGCCGTTGGGGGGATTCGAGAATTCGGAGCCGCTCCTGTAGGCCGGAGCTTAACGATCCCCCAACTGCCGTTGGGGGGATTCCAAGCATACGGCCAGATGGATAAAGTCGAGTACGATACGTTCCTTCATCCGCCAGACTTCCGCGCGAATCCGGCTAGTGTCTTCCAAGTCTACGCAGGCAGTCACGGCGCGAATGCCCCCGAGGACATCTTCGACAATGCGCCGAAACCCTGGTCCAAGCCGCAATCTTCTGCGTCCCCAAAAACTTGTCCGAACCTCTCGGCTCTTGCCAAAAAACGGTCGCGCAGCCATGCTCAATGCTCGCGGGGCGGGGCTACTGTCGCAAATTCCAAACAACGCAGATGAGGATAGGAGAATAAGACAATGACATTGGCGGAAGTCTGTGTTCGGCGGCCAGTATTTACGACGATGCTGATACTGTTTCTAGTCGTGCTGGGCGTCTTCTCGTTCCTTGACCTCGGAGTAGACCTCTTTCCAAAGGCCGATCCGCCCATCGTCAGTGTGCGCATCCGGCTGCCGGGCGCCAGCCCGGACGAAATGACCAGCCAGGTGATCCTGCCCGTCGAAGAGCAGTTGAGCAGCGTCAGCGGTTTGGACGAACTGGAGATCATGGTGATGGACGGCAGCGCGCGCATCACCTGCCGCTTCGTGCTCGACCGCAAGATGGAAGACGCCGCTCAGGACGTTCGCGAGAAGATGGCGTTGGCGATGGGCAAAATGCCGCCGAACGTCGAACCGCCCGTCATCACCAAGGCCGATCCTGAATCAGACCCCATCATTACGCTGGTCGTCGGCGGCCCTCGCTCGCTGCGCGAGATCACCGAAATCTCGGATAAGCATATCAAACGCGCATTGCAAACCGTGGACGGCGTCGCGGCGATCGACATCGTCGGCGGCCGAGACCGCGAGATTCAAATCCTGCTCGACGCCGAAAAGCTCAACAGCCATCGCATCACCGTCAATCAGGTCGCCAGCGCGCTTCAAAACGAAAACATCGAAGCGCCCGGCGGCAGGCTCTTCCAGGGCGCGGAAGAGCTGGCCGTGCGCACGATGGGTCGCTTCGACGTAGTGCGCGAGTTCGGCGATCTGATCGTTTCGAGCGCCGCCGGCGCGCCGATCAAGGTCTCCGACCTGGGGCGCGTCGAAGACACGTACAAAGAGCCGCGCAGCTTCGCCAGGCTCGACGGCAAGCCGGCGGTCACGCTGCAAATCCGGAGGCAGGCGGGGACTAACACAGTGAAAGTCGTGGACGCCGTGCGCGACAAGCTGGAGAAATTGCGCCCGACCATCCCCGAGGATCTGACGATAGACGTCGTCAGCGATCAATCGCTATTCATTCGCGCGTCGATCGCCTCGCTGGAAGAACACCTGCTGTTGGGCAGTTTGCTGGCGAGCCTGATCATTCTGCTCTTCATCCGCAACTGGCGCGCGGTGGTGATCTCGGCGCTGGCGATTCCGGCCTCGATCATCGCGACGTTTACCCTGATGCGGGTCGCGGGCTTCACGCTGAACAACATGACGTTGCTGGCTTTGACGCTTGCCGTCGGCATCGTTATTGACGACGCGATCGTCGTGCTGGAAAACATCTTCCGCCATCTCGAAGAGTTTCACCGCTCGCCGACCCAGGCGGCGATCGAGGGCGCTAAGGAAGTGGCGCTGGCCGTGACGGCCACGACGCTGTCACTCGTGGTGATCTTCGTGCCAATAGCTTTTATGACCGGCTACGCGCAACGGTATTTGAATTCCTTCGGCTGGACGATGACTTGCGCGATTCTGGTGTCGCTGCTGGTGTCGTTCACGCTGACGCCGATGCTGGGCGCGCGGTTTCTCCGCCGCGGCCCCGGCGACGTCAAGCTGTCGAAGCAGACGGCGTTCTTCACCTGGATAGAGCGTCGCTATGAGCGCATGCTCAACTGGTCGCTCAATCATCCGTGGGTGATCGTGGGTTTAAGCGTGCTGGTTTTCGCCTCCACGTTTCCGCTCAACCGCCTGGTCGGGCGCGATTTCATTCCCAACGACGACCAGGGCGAATTCACCATCCATGTTGATCTTCCCGAAGGCCTGTCACTCGCCGGCTTGACCAAATTCGTGGACGAGATCGAGCCGAAGCTGCAGAAATTGCCCGAACTCGAGCATCTGTTGACGCAATCCAGCGACCGGCTCAATCACGTCCATTTCACCCCCAATCTTGTGGAACTGGACAAACGCACAATAAGTACGCAGGAAGCGGCCGCCGCCGCGCGGAAAATCTTCGAGCAGGTCCCGCAGGCGAGGCAGAAGATGGCATTTCCGTCGGCCCTGGGCGGCGGCGAATCGCTGGGCTTTCCGATTCAGGCGCAACTGTTCGGCCCCGAACTCGACAAACTTGGCGAACTGGCGCGCAAGGCGGGCGATGAAATTCGCGCGATCCCGGGCATCGTCAGTTCCGAACCGTCCTTCTTTTTCGCCAACCCGGAATTGCGTGTCACGCTCGACCGCGCTCGCGCCGCAGAATTGGGAGTGCGCGCATCCGACGTCGCCGGCGCCGTTCGCCTGATGATGAGCGGCGAAGACGAGATTTCCACCTACCGCGAAGCCGGCGAGCAATATCCGGTCAAAATCATGCTCGACGAAAAACAGCGCGGCGACCGCGAGATTCTTTCGCGTTTGATGGTTCCGTCGAGCAAGCTCGGACAGGTTCGCATTGACAACATCGCCGCCGTCACGCGCGGTCTGGGGCCGTCCCGCCTCGGCCGTTTCAATCGTCAGTACAATATCCCAGTCTACGTGGCCAACGCCCCCGACAAACCGATGAGCGAAGCGGTCAAGGACATCACACAGACGCTGCAGAAGCTCAGTTTTCCGCCGGGCTACCGGTTCTTTTTCGGCGGCAACGTGAAGGCGCTGGACGAGACGACGAATAATCTGATTATGGCGTTTCTGCTCGCCATCGTGTTTATGTACATGGTGCTGGCCGCGCAATTCGAGAGCTTCACGCATCCGTTCATCATCCTGCTGGCGCTGCCGCTGAGCGTGCCGTTCGCGCTGCTGTCGCTTTATCTGACCGGGCGCACGCTGAATCTGTGGAGTTCGCTCGGCGTTTTGCTGCTGCTGGGCATCGTCAAGAAGAACGCGATTTTGCAAGTGGATTACACCAATCGCCTGCGCGCGGAAGGCGTCCCCTTGCGCGAGGCGATCTTGCAAGCCGACCGCGCGCGTTTGCGCCCGATCCTGATGACGACCTTCGCGATCATCGCGGGCTTGATCCCGACTGCGTTCGGACGCGGCGCGGGCAGCGCGCAACGCTCCGCCATCGCCGTCACGATCATCGGCGGGCAATTGTTCTGTCTACTGCTGACGCTGTTGTTGACGCCGGTCGCTTATGAGTTGATGGACCGCTGGAGCCCGAAGGCGCTGCGAATGCGGCAGTGGAGTTGGAAGGCGCTTTTCAAGGGAGCGAGTGAGAAGCCGAATGAATGACAGAATCCGGGTAATGGCGCTCGGCCCTCCTGCTTTAAAAAACGCCGATACGCCGGACCAACTTGATGAAACGCGAGTCTGAGCGAAAGTGGTCCAGTTTCGGTTCGACTTGGAGACAGATGGATTCCCAGGCCCGATCCTCAACCGCTCGTTCAAGCCAGAGGAGCGCCTGATCTTTCTGGCCAAGCCCTACGTATATCAGGGCAATCTCGTAGGGAGAGACATATTCCTTCTTTGCCATGCGGAGTAATCGCTTCAGTTCTCTCTCCGCTTCGTCCTTCCGACCAGAGACCGCATAGGTATATCCGATCTCCGAGACCATTTTGGCGCTGCCGCCTGAGAGAGAGGCCGCTTTTTGAAAAGTCGCAATGGCCTCCGGATGCATGGCTTTTTGCTGATACGCCCAGCCGAGAGCCCAATACGTCAGCGTGAAGTGAGGATCTAACTCGAGGTTCTTCTGACTGTGGTAGATGGCCTGATCATATTGGCGCGCGAAATAGTAAACAAACCCCACGACCGCGCCGGTGATTAAAGAGAGCGGGTCGAGATCCTGCGCCTGTTTGATTTCCGCCAACGCCTCTTCGTGGCGGCCCAGCGCCGTTAAGAGTTTGGCATACCATTGGCGCGCGGGGCAGTAGGCGCCGTTGAGCTTGATCGCGCGTTTGAAACCTCGCTCAGCGCTCTTCCAATCCCAATCAGACATCATTTCAACGAGGGCCATCGAGGCGTGAGCTTCGGCCAAGGCTTCATCCAGCTCTAAGGCTTTCGCCGCCGCTTCCCGCGCCTTCGGGTAAAATTCTTTGGGCGAGAAGCCGCTGAAGAAGCTGAGCATGTTGTAGCAATCGGCGAGTCCCACATAAGCCAGGGCGTAATCCGGATCCAACTCGGTCGCCGACTGAAAATAATCGCCCGCCTTTTTCAAACCTTCGACCAGGCGCTTGTTCCAGAAGTAGCGGCCCTTGAGGTAAAGCCGATAAGCTTCGCTGTTTTCGGTGTGGCGTTTGGTCAGTCGCTTCCGTTCTTCGCCGCTCAGCTTCAGCATCAATGCGCGGGTCACCTGTTCGGAGATCTTGTCCTGCACATCAAAGATGTCGGTAAACAAGGCGTCGAACTTCTCTGACCATAAAGATGACCCGTCATGCGCGTCAACCAATTGGATGGTTACACGAATCCGATTATCAGCTCGCTGCACCCAGCCTTCGAGCAACAGATCCACGCCGAGTTTCCGCCCGATCGCCAGCGGGTCTGGCCGCGCCCCCGTCTGACTTAGCACCGTGCTCGTTCCGGTCATTTTCGCTTTCAATGGCGGCCCCGGCGCTTCTTCGACGTTTCTGCACCTGGGAGCGCTGGGGCCGAAGCGCGTTATTTTCCCCGCCGACCTAAACGCCGAAATCGCGCCGCCGTACGAACTCGCGGACAACAACTACGCGCCGCTGGACGTGGCCGACCTCGTGCTCATTGATCCGGTCGAAACGGGGTACAGCCGCCTGGCGCCTGGCGCAAAGCGCGAGAGCTTTTATACGGCTGCGGGCGACGCGAGGACGGGTGATGAAGACGCAGCCCAACCTCAGGCTGATGATCGGCGCCGGCTTGTATGACACCACGACGACGATCGGCGCGGCGCGCTACCTGCTCGCCAGCAACAACTACCCCGCCGAGCGTGTCACGTTTCGCAGCTATGAAGGCGGCCGCATGTTTTACAGCAACGAAGCGGCGCTGAAGGCCTTCACCGACGACCTGCGCGCGTTCGTGTCGCCGCCGGCCTTCGATGTCGCGATTCGGCCCGTGCGCGGCGGCGGCCCGGAAGTCACCGCCATCGAATTTCGGATGGAGTTGCGTGGCGCGCTGAACCCGAAAGCGCAACCGCTCAGCCTGCGGGCCCCCGTCACTTATGCGGGCCGCGGCGGCATCGCAGACCGTGTTGACAGTCTTGTCGTGCGCGACCCCTCCGGCGCAGTTTCTCTCAAGGTTGAAGACGATCCTGCGAATCCCGGCGGCTTCCCGTATTATCGACACTGGCGCGCAGAGCGGGCGGTTATACCGCCGTTGGTCGTGACCTATCGCATGCGCTCGTTCACGGGCGTGGCGACGCCCGGCCCGCAATTCGATTTTTATTCGCATAGTGGCGGGATCAGCAATTGATGCAGGCATATTACATGGCCGGCCCGCTTGGCCACTACGCGCCGCCGGAATCGACTTCCGGCTTTCACGCGTACTGGTTGGGGCAGCCGGCGTTCGATCCACTAAAGGAGATGGCCTGGACGTATCAGGCTGCGGAACGAGTACGCGGCGGCGCTCACGCGTCGCGACAGCCTCAGCGACTCGGAACGACAAGCAACGCTCGCGCAGCTTGCGCGCTTCACCGGGCTTGATGCGAGCCGATTCGACGCCAAAACGCTCAGCGTCGGCATGGAGCAGTTCTCGCAGCAACTCCTCGCTGACCGCGATCAAGTGGTGGGTCGCTACGATTCGCGGCTCGTCGGCCCGCGCGATCCGAATGAGCGACAGTACGATCCCACCAAAGACCCGAGCCTCAGGAACATCATCAACGATGTGGGAGTTGTGCGATATTTCAGAAATGAGTTGCAATACAAGAGCGACTTGCTCTACCAGGGGCCGTTTGGAGGCGGCTATCCGGCGCCAACTGCTTTTCGCGGCGACTGGATGTCAGTGCGGTGGAATCGCAATGAGGCGGAGGCGCCATCAAGCAATGCCGGCCGCCAGGGCGCGTCGGGCGGAGCGACGGCGCCGGGGGCGACGCCAGAGCCGCCTCTGCGTCGCGCGATGACTGCAAATCCCAAGCTTCAAGCGCTGAGCGCCTGCGGTTACTACGATCTGGTTTGCAGTTACGCGGCCAACGAATACCTGGCCAGCCATCTGGATGCGGACATCGCGCGCAACGTCATCGCGCGCGGCTACAGTGGCGGGCACGCCGTCTATACTGACCCAAACGCGCAAATGGAATTGAAACGCGACGTGGTTAAGTTCATCCAAAACGCGGCCCAGGCGCCGAGGCGGCGCCCGGGGGCGCCTCCGCAGAAATGAGGACATAAATAATGGACATCAATCGCCGCGACATTTTGATCGGACTCGGTGGACTCACTGCCTCGGCGGCGCAGATCCAGGCGCCCGCTCGACCGGCCGCCGCTACCGGCTCACCCGATAAAACATTTCCCCGGAAGAGCGACTTCGCCATTCCTGAGGGACTACTCACTTATATCAACGGCGCTTATACGCATCCCATGCCTATCGCCGCCGCGGACGCAGTGCGTCGCAACGCCGAAGCGCGGTCGCGTCCAGGCGGGATGACAGCTCCCGGCGGCGGCGCGCTGGCGACTGAGGTAAAGGCGCAATTTGCCGCGCTCATCAACGCCAAGCCGTCTGAGATCAGCTTCGTGCCCAACACAAGCGCAGGCGAGAACCTCGTGTTCAATTCCCTGGGGATCATCGGCTCCGGCGGCGCCGTCGTCACCGACGCGCTCCACTTCGACGGAATGATCCTTCACTTGCAGGCGATGCAACGCGAATACGGATTGGATTTGAGGATCGCCATGCCGCGCGACGGTCGCGTCGAGATGCGCGATTTGGAGCGTCTCGTTGACAAGAAGACCAAGCTCATCGAGGTGTCGCTCGTGGCGATGTACAACGGCTTTCAGCACGACCTGAAGGCGGTCTGCGATCTCGCCCACGCCCACGGCGCATATGTTTATGCGGACATCGTTCAGGCCGCCGGCGCGACGCCGATTGACGTTCGCGCCAGCGGCGTGGACTTTTGCTCGTGCTCGAGCTTCAAGTGGCTGATGGGCGACTTCGGAATCGGCTTTCTCTACGCGCGCGAAGATTTGCTGGGACGTATTCGCCGTTCGCAGTATGGCTACCATTCCGCGCGCAACATCGAGACTCACTTCCTGCCATACGATCCGCCCGCGAAAGTTCCGTTCACCTGGGAGTTGGGAAGCGACGCGAGCGCGCACTTCGAAGTCGGCAGTAACGCCTACGCGCCGATGGCGGCGCTCGGCGTCTCGCTGCCTTACATCCGGCAATTGGACGTCGAACGCATCGAGGCGCATCGCCAACCATTGCTTGAGCGTTTGCGAAAAGAGATACCGCGACTCGGCTTCGAACTGGCCACGCCGCCGGAGACGAAATCGGCGCTCATCACTTTCATTGTGAAAGATCGCCAGCCGGTCTTTGAGCGACTGCAGAAGGCGAACATCAATGTGCGGCTCGGGGCGCACTTCCTGCGCGTGTCGCCGTCGGTCTACAACGATATGGCGGACATAGATCGCCTTCTTGAGGCTTTGTCATGACAAAACTCATTTCCATTTCCATCCTGCTCGCCGCCATCTTCACGCTCGCCGCAAGCGCTCCCGCCATCGAATCATCGGGCGAGCGGATCGTCACGACCAGCCATCAGATTAAGGTCGGCCAGAAGATGTTGAGATACACGGCCCGCGCCGGTCTGGCGCCGATCCGGCGCAACGAAACGGGCGAGATTCATGGCCACATGTTCTTCATCGCTTACCTGCTTGACCGCTTGCCAAACGAACCGGCGCGTCCCCTGACGTTCCTGTGGAATGGCGGGCCAGGCGCCAATTCGACGCTCGTCCACCTCTCCGGGTTCGGGCCGAAGCGAATCAAATCGAGCGATGATCCGGCAGAGACGCCAGATTACGAATGCGAGTTGGAGGACAATCAAACTACCTGGTTCGATCAGACGGATCTGGTCTTCGTCGATCCGATTGGCACAGGCTTCAGCCGCCCGACCAAAGCCGAATACGCGGCGGAGTTCTACAACACGCTGGGCGACATCGCCTCGGTCGCCGAGTTCGTGCGCGTCTACCTTACGCGGTTCGACGCCTGGGACGCGCCACTCTTCATCGGCGGCGAGAGCTACGGCGTGTGGCGCGCCGCGGGCGTGGCCGAAGCCCTTGCGCAGCGCGGTCGTAAAGTCGCCGGAGTCATTCTGATCTCAGGAGGCATCCCGGTCGGCCCGGTTCTGTCCGACGAGATGCGGACGGCGCTTTTTATACCGACACGCGCGGCCGCCGCCTTCTTTCATAAGAAGCTGCCGCCGGATTTGCAGACCGATCTGGCGAGCGCGCTTGAGAAGGCAGAGACTTGGGCGCGAAAAGAATACGCTCCGGCATTGGCGAAGCGCGATAAATTGAGCGAATCGGAGCGGCAAACGATACTCGCGCAACTCGCTCGTTTCACCGGGCTTGACGCGTCACTCATTGATCGGCAAACCCTCATCGTCGCCCGGCGCCAGTTCGCCGAACAATTGATGCGCGACCGGAAGCAGGAACTCGGACGCTTCGATACGCGACAAATCGCCGGCGCTGAGAGCAGGCCGCGCGCAGAACGCAATCTGGTCATCAACAAATATCTGCGCTCGACTCTGAAGTTCAAGACCGACCTCGCGTATCAAGGCATTGAAGAAGGCTTCTCACCAAACACTGGCGGACGGGGACTCTCAGTAGGCGCTCGATGGGATTACAACCAGGGGCCGCCGCCGCCGCCGGGCGCGCCGCCAAATACAGATGCGCCTCCGGGCGGAAGCCAGCCCTGGCTTCGCCGCGCGATGGCTATTGATCCTTCGCTGAAAGCGTTCGTCGCCGCAGGACTGTACGACTCACTTAATAGTTGCGCGGGCAATGATTATCTGGTGAGTCAACTCGAACCTGAACTCAAGCGCAACATCACGGCGAGATGTTACGCGGGCGGGCACGCGATGTACGAGAGCCCTGGCCCGCGGCGGCAATTGAAGCAGGACATCGGCAAGTTTATTCAAGATACGGTCGGAGGTCGCCTTCGACCGCAAGGCGCTCGCCCGTAACTGCTCAGGTCTTCCTGCCGCGTTAGCGGCGCTTGAATTTAGCCGTGGGTTTCAACCCCTTGTCATTCTCCTTCAACCGTCGCTCCGCGACTCGCGGATTTCTCATACACGCGACACCGGCGTTGAAACGCCGGCCTAAGTTCAAACCGTCGCTCCGCGACGAAGAATAGGTTCGCACAACGCGCAAAGATTTGGGTAATGACAAGGTTTCAACCCACGGTAGGCATGTGAGATTCTCCGCGTCGCGTCAGCGACGGTTGATTTCAGGCGTCGCTGACGCGACGCAGGGCCTTCCTACAGCTTTCCCGGCGTTGAAACGCCGGGCTAAATTCATCTGCCGCTAACGCGGCATAGAGGCCGCAATAGTGGCGAACAAAAACTCCAAAAAACCTAGTTTCCAGAGTGAAAAAAACTCTGCTTTTTCGGGCTTATCTTGAAAATTCCCGTTACTTGCATGAATCAGTAAGGCCAATGGAATCTTCGTTCCGTGATTGCGTTGGCCATACCGCGGGTTTATACTCCCCGCCGTCTCAGGCTCAAATAGTAATCAATCAGTTGTGGTTTTTCCTCCAACGGTCAGGAGTGACGCCTATGCAAGCTCGGCTGACATTGGCTCTCAGTCAGAAAGGCGCAAAGAAGTTTCTCGACTTTTGCGGTCAACGGGGATCAGTTCCCTCAGTACTCTCAGGGAGCGTTTGCGGACGTTGCAAAATTGGGACACCTTGCAAATTACTTTTGGAAGCCGAACCTATGCGCTTCGCCTCGAGTTTAGCGGTGGAACCCTCGGAGTTAATAAATTTGTCAAATTTGTCCCGTGAATAGCAGACTTTACGGACTGTGGGCGCGCGGTCATTGGCGCAGGGCGTGATCCTGAGGGTGATCGTCGGCGTCTTGTCACTGGCGTTGATCCGGGGCGGGGCGCCGGCTAGTGATTCGAAATTAGCATCGTGGTAGATTCTGGACAAAACAAAATTCACGGTGATAATCTGCCTCAACCATCACCAATCTTGCGGATGTTCGGAGCGGAAAAATTATGATTCTCGACTTGCTGGATAATGGCAGCCCATCACACATCGCCATCGCCGTTTCAGGCGCCGGACCAGTGGTCACTTACGATCAGCTTCGGCGGCAAGTAGATTCCTTTGCCGCCAGGCTCAACCAGGTCGGTCTTGGCCGCGGAGATCGCATCGCTATGGCCTTGCCTAACGGTTTGGAGATGATCGTCTCGTTCCTGGCTGCTTCGACAGTCGGCGCCGCCGCGCCGCTCAATCCGGCCTACCGGCTCGACGAGTTCAAGTTTTACCTCGAGGATACCGAGGCCCGCGCTCTGATCATTCCTCCGACTGGGAGCGATGAAGCCAGAGCCGCGGCCGGCGATCAGACGCTGATTATCGAAGCCGACCTCGACAGCAATGGCGAGGTTCGGTTTTCATCCTCTGGGACGGCCGGCTCGCCGCGCGCCCGTGAATATCCTGACGCTGATGAGACCGCTTTGGTCTTGCACACCAGCGGGACAACCAGCCGTCCCAAGCGCGTCCCGCTCTCGCATACCAATCTGAAGATCTCCGCGCGCAACGTCGCTGAAACCTACCGGCTCACCGCGGAGGATGTCTCTTTGTGCGTGATGCCTCTGTTTCACGTGCATGGGCTGGTTGCTTCAACGTTGGCCACCCTGTTCACAGGCGGAACGGTCATCGCGCCGCCGCGCTTCAACCCGCTCTCGTTCTGGTCCACGGTAAGGGATCATCGCGTGAGCTGGTACTCCGCAGTGCCGACGATTCATCAAGTGTTGCTGGCGCGGTCAAAAGCGGGCGCGCGGCCCGCGGGAGCCGAGCATCTACGTTTCATTCGTTCGTGCAGCGCAGCCTTGGCGCCACAAATGATGGCCGACCTCGAGGAGAGGTTCGGCGCGCCGGTGCTCGAAGCCTACGGGATGACGGAGGCCGCGCATCAAATGGCTTCCAATCCACTGCCGCCCGGCGCGCGCAGACCGGGCTCGGTCGGGCGCGGCACGGCTGTGAGCATCGCCATCCTCGATGAGGCCGGAAATTTGCTGCCGGCAGGCGCGACGGGCGAAGTCTCCATCAAAGGGCCGAACGTCTTCAGCGGCTACGAAAGCAACGCCGAGGCCAACGCATCCTCATTCTCCCAAGGCTGGTTCCGCACGGGTGATCAGGGGTATCTGGACGGCGATGGCTATCTGACGCTGGTTGGCCGTATCAAAGAGCTGATCAATCGCGGTGGCGAGAAGATATCGCCGCGAGAGATTGATGAAGCGTTGCTCGCCCATCAGGCGGTGGCTGAGGCGGTGTGCTTCGGCGTCCCGGACCGGGTTTACGGCGAAGAGGTGGCGGCGGCGGTAACACTCGCAAGCGAGGCGACCGAAGCGGAGTTGATCGCCCATTGCCGCGCGTCGCTCGCCGAGTTCAAATGTCCAAAAGTGATTTACATCGTCGAGGCGATCCCGCGCACCGCCACCGGAAAGATTCAACGCCGCAATGTGGCGGCCGAGATCGCCAAGACTCGAGGATAGAGGATCGAATATAGAGGATCGCCTTGCGCGCAATGACGCGATCTTCGATTCTCGATCTACGACGCTCGATCCTCTTCGTTTCTTCATGGTTTCAACTTCATTCAAGGCAAAATCGCAATGAGATTTGCAGTGGTCGGCGCGGGCGCGATCGGCGCCTTCGTCGGCGCCATGCTGGCTAAATCAGGCGAAGACGTCACTTTGATTGCGCGTGGAGCGCATCTGCGCGCGATGCAAGAGCGTGGCGTGCGCGTCCGCGGCTCGCTCGGGGAATTCGAGGCCCGTCCTGCGGTGACCGATGATCCGGCTTCGATCGGCGCGGTTGATGTGGCGTTGCTGACGCTCAAAGCGCATAGCCTGATTGAGATGGCGCCGCGCCTGTCGCCGCTTCTGGGGCCGGACACATGCGTTGTCAGCGCGCAGAATGGCATCCCCTGGTGGTACTTCTATCGTCACGGCGGCCCCTGGGAAGGGACGCGCCTGGAGACGGTTGATCCGGGCGGCGTGATCAGCCGCCACCTTGACCCGGCGCTCGCGATCGGTTGTGTAGTCTATCCGTCGACGATCATCGCGGAGCCGGGAGTCGTCGAACACATCGAAGGGACGCGCTTCGCGATTGGCGAGCCTGACGGATCGAAGAGCGAACGGTGCCGGCGCATCGCCGACGCTTTCATCAAAGCCGGTCTCAGGTGTCCGATCCGCGCTGACATCCGGCACGACATGTGGGTGAAGCTGATGGGCAATGTCGCGTTCAATCCGATCAGCGCGCTCACGCGCGCCACGCTCGTCGAGATCGTCCAGTGCCCGGAGACGCGCGCCCTGGCCGCCGAAATCATGACAGAGGCCGAATCCGTAGCTAAAAGATTGGGCGTTGATATCGGCGTCTCCATAGAACAGCGGATCGAAGGAGCGGAGAAAGTGGGAAATCACAAGACCTCCATGCTGCAGGATGTTGAGGCCGGACGGCCGCTGGAGTTGGAGGCCATAGTAGGCGCAGTGGTTGAGCTGGGCGGCAAAATGGGGCTATCTCTACCTGGCGCCAGATCGGTCTACGCATGCGTGAAATTGCTGGCGCAAGGCGCGCCAAAATAGGATGTCGCTGCGAACAATGAAAAAGGCGCCTGGAGTTCAGCATTTAGGCTGTAGGATTCCTCAATCGCCTCTTGGCTGGAATCTAACAGCCTAAATGCTGAACTCCGTGCCACTTCTCGGAGGAGCATTCATGTCGCGTTGCGACGCCCTGAAACAATGAAAAGCGCGGCGCGAGGGTAGGGCAAACTGGCAGTTTGCCTTGATTCCTTCGTTGCGGCCTTTCGGGAAGACTAGGCAAACTGCCAGTTTGCCCTACCTTTTCTGAAGAGTTCAAAATGTCGCGTTGCGACGCGCTGAAAGAATGAACAGGCGGCGAGCGATGTACCGTAGGTTGTCCAACCTGCGGAGGCTTCGTAACCAAGCCGCTTGATGACAACTGAACGCTTCATTAATCAAGCCTCCGCAGGTTGGACAACCTACGGTACATTTCTTCTTAGGAGGGCATGGAATGACGGCGCCGAAAAACTCAGACCCGGATATTGCTCGATGGCGTCAATTGGTAGCCTGCATCATCGCCATGCTTGCCGTCGCGAATCTCCAGTACGCCTGGACGCTATTCACTACAGACCTGACCGAGAGTCTGCATGCAAGCCTGAAAGCGGTCCAGTGGACCCTCACTTTTTTCATAATTGCTCAGACGGCATTGTTTCCGATCAATGCTTACCTGGTTGAACGTTTCAGCCCGCGCATTGTAGTCGCCCTTGCCAGCGCGCTGGTGGGAGTCGGGTGGATCGGGGCTGGTTTCGCCAACTCACTCCTGGCTCTCTACGTGGCTTATGGCCTCGGTGGGATCGGAGTGGGCGCGGTGTACAGCGCTACAATCGGAATCGCCATGAAGTGGTTCCCGGATCGGCGCGGCCTGTGTGTCGGTCTGGTGGCTGGTTCATATGGGTTCGGCACAGCGTTGACAGGTATTCCGATAGAACAAATGATCAAAACCAGCGGCTATCAATCGGCGTTCATCTTCTGGGGAGTCGTTCAAGGAATCGCGGTGCTCGTAGCCGCCCAGTTCCTACGCCTGCCGCCGGCGGGTTGGGCGCCGGCTAACTGGGAAGCGATCAAAGCCAAAGTGCAGCGGAAAGTTCAACAGTCATCGAGCGATTACACGCCGCGGGAAATGTTGCGGAGCGGATCGTTTTACTTGCTTTACTTGATGATGACTCTGGTCACCGCCAGCGGGCTGATGATGGTTGGGCAACTAAAACCGATATGTGAGACATACGGCTTTGACAAGTACGCTCTCTTTGGTGGAGTCACCGTTCTGACTCTGACACTGCAGCTCAATCAAGTACTGAACGGCTCGGCGCGCCCCTTCTTTGGCTGGGTCTCCGATCATCTCGGTCGCTACGACACGATGGCTATGGTCTTCATTCTGGAAGCTGTGGCCATTACGGCGCTCGCAATATTTGTGAACCACCCCATCTGGTTCGTCGCGCTCTCCGGATTGATGTTTTTCGCCTGGGGCGATATTTATTCGCTCTTCCCGGCGGCCATCGCCGACATCTTCGGGAGTAAACACTCGACCACCAATTACGGCATCCAGTACACCTCCAAAGGCCTCGGCTCAATCCTGGCTCTCCCAGGCGCGGCCTGGCTGAAGGGGGCTACCGACTCCTGGCTGCCGGTCTTCTGGACGGCCGTCGCATGCAACATCATTGCGGCTGCGCTTGCGGTGTTCTGGCTGAAGCCGCGGGTGACACGCCTTGTGAAAAAACAGGCGGCGCTTGAGGTCGCAGGCTCCACATCTAGGACACAAGGGGCCACTGCCCACACACCTGCAGCGGAATAGCGCCGACAACATCGCCGATTTACTTATGCCTTGGACAGGGCGATCATCGCTCCGCTGATCACAGAACCGCCTCGTCGGGAAGACGGACGAGGCGGTTCTGTGATCAGCGGAGCGATTCTTCTCGTCGTGCCATAGACTTAGCTTAGCAGGACTATTTATGAGATGTCTTCCAGTTATCACCGCACACATACTTCATCACTGCTGCTTGTAGAAGAAGTAATCGG
>WNGF01011720.1_pt1 | contig 20919 bp, 25 predicted proteins | sample 5400641 | NCBI WGS metagenome assembly WNGF01 (sample SAMN13153371, study PRJNA577476) | soil metagenome | isolation source: 80 cm soil or saprolite under grassland replicate 2 | place: USA:California | collected 2016-06-15 | reverse complement strand
TGGCAGGCTTTTGGGACCAGCGCATGCAGGCCGGCGCGACCTGGCAACGGCACCTCATCCAGCCGTCGGTCGAACGGCTGCTGGGACTCGAGCAAGGAGAGCGGGTCCTCGAAATCGCGTGCGGGAACGGCGAGTTCGCGCGCCGGATGTCCGAGCTCGGCGGGCAGGTGCTTGCAGTCGACTTCAGCGAGGGGATGCTCGAGCGGGCCCGTGCGCACGGCGGGGATGTCGAATACCGATACGCCGACGCGATGGACGAGGAAGCCCTCCTCGCGCTCGGCGATCCGGCCTCGTTCGACGCCGTCGTGACCAACATGGCCATCATGGACATGGAGTCGATCGAGCCGATGGCGGCGGCTTCGTCCCGGCTTTTGAAGCCGCGCGGGCGGTTCGTCTTCTCGACGCTGCATCCTGCGTTCAACTCCGGCGACGTGCGGCCGACCGTTGAGCTCGATCTGGAAGGGGGCATCACCGAGGTGTACTCGGTCAAGGTGTCTTCCTACGGCCGACCGTCCACGGGGAAGGGGGTCGCGATCCCCGGTCAGCCAGTCGAGCAGTGGTACTTCCACCGGCCGCTCTGGATGATCCTGAAGCCGTTCTTCGATCAGGGGTTCGGGGTTCGCCCTCGACGGGCTCGAGGAGCCGCTCGAAGGTTCGGAGCACGGGGAGCCCGGAACCCCGGATTACGTGTACACGCAGCTGCCGGGCGTGTTGGTCGCTCGGATGCGCCAAACGATCTGAGGCGAATCCGTTCCTAGCCGCTACTCTCGCCTGATGTCGAACCGGCCAAGCACCTGAACGGGGTCGGCATTTCCCTTGCTACGAGCGAGGACTGGGAACGGGTACGCGACGTTCGCATCCGCGCTCTCACAGACGCGCCCTTCGCCTTTGGGTCGCGTCTGGAGGAAGAGCAGGACCGACCGGAGTCCGTTTGGCGTGAGAGCCTTGAACGTCAGGCTGCGGCGACGTTCCTCGCCATCGACGGCGACGAGACGGTTGGCTTGGTGAGGACCTTCGTCGAGCCCGCGGATGTCACAAGCGCGGAACTCGTATCGATGTGGGTCGCACCTCACGCGAGGGGCCAACGCGTCGGGCGGCAACTCGTCGCAGCGGTGGTCGAGTGGGCACGACACCACGACGCGACCAGCGTCCAGCTGTGGGTGACCGAGACGAACGCTGCCGCTCGACGACTGTACGAGTCGTGCGGATTTACCCTCTCCGGTGGACGGCAGAAGCTCCCGTCCGATCCCTTGCTCAGCGAGGTCGCCATGCGACTCGATCTTGGTGATTGAATGGACCAGCAACGCGTTCTGGATGATGTTCGCTGGTGGACTTCGACCTACGACAATGTCCGACTCGTCGTCCTGACCGGCTCGATGGCTCGTGAAGGTCACGCTGCAGACGAACTCTCCGATCTGGACATCGAACTGTAGGTCCTCGACACCCCGCCTCTTCTCATGCGCGAGTGGATGGACTCGGAGATCGTTGGTGCGCTCGGTTCGTGCTGGGCGATGGCAGGTCAGTGGTGCAAGAGATCGATCGAGTCCTGCGCCTGGCCGGCCGCGCTGGCGGACAACCAGACCCATCGAGTGAGAAGAGGCGGGGGTGCTTCGAGGGTCACGAATCGCTCCGTCACGAACCGAAATCCAGGGATGAGGGAGAGACCGATTCCCAATCTGGCTTCAACGCTGGAACTGACCAGGCCCCGTCGGGACGCCATCGAGTCCACGCCTCGGTGAAGGGTTCACGACCACGGATCGCTGCGACCGCCCGCCGGGCCTCTCGTCGAATCGCGCCAGCGGCTTCACCCTTGAACGCGCCAGCTCGGACAGCCTCTTTGAGTTCGTCTTCGTCCTTCCACCAGCTCGTGCCATCCGGCTCTACCCACACGTCGAGGATGTTGTCGGCAGCGTCGAAGCCGATCTGCGTGCGGATGAAAGGCGACTGCATGTTGATGTACCAGCCGGCAAAGCGCCAACTCTCTGTCTGCCAGAACAACCAGATGCTGTAGGCGTCCCCTGGGGACCAACGCGAAAGGACGTGTGTTGAGTGCCAGGTTCGCGGCTCGAGCACCCAGTCCGTTATAGGAACGCGGAGCGGACGACCGTCAACAGTATCCACGGGCGCGCGGACCTCCGCGCCTGGCCCCCAGTAGGTCGAGAGCGGTCCGTTCACGGAGTCTTCGACGACTATCTCCACACGGGCGTACCAGATGCGACCGCCGAAGACATCGCGGTGTACGACAACCTCACCGCGCCTGAAGAGGTGCCTATGGTTCCTGATGGGTAAGCCTCCACCGGCAGCCTAGTATCGGGGCATGCGCTTCGGCGTCATCGTGTCCTCGGCTGCGAGCGGAGCCGAGTGGCGGGAGAAGGCGCTCCGCTTCGAGACGGTCGGCTTCGACTACCTGCACGTACCTGACCACGTCGGTTACTTCGACCCTTTTACAGCTGTTGCCTCGGCGGCGGCGGTGACCGAACGGCTGCGAGTAGGCACTCTCGTGTTGAACGTGGAGTTCTGGAATCCGCTCCTCCTAGCGCGTGCCGCGGTAACGACGCAGCTATTGACGGGTGGACGGTTTGACCTTGGCTTGGGAGCTGGTCACGCGGAGGTGGAGTTCGAGCAAGCTGGCCTCCGATACCCTCCGGCTGCCGAACGAGTCAGCAGGTTGGCAGCTGTTGCCCGTGTGATCCCACGGCTAGCCGCGGGCGAAACGATCGACGACCACCAGTTGGGTCTGCAGCGGGCCACCCTCGGGTTGCCACCTGCGGACCTCCCGCTGCTCATCGGGGGCAACGGTGAAGGCGTGCTGCGGGTGGCGGGCCGACACGCCGACGTGGCCAGCATCGTGGGCTTCACCTCGGGGACAGGACAGACCCACTCCAATTTGTCGCATTGGTCGTGGGAGGGATTGCGTGACCGGATCGAGGTGGTCCGTCGAGCGTTCACGTTCTGGTCCAGTTCGCGGCGGTGACCGCCGATCCCGCCGCGGCAGTAACCCAGTGGCTCGGAGATGATGAGCCGCCGGAGCGTCACCTCGACAGCCCGTTCGTCCTTGTCGGCGACGAAGAACGCATCGATGAACACATCGCGAAACTCGACCAGTTCGGCGTGACATCGATCAGCGTCTTCGAGGACTCTGCGGACGCCATCGCGCGCATCATCAACGAACTGCACAGACGTTCTTGAAGGATGGGCGGCCGATCTCCGCTGCTCGTCGCCCTCGGGGCCTGCTCGACGTCACCAGAGCGACGCTCGGGGTCGACGCCGAGCTCGCCATCGCCTCCTCCGCTCGCGTCCGAAGGCCCCGGCGAGAGCCCGGAGTCGGCACACATCCGAGCGCCCGACGGAGGTTCGCTGCTGGTGCGGGGGCGCTACCCGAGGACACCGTCCAGATGCGTCCGCCCCGAGCGCTCCTCGCTCCTCGCTCGGTATCCGGGAACGTTGTCGGTGAAGCGTTCGGACGACGGCACCCTCAGCCTCACGGTGACGCTTCCTTTCGAGCGGTACCTGCAGGGCATCGCCGAGGTCCCGCCGTCCTGGCCGACAGCGGCGCTCGAGGCGCAGGCGATCGCGGCCCGAAGCTATGCTCTGGCGACCACGGGATGGAGCGGCTCGCAGGGCGAGACGCTGAAGACGCCGATCTGCGCGAGCACCTCGTGCCAGGTCTACGGGGGCATCCCGGTTCCACCGGAAGCGGACATCCGGCGCTGGTACCGCGCCGTTCGAGCGACGTCGGGCGAGGTTCTCCTGTATCAGGGGAGACCTGCCGACACCGTGTACTTCTCCACCTCCAACGGGCGCACGTACGGGAACGACCAGGTCTTCGGCAGCGATCCGCTGCCGTACCTGCGCCCGGTCGTCGAGAACGACGACGGGGCCTCCCCGACATCGCGCTGGCAGGTGCGGCTCCTGTTCGCGGACCTCGCGAGGTTCCTTCACGCCGCCGGCGATTGGCCCGGCGGGAAGGCGATCTCGGGCATCCGGGTGGATGGGTCGACGATCGTGATCTCGGGAAGCGGTGCGTCCCGTTCGATGGACCTCGACACCTTCCGCGACGACGTGAACACCTGGGCACCGTGCCTCGCGCCAAGCCGGTATCCGCCGGCATCGTTGCCGGTCACGATCCCCTCCGAATGGCTCATCGTCACGTCCCGTCCCTACGCCGCGGTGGTGACGGGCCGCGGATGGGGGCACGGCGTCGGCATGGTCCAGTGGGGCGCGTACGGGAAGGCCCTGCGCGGTTACTCCGCGTCGGACATCCTCGCCTACTACTACGGGGGGCTGCGGCCGCAAACCTATCCCGAACCCGGGCTGATCCATGTGCGGGTCGCGAGCGGCCTGACCTCCATGCGGATCGCGTCGTCGGAACCGGGGGCGACCCTGAACGGGAGCGTGCTCGGGCCTGGGCCCGTGTCGATCACCGGCGGGGACCGGCTAACCGTGACGACTGGGGCGGCATGAAACCGATACCAATGGGGATCGGCCTATGGCGGAGGCGGCGTGATTCGAACACGCGAGGGGCGGTTTAGGCCCCTAACCGCTTTCGAGGCGGTCCCGTTCGTCCGCTCCGGCACGCCTCCGTCGGGAGTCTAGCAACCGTCCCGCAGGACAATTCCCGGTTCCGGGTGGTTGGATGAGAGCCATCGATGGCGAAGCGGAAGCGGTCCACGCGCACTGCGCCCAGGCCCAAGCCCATAGGTTCGGGACCGGCCACCGATGGACCGGCGACGAAGGCCGAGCGGAGGGACCAGGCAAGGCAGGAACGCCACGCCCTCCAGCGGAAGATGGACCGAAGGCGACGCCTACGCGGCCTGACGACTCGGGTGGTGGTCGTCCTCGCGGTGCTCGGGGTGGCGGGAGGCGTCCTGCTGCTCACCCGGTCTCGCTCCCCCAAGACCGGCCCGGTCCAAGTCTCTGGCGCCCCTTCGATGGACCCGGCGACCTTGCCCGGCATCCTGACCGGACCCGCCCCGTGGCCGGCCAACACCGAGGACCTGGAGGCTCGGCTGTCGGCGATCGGCCTGCCCGCGCTGTCCGCGGAGGGCACCGAGCTCCACATCCACCAGCACCTCGACCTGTACGTGAACGGGACGAAGCAGGTCGTTCCGGCACAGATCGGAATCATCACCAGCCCACAGGTGGTGTTCTCCCCTCTCCACACGCACGATACGAGCGGGATCATCCACGTCGAGTCGCCGACCGTCCGGTCGTTCACGCTGGGCGAGTTCTTCGACGTGTGGGGGGTGCGATTCACACCGACGTGCATCGGCGGCTACTGCACACAGGGCGATAGGACCCTGCGGGTGTACGTTGACGGCCAGCTCGCGACAGGGGACCCGACAACGCTCGAGCTGTTCGCCCACGAGGAGATCGTGGTGACGTACGGAACGAAGGCTGAGCTCCCCGACCACATCCCGTCGAGCTACACGTTCCCACCGGGGCTGTGACCACGACGTCGTAGGGAAATGCAGGGAGGGAAGGCATGGACGCCGATCGGCTGAAGACGATCCCGCTGTTCCAGGGCCTGTCGAAGAGCCAGCGTGAGCGGGTTTCGACTTGGGCCGATGAGGTCGACCTCGAACCCGGCAAGCACCTCGTGGAGCAGGGGCAGTTCGCGTACGAGTTCTTCGTGATCGAGGAAGGGGCGGCCGAGGTCACCGTCGACGGCGACCGGGTCGATGCGCTCGGGCCGGGCGACTTCTTCGGCGAGATCGCGCTGCTCGAGACGGAGCGGCGCACCGCGTCGGTGGTCACCACTGAGCCGCTTCGATGCATCGTCATGCACGCACGGCATTTCAGCTCTATGGAGCAGACGATGCCGCAGGTCGCCGAGCAGATCCGCCAGGAAATGCGGAGGCGATTGGGCAACCGCTGAGGGCGGTTCTACCGGCGTTCCCGAAAGAACGCGCGGAGAAGCTCGCCGCACTCCTCGGCCAGCACGCCGGGCTCGACGTCGACCGTGTGGTTCAACCGGGGGTCGCGCACGAGATCGCCGAGCGAGCCGGCGAACCCGGCCTTATCGTCCTTCGCCCCGAACACCAACCGGTCCACCCGGGCCAGCACGAGCGCGCCCGCGCACATTGCGCACGGCTCGAGGGTCACGTACAGCGTGCAGCCCTCGAGGCGCCACGTCGACAGGCGCTTGGCCGCGCTCCGAAGCGCGAGGACCTCGGCGTGAGCCGTGGGATCCTGATCGCGCTCGCGCGCGTTGGCCGCCCGGGCCAGGACGTCGTCCTCCTTCGTGACCACGGCCCCGATCGGCACGTCCCCCCAGGACAAGGCTGCTCTGGCCTCATCGAGCGCGATCCTCATCATCATCACGTCTCGTTCCCCGGCCATTACCGGTCCCACCGAAGTCAGTAGGCGTCCATGTCGCGGAGCCGGTTGTCCGAGATCCCGAAGAAGTGCGCCACCTCATGCTCGACGGTGTGGGCGATGACGCTTCGCAGGTGGTCCTCATCGCGGGCCACCCGCTCGATCGTGCTGCGGTAGAGCGTGATCGTGTCGGGGAGCACGCCCGCATACCCCCCACCCCGCTTCGTCAGGGGGATGCCGTGGTACAGGCCGAGGAGGTTCGGCTCCCGCCGGGGCGGGCGGTCCTCCACCAGGATCTCCACGTTCTCCAGCCGGCCCAGCACCGCAAAGCCTACGACCGAGCTCACCACGAGCGCCGGGCGGCCCGGCGGTTCGCGTAGCCTGTAGCCACCATGGGCGGGGGCCTTCTCACCGACCTCTATGAGCTCAACATGGCGGCGAGCTACCTCCGCCGCGGCATGGATCAGGTGGCAACCTTCAGCCTGTTCGTCCGCCATCTCCCGCCGAACCGTGGCTTCCTGGTGTCGGCGGGGCTGGAACCGTGCCTCAGCTTCCTGGAGGGCTTCGGCTTCGATGACGACGACCTGCGGTACCTGGGGACCGAGCCCAGCTCGTCGAGACCTTCCTGCTGAACCAGATCACGTTCCAGACCACGATCGCCTCCAAGGCGGCGCGGTGCCGGATTGCGGCGCGAGACCGGGACGTCGTGGACTTCGCCTTCCGCCGGACCCAGGGGATCGACGCCGCCGTGGCCGTGGCCCGTACCACCGCGATGGTGGGGTTCGCCGCAACCAGCAACGTCGAAGCCGCACGGCGGTACGGCCTGCGGGCTGCGGGGACCATGGCCCATTCGTACGTTGAAGCCTTTCCCACCGAGGCCGATGCGTTTCGGGCCTTCGCGCAGGACTTTCCCTCCCGCACCACGTTCCTCGTGGACACCTACGACACGGCGAACGGCGTCCGAAACGCGATCGAGGTGATCGGGGAGCTCGGCCTGACCGAACCGCTCGGGGTGCGGCTGGACAGTGGCGACCTGGACGCGCTGTCCCGCGAGGCCCGAGCCATCCTGGATAGAGCCGGCCTCACCCACGTCCGGATCTTCGCCAGCGGCGGCCTGGACGAGACCGACGTGGACCGATTGGTCACCGCGGCGGCCCCCATCGACGCGTTCGGAGTGGGGACCAGGGTCGGCGTGTCCGCGGATGCGCCGTATCTGGACTCGGTGTACAAGCTGGTCGAATACGACGGCCGGCCGGTCCTCAAGCTCTCCGCGGAGAAGTCCACAGAGCCGGGGCGCAAGCAGGTATTCCGCGGTGAGGGCGGAGACGTGATCGCGCTTCGGGACGAGACGCCGCCGCCCGCCACCGAGCCCATGCTCGTGCCGGTCATGCTGGGCGGTAAGCGAGCCGGACCGCGCCGGAACTTGGAGACCGCCCGGCGGCTGTTCGAGGCGGACCTCGCGCAGCTCCCCGAGCCGGCCAGGCGGATCGCGAACCCCGAGCCCCTGGAGGCCGCATTCTCCGACGCCCTGAAGCGGCTGACCGAGGAGACCCGGGCGGAGGCCCTCCGGCGAGCCGGGGCTCGGTAGACGCCTCAAGCATGAGATTCTTCTCCCGTGAGGTGGGTGACCCGCGCGCGGCCGAAGACGGACCGGATCGCATGCCCCTGGCTGATCCAGAGATTCATCGATCCGGAGGCGGAGATCCTGTACGTGCCGCCCGACCAGGTTCTGGAGTTCGCTCAGCGGGAAGACGCGCGTTCCTTCGACGCGCCCGGGGCCGAGTTCACGCATCGTGGCGGAAATTGCTCGTTCGAGGTCCTCATCGAGGAGTTTGGGCTGGCAAGCGATCCTGCGCTTCGGCGACTGGCGGGAATCGTCCACGCTGCCGACGTTTCCGAGGACCGGGACTCAGACCCTTTCGGCGCCTGCCTGGAGGCCATCGGGGAAGGCGGACTGCTTGTCGAGGACGAGGACGATGCACTCCTCGCCAGGGGCAAGTTCGTCTACGACGCCTTGTACGCGTGGTGCGGGGAACACGCCGGATAGGCGAGCCTGGGCTCCTTAGCTTAGAGAGCGATTCGGGTCAGCTCGTAACCAGGAGTCCCCGGCGCCGCCGGACCCGCCGGTCGACCAGCGTGAACAGGAAATCGACACCGATCCCGACCACCATGATCACGATCATCGCGGCAAGGACGAGTGGCGTGTCGAGCTCCGCGCCGGATTGGGAGATGAGGTGGCCGAGCCCACGGGCACCTTGGACGACCAGCTCCGCGGCGAGCAGGGCCCGCCAGGCGATGGCCCAGGCCTGCTGGAGGCCGGCGATGTACCCGGGCACCGCCGCGGGGAGGATCACGTTGCCGTAGAGCACGGATCCCCTGGCCCCAATCGTTCGGGCGGCACGCACCAGGTTCGGCGGGACCAGCCGCACGCTGGCGGCCGTGGCGATGGCAGTAGCGGGGACCGCACCGATCACGACGACGAACAGGACGGCCCGCTCGTTCAGGCCGAACCACAGGATGGCCAGGGGCAGCCACGCGATCGACGGCAGCGCCTGGAGGCCGACCATCAGGCTCCCGACGCTTCGCTGCACCAGCTTCCACGCGGCCATGGCCATCCCGGTGGGCGTCCCGATGACGATGGCCAGCGTCAGGCCGACCAGCAGCCTGAAGACGCTCCGATAGGCCACCGCGATCAGGCCGTCGGGGCCGCGCACGTGTGAGGTCAACGCGTCCCAGACGCTCGCCGGCGAGGGGAGCAGGACCCGGTCCCAATAGCCGGTCGCGAACGCGGCCCACCACACCAGCACGATGGCCGCAACGATGGCGACCCTAGGCCAGATCTGGCTGAGCGTTCGCTTCAGCCACGACAGTCCTGTCCACCTCCTTCAGCAGGTGGTCGTGGATGTCGACGACCACCTTCGCCAGCAGGACGTCCTCGAACGCCCGGGGCCGCGGCGAGGAGATGCGGTGCTCGGCCACGAGCGTGCCCGGTCGCGCGGACATCAGCACGACGCGGTCGGCCAGGAACACGGCCTCCCGGACGTTGTGGGTGACGAACACGAAGGTGTTGCGGGTCTCCAGCCACACGGACTGTAGCTCGTGTTGAAGGATCTCCCGGGACTGGGCGTCCAACGCGCCGAACGGCTCGTCGGCGAGCAGCACCTCGGGCTGGCACGCGAGCGCCCGGGCCAGGGCGGCGCGTTGGCGCATCCCCGGAGAGATCTCGTAGGGCTGGGCGTTCGGGAAATCGGCCAGGTGGACCTTGGAGAGCCAATGCATCGCCTGCTGGTAACGCTCGGCCTTCGGCACGCCCGAGAGCCCGAGCGCGAACTCCACGTTGGCCCTCACGCTCATCCACGGGAACAACGCCGGCTCCTGGAACAGCACGGCTCGATCGGGTCCCGGATGGTCGACGGGGCGCCCGTCCATCAGCACCTGGCCCCGGTCGGGACGATCGAGGCCGGCGATGAGGTTCAGGAGCGTGGACTTGCCGCTCCCCGTCGGGCCGATCAGGCAGACGAACTCGCCGGGCTCGACGTCGAGACTCACGTCGTCGACGGCCTGGACGAGCTCCCCACTCTCTTGCCGATAGGTCTTGTTCACCCCGCGCAGCGAGAGCTTGGCCGAGGCCGGGCGGGATCCGGGGATCAACCGGAGCGAGCGCGCGGAGCTCCCGGTGTCGGTCATCCTTCGGCCACGACCCGCGCCGGCTCGGCGATCGTCACGGCGTCCCTCGCCTGAAAGGCCCGAGCCCGGCGCAGGTCCACCCAGACCCTGGCGCCGAGATCGACCCCTTCCAGCTCGTCGTTCGGAAGCTCGGCCGTGATCACCTGACCATCGGGTAGCCGGAGCATGACGCGCGAGAGCCAGCCGAGCGTCGTGATGCGTTCCACCGTGGCCTCCAGCGACCCGCTCGCCCGATCGTCCGCGAAAACCCGTACGTCGTGCGGCCGGACGAAGGCCCGGGCCTCCGCCCCCTCCTCCAAGTGGCCCGCGCCGCCCACCCGGTGCTCGCCGAACTGCACGTGGCCGTCCACGACGTGCCCGTGGAGCACGCTCGCGCTCCCGACGAACCCAGCGACGAACGCGGTGGCCGGGTCGTTGTAGATCTCGTTGGGAGACCCCACCTGCTCGATGGACCCTTCGTGCATGACGACGACCCGGTTGGCCAGCTCGAGCGCCTCGTCCTGGTCGTGGGTGACGAGCAGGCTGGTCACCCCGAGCTCGCGATGAAGGTCGTCGAGCCATCGGCGGAGGTCCTGGCGGACCCGCGCGTCGAGGGCCCCGAACGGCTCGTCCAGCAGCAGGACCTTCGGACGCGGTGCGAGCGCCCTGGCCAGCGCCACCCGCTGCCGCTGCCCCCCCGACAGCTGGTCGGGGTACCGGTCCCGGAACCCGGAGAGCTGCACGAGCTCCAACAGCTCGTCGACACGCCTTCGTTGGTCGTGTTTCGGCACCTTGCGGACGGACAGGCCGAAGGCGATGTTCTGCTCCACGCTCATGTGCCGGAACAGCGAGTAATGCTGGAAGACGAACCCCACCCGCCGTTCCTGCACGGTCTTGAACGTTTGCTCCTCGTCCCCCATCCAGATCCGTCCCGACGTCGGCGCATCGAGGCCCGCGATCACCCGAAGGACGGTGCTCTTGCCCGAACCGCTCGGACCCAGGAGCGCGGTGATGCTTCCCGCCTCCGCGGTGAACGTGACCCCTCTGACCGCCTCGAAGTCGCCGAAGCGCTTGCTCAGGCCCTCGACCCTGATCGGCGTGCTCACCGGATGCCTCCGCAGGTCATGTCCGCAGCTCCCTCTCCTCACGCCGCTTGAACACCTCGATACCCACCAGGAGGGCGATCGAGACCAGGGCGAGGGTCAACGCGACGACGTATCCGGATGCGTCCTGATTCTGGTCGAAGCGTACAGCAGGCCCCACCGGATGTTCTTCAGCGTCACCCGGAAGAACGTCTGCCACGACGACGCGCCGAGCGTACTGGCCGCCTCCTCCTCCGAGACCCCCAGCTCCTGCAAGACCGGGACGACCTCGCGGATGACGAATGGGATGCAGATGAAGATCGTGACGAGCACCATCGAAGGCACCGCGAACAGGATCTGGATACCGCGGGCTGCGAACCACGGCTCGAACCACCCGCCACGGCCGAACAACAGGACGGCCATCACGCCGACGATGACCGGGGAGACGGCAAGGGGTAGATCCACGGACGCACTCACCAGGGAACGGCCGGGGAACCGGTCGCGGGCAACCACCAGCGCGACAACCACGCCGAGCACGGTCGAGACGACGACGGTGATCGCAGTGATGATCCCGGTCAGCACGTATGCATGCACGACGTCCGGTTGGGTGAGGGTGGCGGTCCACGTCGACAGGCCGCTTCGGAGCGCGGCCCAGGCGATGCCGATGAGCGGGGCGACCACGAGCACCCCGACGTACAGGATGGCGATCGCCGTGAACCCTCCGTGGACCAGGAGCCGGCGGGCCGATCCGGACAGACGGGGGGTCCGCACGGCGCTCACGACGCTTCCTTCCGGCCTGTGGGCAGCAGCCGTTCGGTGACCAGGACCAGCACGAAGGACAGCCCGAACAGGAGCGTTGCCACCGCCGCCGCGTCTTCGGGCTTGCCCCCATTGATCAGCTGGGTGATCAACACCGGGGCCGTGAGCGTCTTGCCGATGATGTTTCCGGAGACGATGACCACAGCGCCGAACTCTCCGAGCGCGCGGGCGAAGGCCAGGAGCCCGCCGGCGACGATCCCCGGGCGCAGCTTGGGGAACACCACTCGGCGGAACGTCAGCCACCGGCTGGCGCCGAGTACCCGGGCCGCCTCTTCCTCCGTCTCGTCGAGCTCGAGGAGGACCGGCTGCACGGTTCGGACGACGAGCGGGAGCGTCACGAACAGGAGCGCCAGCAGGATCCCCGGCTGGGCGAAGATCACCTGGATCCCGTGCCGGCCGAGGAACGCACCGACCGGGGAGATGGGGCCGTACAGGGCCCGCAGCATCACGCCGGTCACGAGGGTGGGGATGGCGAACGGGATGTCAACGATGGTCGACAGGAGCCTGCGCCCCGGGAAGCGGTACCGGACCAGCACGTAGGCGAGCTCCGTCCCGAAGACGACGTTGATGACGGCGGTGACGGCGGCCAGGAAGACCGTGAGGATGATCGCTTCCCTTGCTCCGGGGGTCGTGAGCGCGTCGCGGAAGGCGCTGAGGCCGCTCCCGAACCCTCGGGCCACGACGACCACCGTGGGAAGGACGATCATCAGCCCGAGGTAGAGGAGCGCGGTCCCGCGAAGGCCCCATCGGGCCATCGCGGCACGGGCGGTGACCCACGGCCTCGGTCCCGCGCCCCCGCCGGGGCGCGGGACCGACGGCCGCTCGAGGGTCTGCGCGCTCACGCTATCCCGTGACCATCGCCTGGGCTTGCGTGAACGCGCCCTCGGGACCGAACACCGTGTCGCTCTGTAGCTGGTTCCAGCCACCGAGGTCGTCGGTCGTGAACAGGTCCTTCACGGCCGGATACGTCCCGCCGTCACCGGCCTTCGCCTTCTTCAGGTTCACGGACCGCTCGTACCCCACGCTCGAGAAGAGGTCCTTCGCCTCCTTGCTGTGGAGGTACTTGACGAACGCGTTCGCGACGTCCTCGACGCAATGCTCTTGGGCGTACTTGTCAACGACCGCGACAGGGGTTTGGACGGCGACGGTCGACGGTGGGATCACCGCCTCGTCGGGGAGCCCAGCCTCCTGGGCGGCCAGCACCGCGTACTCGTACGTGATGGCCACGTCGCCGTTGCCGGACTCGAAGTTCTTGATGGAGTCGTTGGCGCTCTTGTCCATCACGGTGACGTTCGTGAAGATCCCCTCGAGCAGCTTCTCCGCCGCCGCGGGGTCGTTCGCCGCGTAGCCGGGAACGTTCCCTCGCATCGCGGCTCCATAGGCGGCGACGATGTTCCACCGGGCACCGCCGCTCTGCGCCGGGTCGGGCGTCAGGATCTCCAAGCCGGGCTGGGTCAGGTCGTCCCAGTTCTCGATGTGCTTGGGGTTGCCGGGCCGGACGTCGAAGACGACGACGGACGAGGCGACGATCCCGGCCTCTGCCTCCTGCGTCCAGTCATGCGTGATGAGGCCGGCATCCTCGATCATCTGCACGTCGGGAGCGAGGGACAGGGCCACGATGTCGGCGGGAAACCCGTTCACCACATTCTGCGCCTGCGTTGTGCTGCCGCCGAACGAGGTCTGGGAGATGATCTGCTGGCCGCCGTGGCTGTCCTTCCACTCGGTCTGGAAGTTCGAGATCAGCTTGCCGTACACGTCGTAGACGTTGCTGTACGCCGCAAGCGTGATGACCGGGCTCTCCTCGGGGGTGCAGGAGCCCGGGCTCCCGCCCGTCCCTCGGTTGCCGTTGCTGGCGCAGGCGGAGGCCAGGACAGTGGCGGCCGCGACGAGACCGAGGGCTCGCGCCCCGGGGCGCCGAGATGGCATGAACGACTCCTTTCGATGACCGGATGGGAGCTCAGGCGGAGTGCGGTCTCCGGATGTCCGGTCAACCGACCAGGATTCGAGATGGATCCGGTCGACGCGCGACAAGGAAACCGCGTCGGGGATCCGAAGGAGTCGCCGATCTCCGGTGGTCCGGTCGATCGGCGCCGTACATGACTAACAGTGGCACCATCGGCTGTCAACATGCCGGCGACGAATCAGCGCAAGCGGATCTTCTCCGCCATCTCGATCTGGACGACCTTCCCGTCCTGCACGACCAGCAGGACGGTGCCGAACCGAAGCTTTCGGAGCAGCCGGACCACCTCGAGGATCACTTCCTGCTCGTCCTGGGTCAGCGGCTCGAACTCCCGCGGCGCGTCTGGTGAGGCCATCCTGGGGCGACGATACCGCATCGCTCCGGCCGTCCGGCCGGGCGGTTCGCCGCGCTGCTACCAGGCGTAGGCCTCGGGCGCCGGCCCGCCGGGGCCGGGGAAGAGCCGGTCCAGGCGACGCATGGTCCCCTCGTCCAGCTCGAGCTCGAGGGCCCGGAGAGCACCGTCGAGCTGGTCGAGCGTGCGGGGACCGATGATCGGTGCCGTGACCGCAGGGTTGGCCAGCACCCAGGCCAGGGCCACGTCGGCGGGTTGCTCACCGAGATCGGCGCACAGCTTCTCGTACGCCTCCAGCGTGTCGCGCTTACGCTCGATCTCCCTTTGCACGTCCTTCGCGGCCCGGCGGCCCTCCGCGATCTTCTGCAGCACGCCGCCGAGGAGGCCACCCGCGAGCGGGCTCCACGGGATGACGCCCATCCCGTAGCTTCGGCAGGCGGGGAGCACCTCGAGCTCGCTCATCCTCGCGTTCAGGTTGTAGAGGCACTGCTCGGATGCAAGGCCGAGGAGGTTCCGGCCGCTCGCGATGTCGTTGGCCTGGGCGATGTGCCACCCCGCGAAGTTGCTGCTTCCCACGTACAGCACCTTGCCCTGCTGCACCAGGTTCCCCATGGCCTGCCAGACCTCTTCCCACGGGGTGTCACGATCGACGTGATGCATCTGGTACAGGTCGATGTGATCCGTCTGAAAGCGCCGGAGGCTCTCGTCGCAGGCCCGCCGGATGTTCAGAGCAGACAGGCGCGACTCGTTCGGCCAGTCGCCCATCCTCCCGTAGACCTTGGTGGCCAGGACGACCCTCTCGCGCCGACGGCCACCTTTGGCGAACCACCGGCCCAGGATCTGCTCGGTCGTGCCCACGCCCTTGCTCCTGCCGTAAACGTTGGCCGTGTCGAAGAAGTTGATGCCGTGCTCGAGCGCCCGGTCCATGATGGCGTGGGAGTCCTCCTCGGAGGTCTCCGGCCCGAAGTTCATGGTCCCCAGGCAGAACCGGCTGACCAGCGATCCAAGCCGCCCGAGGTGCGTGTACTCCATGGTTCCTCCTCGCCTGTCTCCAGGATTTGAACAGATTCTCCGTCGAAAGGCGTAGGGTCGGGTCGAATGCGCGACCCAGATTACCGACGAACGGCGCGTTGACCCGGGGCCCCGGTCTCTCATACGGTTGCCCTAGGACCCCCTGGCCGATCGGAGGACACGACGAGGCTCCGCCTGGGACTCGTTCTAATGGTCGCGATGGTGAGCCTGGCGCTCTGGCCGTGCCCGGCGTGGGCCGATGGGCCCGATCGAGTCGCCATCCCAACGGCGGCGGATGAGTCCATCCCCGCCAGCCCCGAAGGCCCCTGCGCCTTCCCCGTTCTCGTCCACGTCGTGACGAACAACCAGTACACGATCGTATTCGACGACCGCACGATCACGCAGGGACACGCCGTCTTGGAGCTCACGAACAAGAACGACCCCGACATATCGGTGACCAGGAACGTCTCGGGCCCCGGGACGATTACCAACGCCGATGGGATCTTGGCCGCAAGAGGGCCCTGGTTCTTCGCCTTCGCCCCAGGAGAGCTCGTTGATGAGCTCGGTCACGTGCCACCGGAGTTAATGTTCATCAACCACGGAACGTTCGTCCTGCGCATAGGCGACCCTCTGCACGGCGTCCCTCATCAGCTCATCAGCCAGACCGGAGTCCAGGAGGACCTGTGCGCGACGCTGGGCGGCGACGCCGAGAGCGCGGCCACCGATGTAGAGGTCGGCGAGCCCACGGCTAGCGAGCCCGCGGTCAGCGAGCCCGCGGCCGGCGATGAAAGCCAGATACCGTTGGAAAGGCTCGCCTGATGCGCGCCCGGAGGGAGTCGAACCCCCAACCTTCTGATCCGTAGTCAGACGCTCTGTCCATTGAGCTACGGGCGCTCCCGGTAAGCATACCCAGGTCATCCACCCCGCCTCCCCGGCGAGGTCGAAGCTTCGCCACGTCCTCCTCCACCCTCGCGGGAGCCTCTGAGCGGACTCTCAGCCGGGGCCAAGCCGAACGGAAGGTGGCGATGGTGGAGTGTCGGCGAGATGACCGAAGGGGGTGATCCTTATGAGATCCCTTGTGCGGCGCTCGCTCGTGGCGGCGGCGGTGGGAGGCGGCGTGATCCTCGCCGGCTTCACCGGCCTGGCCAATGCGAGCGCCGCGTCGAGCTCCAACAGCTCGCCTTCGACGAAGGCAACGACCTCCGCGTCGGCCACGCATCACTGTGACGGCGATGGGGACGACAGCTCGTCGGACAGCTCGTCGACGTCGACCTGACGGAGACGGCCGAAAGAGGATGGCAAGTGACATGGAAGGGGGGCTGCCCCGCCCGCGGGGCAGCCCCCCTCCCGTTCGTACACCGTTCATGAAGGCCGATCATGAGGGGGGACGTGCTCTTCCTCTTCGTCCGGTGGCGAAGGACCGCCGGAGGCCGGGAGCCGGACCTCGAACGTCGCGCCCGCCCCTTCCTCCGATCGCACGGTGACGGTCCCTCCATGGGCCTCCACGATGGCGGCGACGATCGAGAGCCCCAGCCCGGCGCCTCCCTTCGATCGGGAACGCGACGGGTCACCTCGGTAGAACCGCTCGAAGGCGCGGGTGGCAACCTGCGCCGGGAGACCAGGACCTTCGTCCTCCACGTTCAGGAGCACGCCGCCATCGTCGTCGGGTCCCGCTATCACCCGAACTCGCGAGCTCGCCGGGGTGTGGACCCGCGCGTTGTCCAACAGGTTGTCCACGGCCTGGCGCAACCGCCCCGCGTCGCCCGACACCCAGGCGGGGCCGTGGAGCTCGAGGTCGATGGGACGGTCGGGCTCCACTGCGCGAGCGCTGTCGACGGCCTCCTCGACGATGCGAGCGAGATCGACCAGCTCGCGATCCAGCGGTCGTCCCTGGTCGAGCCGGGCCAACAGGAGCAGGTCGTCCACCAAGACGCCCATGCGCGCCGCCTCGGCCTCGATGCGTTGCATGGACTTGGCCAGATCCTCGGGCCTCGAGTCGGCGCCGCGGCGGAACAGCTCGGCGTACCCACGGATCGACGTGAGCGGTGTGCGGAGCTCGTGAGAGGCGTCGGCGACGAAGCGCCGCAGGCGATTCTCGGAGGCCCGGCGCTCCTCGAACGCCGCCTCGATCTGGGCGAGCATCGCGTTCAGGGCGAGGCCCAGTCGACCGACCTCGGTCCGCTCCGTCGCCGGCTCGACCCGGCGCGAGAGGTCGCCGGCCGCGATGGCGCCGGCGGTCGCCCCGATCCCTTCCAGCGGACGAAGGCCCAGCCTCACGAGCCACAGCGCGAACCCAGCGACCAGGAGCAGCGCGATGCCGCTCACCACCAGCTCCACGGCGAGCAGCCGCTCGAGCGTCGCCGACACCTCGGTGAGCGGGATGGCCACGATCAGCGTTCCGGGCCCTGGGCTGAGGGCCGCGGCCACGGCCCGGTACGTCGGGGCGCCCCCACGACCGGTGGTAGTGGTGAAGAAGGTCGGACCTACCTCCGTCGACGCGACCGACCCCGGCAAGGCCTTGGGACACACGGGGCGCTGGTCCGTCTTGATTTCGTATCCGAAGAACTTCCAGACCAAGGGAGCGCCGGAACCGTTGCGAACCTCGGCGTATGTTCCCGGCGGTACCAGGAACGTCGGCGTCTGATGGTCCGGGGCCTCACCTCCGAACTGGAGGGCATCCAGCACGGGGCCCTGCGCGGCCACCAGCTGGTCGTCCGTCCGGTGCAGCAGGAAGTTCGACAGGAGTCGGTACGTGGCGACGTTCGCGACGAGCAATCCGGTCGCCACCAAGACGACCGACGTGATCAGCAGGCGCGCCCGGAGGGACATGGCTCACTCGGGAGGAAGGCGAAGGACGTATCCCACGCCCCGCACGGTGTGGATCAGCCGGGGGTCTTCGGGATCGATCTTCTTCCGCAGGTAGCTGATGTAGGTCTCCACGATCGAGGAGTCGCCGCCGAAGTCGTAGTGCCACACGTGATCCAGGATCTGGTCCTTCGACAAGACCCGCCGGGGGTTGGCCAGCAGGAACCGGAGGAGGCTGAACTCGGTGGGCGTGAGGTCGATGGCCCGGCCCTTCCGCCACACCTCGTGGGTGTCCTCGTCCATCTCAAGGTCGGCGAACGCGAGCCGGTCGGCCGGCGGCCCCGAGCCGTGGGCCCGACGGAGCACCGCCCGGATCCGGGCGATGAGCTCCTCCAGGCTGAACGGCTTCGTGACGTAGTCGTCGCCACCGATCGTCAGGCCGCGGACCTTGTCCTCGGTCGCGTCGCGGGCCGTGAGGAACAAGACCGGCGACGGCCGTCCCCGGTCGCGCAGACGCTTCTGTACCTCGAACCCGTCGAGGTCGGGCAGCATGACGTCGAGGACGACGAGGTGAGGCCGGAACGATTCGACGAGCTTGAGGGCGTCGCGACCGTTCCCGGCCGCTTGGACCTCGAACCCCTCGTATCGAAGGGCCGTCGCCACGAGGTCGGTGATGTTCGACTCGTCGTCGATGACAAGCACCCGTCGCGGGTCGGCCCCGGCGGGATCGCCTGGTGCCGAGGACTGGTTCGGTGGCGTCGGGCTCGCCTCCTACGTGGCGGCAGGAGGCGACGGCTCGTCGGATGGGGGCTGGCTTCCCCCGAGATCCCGATATCGCTGCACGAACTCCTGCCGGTCCATCTCGCCCCGAGCGTACCGGAGACGAACCTCGAGGAGAGCGGCGTCGAAAGGCGATGCCGCCGGCCCTCCGGTGGAGGCCGGCATCAGCGTTCGGCCCCGACCCGTGAAGCGCAGGACGGCCCACACGACGAGGCCGATCAGGACGATGAACAGCACCAGCGGCAGGAAGCCGCCGAAGAACACCCACCAACCGTGGTCACCGTACGGTCCGGCGTGATTGAAACCCATGGATCGAACACCTCCCCGTGCTCGTTTCTGGGGTTCAGTTGAGCATCGGAACCTGGGAGAAGGCTGAGAGCTCCCCAAGAGCTCACGAAGAGACGACCGTGCCAAGCGAACCGTCCCGCTCCGGGTCGCGGGCACCGGGGAGGAACATCACCGCGAGCGTGATCACACCCCCCAGGATCCCGGCGAGGACGAGCGTCGTGCGGGCGCCGATGGCCGAGGCAACCGGACCGACGATGGCGAACGACAACGGCACGCCCGCGATCGAGATCATCCAGTCCAGGCTGCTCACCCGGCCGAGGAGGTCCTGGGGGACCAGGCGCTGGACGAGGGTGAACCAGATGACGATCAGGATAGTGATGCATGCCTCGGTCGCCAGCGCCACGATCATGGCCTGCCATACCCCGGTCACCAGGCCGAACCCAGCGGTCCCGAACATGGCGATCGCCCACGCCAGGTACAGCGCCGTCACGGGCCGTCGCGGCAACGAGCCCCGCTGCCCGAAGAACAGGGCCGCGGCTACCGATCCCAACCCGCCGGCGCCGAACACCAGGCCGAGCGCGGTCGGGCCGCCATGCAGCTCGTTCTTGATGACGTAGGGGACGAGCGTCTCCCAAGGACCCCAGGTGGCCAGCAGGCTCACCGTCGCCCCCACCATGGCCAGGATCAGCCATCGGTGCGCGATGACGTACCGGAGCCCCTCAGCGACTTCGGACATCAGCCGCTCGCCCGAGTCCGCATCGCGGGGCTCATGGCGAGTCCGCATCAGAAGGATCATCAACGCCGAGAACGTAAACGTCCCGCCGTCGAAGACGAACGCCCAGCCGGCGCCGAAGGCCGCGATGAGCAGTCCCCCGACCAGCGGTCCGAGCAGCATCATGGAGAACGGCCGCACGAACTGGGCCAGCGAGTTGGCCTCGACGAGCAGGTCCCCGGGAACGATCGTGGGCACGATCGCCGAGAAGGACGGCTGAAAGATGGCCTGCCCGACCCCGTAGACCACCACCAGCCCGACCACCAACGGAACGGTCAGCCGCCCGTTGATGGAGAGGGTGCCGATCGTCGCGATGGCGGCACATCGGATCAGGTCGCCGGCGATCATCAGCCTGCGCCGGTCGAACCGGTCCGCCAGGGCGCCCGAGAGGAGCATCAGCAGCACCTGCGGCAGCGACCACGCCACGCCGACGAGCGCCAGCGCGGACGGTCGGTTGGAGATCTCGTAGACCTGCCAGGCGATGGCGACGACATAGACGCCGTCCCCGACCATCGATATGGCCATCCCGCTCCACAGGAGAGCGAAGTCGCGCAAGCGGAGTGGACGAAGGATGCCGATCCGGCCCGGGAGCGCCTCGCTCATGGAACGGAGGATACGGGCACGGGCAGAGGAGCCGTCACGCAGATCTCACGGATTGTTCCCAGCCGCGCCTCAGGTGCCGTTGGTTCTCCTTGCTCAGGGAAGGAGACGGCGATGACCGATCTCATCGGCCCCGGCCGGCCGCCGGAACCTACTGCCTGGTAGGGAGTTCTCCATCCGAATAGTGACCGCCGATCGACGGTTCCCGCGCCTCCGAGTTGACCCCCCGGTCCGTTCGGCGGTCGTCGGACCGCGACCCTTCGAGGTACCAGGTCTCCATCTGGCCCTTTCCCTTGACCAGGATCGTTCCCCGTCGCCTGCAGACGAACTCATCCTTCAGCAGATGGTACGTCTCGCGTGTGATCTGGATCTCGCCGGGCGTACTCTGCGATTCCATCCGACTCGCCGTGTTCACGGCGTCGCCCCAGAGATCGTAGAGGAAGCGCTTCGTGCCGATCACCCCGGC
>WNGF01003592.1_pt1 | contig 20922 bp, 18 predicted proteins | sample 5400641 | NCBI WGS metagenome assembly WNGF01 (sample SAMN13153371, study PRJNA577476) | soil metagenome | isolation source: 80 cm soil or saprolite under grassland replicate 2 | place: USA:California | collected 2016-06-15 | reverse complement strand
CCAGACATCGAGCACAACTTCGTAGCCGGTCCACTTCGGTTTGTCCAAAATTTTTCGCGCACGCGGATTGGCGGCCAGGGTGGCAGGAGGGAAGCGGCCGATGATTTCATCCCAAAAATAATCTTTGAACTTTTTCGTGGCAGCCATACAATCGTTGGTTGAGGTCGGCTTAAGTTTGTGCCAGAAAAAGTCGTCGCGCACCCGTTCGGAGAGTTGGAGCAATCGTTGCGTGTGATTGACCAATTCCTGGACTTGACGGCGCTGACGTTCGTCGGAGGCGAACTGCTTCCGTTCGTCGGCAGGGGGGCTGGCCGCGAGCGGTTGCAATTCGCGGCTGACGCCGAGCGATTTGAGGAGCGCGCCCAACGCGGATGGCGAACCCGGCCCGATGGTTTTGCCGTTGTCGCCGTGAATGAATTCAAGCGGGAAAGAGAACGATGACGGAAAGAATTTCTTCGCCCGCTTCGCTTCCCTTTCGACGGAATCGAATTTCGGGGTCAGCAGTTTGCCGGGCGCGGCGCCGTTGCGGCCTTCGCGCGCTTTGGGGGGTCCGTCCACCTTCGGGACCTGGCTGTACTCGACAATCAAACTGCGCGGCGCGATCAGGCCGGCCATCTCGGCGTCGCCGAATTCGAGCAACAGACCGAACACGTTCCGGTAAATCGGTTCTTCCCAGACGCGTTCCCGCGGGCCGAAGTAGCCGCTGACGAGCGCCGCGTCGATGCGCGCATCGAGCGCGGCCGAGCAAAAGGCGATCAGGCCGCCTTCACCGTAGCCCATGACGCCGATCGGTATGGATGATTGGCCTGTTTTCACGGTCAGGGCGGCGTCCTGTTCGACAAACCAATCGACTGCCGCCGCGATTTTCTGCACTTCGTAACCGATGATGTGGCGGCCCATTTCGTATGCCTGACGATAAATCCATTCGCGATGCGGCTGATTGGTGAAGCGATGGAGCAGGGGATTTCCCGCCCAGGTGTCGTCACGACTGATCAGCGCCGGCACGATGACCTGGCAGCCGTTTTCGGCGAGCCAACGCGCAAACTGCGATTCCGACGGGATGCCGGGCGCCAGGCCGACGAGCATTTCGGGCGTTTGGTCGGCGTCAGGGATGGCCACGACGTGGGCCAGGGTTTGGCCCTTGGGCTGCAGAAAGAGTCCTTCGCCGGAAACATCGTCGAAGACGAGCCAACGCACGGCATAGACGCGATACGAGGCGGTTTCGGCGAGGATCGACAGGCCCGCCGTGCTGCTCACGTATTCGAGGGCAGTGACCCGCCGACGCGGTTCGATGACGCCGATGATTTTTGCCAGGTGATCGCGGTTGCGCTGAACGGATTGATCGTAAAGCACTTGAGACGCAAAATTGCGGTGCCAGAGCTTCAGCCGTTCCTCGGTCGAACGTTCAATTTCGCGGGTCAGAAACGTATCGATTCCCTGGACCATTTTGGCGGAAAGATCACCGTCCCAGGTCAAGGGCTGGGTTCCCGGCAGGGTCTCGATTGGCGCGCCGATGGAAGTGAGGCCGGACCAGCCGAGAAGTCCGGCCAGAAACGAACCGTTGAAATGCAACCAGCACCTCTTGAAATCCCGGTGGAACACGCGGGGCAGGCTAGCGCGAATCAGCCAGACTCACAAACTTTTTTCCCGACAGATCGGTGCTTGAAAGACGCGATCACCTGGGTTATGGATAGGCCATGAAACTTTTCATTGGTTTCATTCTCTGGTGGCTCCTTTTTCTGTGCAGTTGGCCTTTGGCGATCCTGGCGCTCGTGCTGTATCCGTTTCTTTGGCTGATCTCAATCCCTCTGCGTCTGATCGGCATCACCCTGGGGGCGGTGTTCGCGCTGCTCAGAGCCATCCTGTTTCTGCCGTCGCGCCTGCTTGGGGGAAAGAGTTGAGATTATGACCTGAATCGTCGGGTTCCGTGGACCGTGGCACGTGCTGCACGCTGTCATCCCTCACGCCAGCCCCGCTACCTTGGGGAGTGGGAGATATTGTCCACAGTCTCTCGATCCCACCCTCCCAGGAGGGGAGCCGGCGTTTGTCGGCGCCCGGTCAGTTCCCCTCCTGTGAGGGGTTGGCTTTTAGCCAAGCCCGCATGCTTCTGTCATGAGAAGGCAGCTTTCCGCGTATCCGTCCGGCGTCAGACCCCGCCCTCGTCCGGCGTTCACGCTGGTCGAGTTACTCGTGGTGATCGCCATCATTGGAGTAGTGGCGGGTCTGTTGCTCCCGGCTCTGCACCGGGCGAAGGAATCGGCCAGAAGCGCCGCCTGTATGAGCAACCTTCACCAAATCGGTGTCGCGTCGGTTGTTTACTCTCTTGATGCCAAAGGCAACCTTCCCTCCTTCCGCGACTGGCTTTTTACTCGACCCGGAGACCTGACCACTGGCCGATTGTATCCCTATCTGAGCTCCAAACCGGTTTACCTGTGCCCGACCGATAAACGAGACCTCCCTTCCAAAGGCAGGCCCACCGCGCCCCCGACAATTTTACCTCCCGGCCTTTTTGGAAATCGGAATCATCCCCGGGACTACAGCTACGCCATGAACTGTGGCACCTGTCACGGGCCCGGTCTTGCCGTCTATCTCGAACCTTCGAAAACCCTCTTGTACCTGGAAGCGAATCTGGCGACCAACGATTACACCGGCCAGGTCGGTCCGGCATTCGTATCCCAGGCCCTTGCCTACCGCCATCTTGATCGCGGGCATTTAGCCATGGCGGATCTCCGCGTCGATAATATGAATCAGCAACAGTATGACAGGGTACAGTTCACGATACGGTTTTGGTTTCCCACCGACGACGCGACAGGTCCCGGAGGGATGACCTTTCCGAATCTGAAATAGGCTGCGGCTTTCCGGCAGACCCCCGCCCGAGACGCCATTCGATTCCGTATATGACAGACGCCTGCCGTTTGCCGGGCCCAAAAGTGCAGTCGTCTTTTGCTCTCTCCCGTCCCGGACTCATCAAGGCGTTGGCCACGGTCGCCTTAGCTTAGTGCACGCATCCTTGCGAGCCAGTCAAGGCGTCGTGTTGTCTGACTTCGGAACCATCGCCCCGCTCAGAAACTCTTCCTGAAATCCTTCCGGCACCTGACCCTGGCGCGCGTAGAGATAGACTGCTGCCTGGAAGATGGACTGCAAGGCCGACTGCACCAGCGCCAACACGATCAGGTAAACGACCGCCAGCCCGATGCAAAAAACCGCCGTCACTCCGCTACCACTGATGATTCCCAGAACGATCAACGCGTAAGCGGGAATGCCCAACAGAAAGAACAGCAATCCGAAACTGAAATTACCCGCCAACTGCTCGCCCCACGTCTTCTTCAGCAACTGCGTCGATTCCTTCAAGGCGGTCACCGGACCTTTGTTTTCAACCACCAGGATGGGGATCACCAAAAAGCTGGCCAGCGTCCAGGCCATACCCAACAAACCCGCCACGAACCGCCCGACTTTCTCCGAGCGTTCCTCGATGATGCGCAACACCAAACCGACCGTGGCGGAAACCAGCGCCCACCCGGCAACCCCCGGCAGCCGCGAAGTCGCGGCTCGAAATCCGTCACTGACAGTCGGGTTGCCGCCTCCCATGCGAATCGTGGCGCAGGCGACGATGGCGCAGTTGAAAAAGATCACCACGAAGTAGTTGCAGACATAGAACAACAATAGCGTCCCGTAATACATCACCTGCCGGCTCGCGTCGGCGCTGGATTTGGGCGGTTCCCAAGCTCCGGTGAGATAGATCGGAATGGCGAACGAAGCCAGCAACAGCAAACAACACAGTCCGGAGATCAATGGGAACACCAGCATCTCCTTGTCCCTCTTCAGGATCTGCCAGCAGGCGGACATCAACGACCAAGTACGCTGGATCTTATTCATAAACGATTCCTTTCCAACTTTAGTTGAACACCGTACGGCGCGGCTCACAGGTTCCAGTCGGGCCGGGCAGACTGTGACCGCAGCATAACAAGCGGCCGCGGTGAGACAAGGTGAAACAACAGGGTTGCACGTGCCGACGGCCCCGGCCTGCCAGGGTATTGCCGTCGCAACACCTCTTTTGGGGCATCGAACGTCGAACATCCAACACCGAACATCGAATACGGCGCGATACGATACGATACCCATTGAGAGTTGGATGTTGGATGTTCGATATTGGATGTTTTTCTGCGATCAGGATTTTTTCGCGTGGCACACTCCCTCGACCACACCGGCGTTGTAAGGCATTTCCTTACGGGTGATTCAGGCGGCTCCCTGATTGTTTGGGCGGATGAACCGGGTAATGTAGCTCGTCGTGTTGTTCCATCGTTTCGACCCGAAAAAAGCCGAAGTCACCCGCGAAGCCCACGAGCGTATGGGTATTATGATTGTGTATGAAGACTATCTGACCTCGCTTGTGGCCGAACGGACGTTTGATCATATCGCGGCACGGCTTGGGTCGGACTGTGAAATTCAAGTGGCAGTTCGGAGTTTTGATGTCCTGACCATTCCGCCGCTGATGGAGCAGGCTGCTTGTGAAGCCAAGGCGTCGGACTTGGTGCTGCTTTCCATATATGAGCGCGGGAAATGGCCGGCAGCCGTCGAAAGCTGGATGGAATTAGTGGTCGGAAAAGGTGTTGCGCAGCACGGCGGATTGGCAGCCTTGCTGGTGAGGGCGCAAGGGGACGCGTCCGCAGCCAATGGGGAGCGCCGTGCTACGCTCGAACAACTGGCCCAGCTTAGCGGCCGGGATTTTTTCGTGGCCAAGGACGTGAATTGGAACGCCTGTATTTCGACCAACCTTTCGGACCCATTGGCATGACCACTTCTAAGAAACGGCTTTCGCGCCGGGGAACGTCTTTCTCCAGGGCGAGGCGCGGGAAGGACCCGCATGGCACGGGATTGCGCGAACGGCGCCCCGCCGGACCGAACGGCCCGTCGATACCGGGCCGCGCCTTTGCAACCGCGACACTTCGGACCTGAGCATGAACGCCCTGAAAACCATTCTCGTCGTCGAGGCAGACCGTGTGATCCAGGGATGGCTATGCCACATTCTCCGCGGGGCGGCATTCAACGTGTCGGCCGCCGGAAGCCTGAAAGAGGCGTTGAGTCGGCTTTCAACAGAGCCCGGCTTCGTGGCGGTCATTTGCGATTATTGCCTGCCGGATGGCACCTGCCTGGATTTCCTGGCCGGACTACGAGGCTACGGGAGAAATTCTGTGCCCGTGCTGTTGACTTCAGGAAGCTGGATCAATTCGTTGCCCGGGGAACGCGGATTTGAACTTCTGGCCAAGCCGTTCAACTCGGCACAATTACTTGCGGCGCTTGATCGCCTGCTCCAACGTCCCCCCTCCCACGAATCAAACTTCCGCAAAAATTCGTCACCAGCCCCGCATCAGCAAAGAGATTAGACCTTCTCCTCCTTGCTCTGTTCCGCACAAAATCCTTTTTCGGGATGGCTTAGGATGCTATAGTGCCATGGTAGCGCCCCCAACGAGTCGATTTTCGCCGGGCGTCATTCATGAACAAGCCCACATTACGAAAATCTGTTCCCTCTGCTCATCCGTCCGCCAAACGCGCCGCACCAGCAAAACCGGTCGTGAGGGTTCGCGCACTCGCCAGGAAGCCAAAGCCGACCGTCGAACGTGTCGCCTTGTCGGCGGATGAGCCCGCCCTCGTGCCCGCCAAAGGCCTGACTTTCCCGATCGTGGGAGTGGGGGCTTCCGCGGGCGGTTTCGAATCGGTCATGACCCTGCTCCGGCATCTGCCGGCGGACACGGGCATGGCGTTTGTGGTGGTCCTGCATTTGGATCCGCACCACAAGAGCAAGCTGACCGAGTTGGTGGCTCGCGCCACCGCCATGCCGGTTCGTGAGATCAGGGAAGATATGCCGGTGGAACCCAACCACGTCTATGTCCTGCCGGCGAACATCGACGTGATCATTGCGCGGAAAAGGTTGGAACTGGTGCGCCGCCCTAACTCGGAGCGGCTGCACCTGCCGATCGACCATTTCTTCAGTTCGTTGGCCGAGGAGCAGGGCGGCCGGGCCATTGGTGTGGTGCTTTCGGGCACCGGGTCAGACGGCACCGCGGGACTCGCCGCCATCAAGGCCGAAGCGGGCATCACATTCGCCGAGGCAGAAACCTCCGCCAGGTATTTCGGCATGCCCCGCAGCGCGATCGACGCCGGTTGCGTGGATGCGGTGCTGACACCCGAGGTTTTGGCCGGGGAGCTGGCGCGCATTGCCCGGCATCCTTTCGTGCGCCCCCGGCGAACCCGGGCCAAGTCGCCGGAAGTGGAATTCCCCGAATCGATCGACGCCTGGGGCAAGATTTTTTTTCTGCTGAAGCAGAGTTCCGGCGTGGACTTCTCGCTCTACAAACATACCACCCTGAAGCGGCGCATCAGCCGGCGCATGGTGCTGCAACGCATCGAGCGGCTCGATGACTATGTGACCATGCTGCGATCGCACCCCGCGGAATTGGAGGTCCTCTTCCACGATATGCTGATCAACGTGACCGGTTTCTTCCGCGACCGGCGGGCGTATGCGGCGCTGAAGAAAAAGGTCGTGCCCGGCATTATCAAAAGCAAAGGCGACCGTGACGAAATCCGCGTCTGGGTGCCGGGCTGCGCCACGGGCGAGGAGGTCTATTCGCTGGCCATCTGCCTCCTGGAGGAGCTGACCAGGAGGACGCGCACCATCAAACTTCATATCTTCGGCACCGACCTGAGCGAAGTGGCCATCGCTAAAGCGCGGGCCGGCATTTTCCCCGCCGGCATTGCCAAGGATGTTTCACCGGAGCGGCTGCGGCGGTTCTTCTCCCTCATCAATGGCGGCGGCTACCAGATCAACCGGATGATCCGCGACATGTGCACGTTTGCCCGCCAGAACATTTGTGAAGACCCCCCTTTCTCGCGCCTCGACCTCACCAGTTGCCGCAACGTGCTGATCTACCTCGGGCCGGAACTGCAGAAGAAGTGCATGTCCATTTTCCACTACGCCCTCCTGCCGGGCGGTTACCTCCTGCTGGGCACCTCTGAAACCGCCGGCGCGTCCGCCGACCTTTTCTCGCTGGTGGACAAAAAGCTCAAGATCTACCGCCGTAAAGCCACGGCATCGAGCCCCAAACTCGACTTCCCCTCACGGAGCAGAGTGGTGGTCAAGCCCGAACTGGTCTCACCCGAAGCACTCCCCCGGCAGGAGGCCGGGGCGGACCCGGACGTTCAGAAACAGGCTGACCGCGTCCTTCTGGCCCGTTACACTCCGTCGGGGGTCATTGCGGACCGACACCTCCGCGTTCTTGAATTCCGCGGTAGCACGGGCCGTTACCTGGAGCACGCGCCCGGTTCCGCCAGCCTGAACCTGCTGCAGATGGTGCACCCGAGCCTGGCCGTGGACCTTCGCGCCGCGATTCACAAAGCGCTGAAGGACGGCGTGCCGGTCCGCAAGGACGGAACCCTGCTCAAGACCGACGGCGTCCCGCGGGAAGTGAGCATCCAGGTCGTTCCCTTTACCGTCCCGCCTTCCAACGAAATATGGCTCCTGATCCTCTTCGAAGAATCGAAGCGCGCCGCCGGAGCGGAACCCAACACCGTTGCCGATGGCGAGCGCAAGAGCGGAAGGACCCGCGGCGCGAGCCGCAACCCGGAGGTGGGCCGACTGCGCACCGAGCTGGATGCCACCAAAGCATCACTCCAGGCCATTATTGAGGAACAGGAGGCCACCAACGAAGAACTCAAGCTCGCCAACGAAGAGATTGAATCGAGCAACGAGGAACTCCAAAGCACGAACGAGGAACTCGAAACAGCCAAGGAGGAACTCCAGTCAACCAATGAGGAGCTCACCACGCTCAACGAGGAATTGAGCAATCGCAATATGGAGCTGGCCCAAATCAACAATGACCTGACCAATCTCCTCTGCAGTATCGACATCCCCATTGTGATGGTGGATAACGCCCTGGCCGTTCGGCGCGCCACTCCCATGGCGGAAAGGCTTTTCAATCTTATCCCCACCGACATCGGACGGCGGCTGAGCGACCTCAAGGCCAACCTCAACGTCAACAACCTCGACCAGATGATCCGCGACGTCATCGACACACTGACCACTTGCGAGACCAAGGTCCGGGACAACCTGGACCGCTGGTATTCCCTGCGCGTCCGCCCCTACCGCACGCGCGACAACAAGATCGATGGCGCGGTCATTACCCTGGTGGACATCGACCAGGAACAACGCCGCATCGCGCGACTGGAACTGGCGTCCCAGTACAGCGAGGCCATCCTCGAAACGGTTCGCGAACCCCTCCTGGTGCTCGATGCCGCGCTGCGCGTGCGCAAAGCCAGCCGCTCCTTCTACCAAACGTTTAAACTCACCCGCAAGGAGACGGAAAGCACCCTGCTTTATGAACTGCAGGACGGCGAATGGAACGTCCCCCAACTGCGTCAACTGCTGGAGGAAGTGCTCCCCAAAAACAAACGTCTGGAAAACTTCCGGTTCGAGCACGACATTGGCCGGACGGGCCGGCGCACCTGGTTGATCAACGCCCGCCGGCTGGAACACGAGGGCGAACGCCTTATTCTCCTGGCGATGGAAGAAATTACTGCCAGGCCAATATCCAACAGGCGGTAAGACGATGAAAGCCGAACATTCGACGTTCCACAGGCGCGACGGTCGCCGGCAGCAAGGAGGGGGCTGCAATCCGCGCCGCGCGCCGGTCGGAATCCGCGCCGCCATCCGGTCGCACCCGGCGCCGGCATTGGCCCGGCCAGGGAATCTGCGCGCCCAACTGCAAGCCTTGCGCGGGACCCAGTTTGAACTGGAGGTCGCGCGGGACCGCTTCGCCCACCTCTATGATTTTGCCCCCGTCGGATACCTCAGCCTGAGTTCGGTGGGACAGATCGCACAGATCAATCTCACCGCCTCGGCCATGCTGGGCCGCAGCCGCCACGCGCTCCTTAAGTGTCCTTTCGGTGTTTGTGTGGCCCCAGCCGATGTCACGCGGTTCCTGGAACACCTGCGCCGCTGCCGCAACACCCGTGGCAAGGTGGTTTCCGAATTGCGGGTGCGCCGGCCCGGCGGCGCGGAAATACCCGTGCAATTGATCAGCGACCCGCTTCCCTCTTCTCTTTGGCCCGGTTCGATTCTTTACCACACGGCACTCGCGGACCTCACCGAACGGAAACAGATGGAGGATTCCCTGCGCCAAAATAATGAACGGCTCCAACTGGCCCTGGGCGCGGCGCGCGTCGGCGCCTGGGAGATGGAACTGAAAACCGGCAATGCCGCCTGGTCGGATCAGTTCAATGATCTGCTCGGTCTGGAGGGCCAGCGCAACCTCGCCGGTCGCGATACCTTCCTCGCCTGCGTTCACCCGCACGACCGCGCCGCCACCCACCGCGCTCTGCGCCAGGTGCTTCGTCGGCGGCAGGCCGGATTCCAGCTCGAGTTTCGCGTCCTTCATTCGCGCAATGGGGTCCGCTGGTTGAGCCTTGCGGGTCGGGTGAGCCGTGAAAAAGGCGGCCAGCCCGCGCGCCTCACCGGCATCGGGATGGACGTCACCGAGCACAAGCAGGCCGAAGCCCTGTTGCGCAAAACCAGCCGCTCGCTCGAAGAACGCGTCCGGGAACGCACGGCCGAACTCAGGATCGCCAACGCCAAATTGGAACGCCAGATCGCCGAGCGCATGCGGTTGGAACGTCAGCTTCTGGAAATCAGCGAGCGCGAGCAGCGGCGCATCGGCCAGGACCTCCATGACGGCCTGGGCCAGCAGCTCACCGGCATCCGGTTTCTGAACAATGTCCTCCACGAAAAGCTGGCCCGCAAATCCCTCCCTGAAGCGGCCGATGCCGAACGCCTGGCGCAACTGCTGGACCAGGCCAAATCCCAACTCCGCCAATTGGCCCGCGGTCTTCACCCGGTTCCTGCCGCTCCTCAGGGGCTCATGACGGCCCTCGAGCAATTGGCCGGCAATGTGGCCCAGATCCATGACATTTCCTGTCGATTTGACTGTCCCCAGCCGGTGCATGTCGTCGATAACGTCGTGGCCACGCACCTGTTTCGGATCGCCCAGGAAGCAGTCAACAACGCGCTCCAGCACGGGCGGGCACGGCACATCACATTGGCGCTCAGCGCCGACAACGGCACGCTCTATCTTCTGGTTCAGAACGACGGGCGGGGAGCGCGCCGGCCGCGCGGGCCCGACCAGAGCTTGGGCTTGCAAATCATGAATTCTCGCAGCCAAGTCATGGGCGCTGCGCTGGTGGTGCGCCCGGCCGGCCCCCGCGGCATGCTCGTGCGCTGTTCCATGCCCATAACCGGCCTGAGCAGCCCCAAGGCCGAATATGAAAGGCCATAAAACGGTCCGAGGCCGGTCCACCAAACACAAAGTTCTGTTGGTGGACGATCATCCGGTGGTGCGCGAAGGCCTTGCCCGGCGCATTAACTGCGAGCGCGACCTCACGGTCTGTGGCGAAGCTGAAACGGCCCGGGACGCACTCCGCGCCATTGCCAGCCTCCGGCCGGACATCGTCGTGGTGGATCTGTCGCTGCCCAGGGGTCATGGGCTGGAGCTTATCAAGGACCTCAAAATCCTCCACCCCAAACTGCGCGTGCTGGTCTTCACCATGCACGACGAGTCGCTTTTCGCGGAGCGCGCGCTGCGGGCGGGCGCTCGCGGTTACGTCATGAAACAGGAACCGCCAAATCGTCTCCTCGCCGCCATACGCACCGTGCTCAAAGGGGATTATTTTTTGAGCGAACGAACCTCCACGGAGTTCCTGGGAACCTTCCTCCGCCAGTCCGCGCGAAACACCGCCGCATCGGTGACGCGTCTGACCGACCGGGAGTTGGAGGTCTTCGAACTCATCGGCCAGGGAGTGGGCACGAGAGAGATCGCCAGCCGGCTCGGCCGCAGCGTCAAGACAATCGAGACCCACCGCCTCCGCATCAAAGTGAAGCTGGCGTTGAAATCCGCCGCCCAACTGGTCTGCTGCGCCAGTCGTTGGGTGGAGTCCGAAAGAGAGGAAGGGAGTCGGCGGTGAGACGGACCGCGATGGGTGACACGCCGGGTTGGACAACGGGCGGCTGTCCGGAGTCGGAGATGAGGGTCCGTTTGCAGGTAGGGCTTTACCCCATTGCCAGTAATAAATTCCTGATGGACCGTTCGGCGTGAAACGCGCCAAACAACAGAAATGGCTTCCCCTCGTTGAGAAATCCAACGGCCTGGTTGAGGAGGCCAGGATCCTGCGGCAAGACATCCGATCCTCGATTGCGCTCAACAGAATTTTGGTTGGCGAACTGCGACATTTATCGCGTTCCTGGACTTGTCTGAACAAGTCCGCGATTTCCTCCAGGCTCCCACCGCCTTCGAGTTGAGACTCGCAGGGGGGGTAATCTGCCTGCGCGCGTCCAGGAGGGCCCCCTTCGACGCTGCGGTTGGGAAATCTTGTTTGACTCCATGCCGGGTTGGTCGCCTACTTTGTGCCTCGAAATTTTATGAGCGATCCGGCCCAGATTTTGCGCGATTTCAAACCGGCCAGGGAATTTTTCGTCGGGCTCGACTCCGACGGCTGCATTTTCGACAGCATGGAGATCAAGCACAAGGAGTGCTTTGCGCCGATGTTCATCAAGCATTTCGAGCTTCAGGCCGTCAGCAAATATGCGCGTGAAGTCTGGGAATTCGTCAATCTTTACTCGAAAGATCGCGGCGCCAATCGTTTTCCCGCCCTGTCGAAAGCCGTCCAACTGCTGGGCGTCCGACCGCAGGTGCGCGCGCGCGCCGTGAAGATGCCGGATCTTGCCGCGCTTGATGAATGGGTCGGACGCGAGACCCGGCTGGGCAACGCCACGTTGAACGCCGAAGTAAAAAATGGCAACAAGGGCCTGGAACAAATCAAACGCTGGTCGGATGCCGTCAACGCGCAGATCGAAGACATCGTCAAAGGCGTGCCCCCTTTCCCGCTCGCCGGCGAATGTTTGCAGAAGATCAACGGGAAAGCGGACGCGATTTGCATTTCGCAGACGCCGGCGGAGGCGCTCAAACGTGAATGGGCCGAGCACGGCATCGACCGGTTCGTGAAGATCATTGCCGGGCAGGAGATGGGCACGAAAACCGAGCACCTCAAATTCGCCGCCGCTGGAAAATATCCGCCCAACAAAATCCTGATGATCGGTGATGCGCCCGGCGATCACAGAGCCGCCAAAGTCAACAACGCGCTTTTTTTCCCGGTCAATCCGGGTGACGAGGAAGCCTCCTGGAAACGGTTGCATGAGGAAGCGCTGGATCGCTTTTTTGCCGGGACCTACGCGGGCGACTACGAGGCGGCGCTGGTCAGGGAGTTCGACGCCTGTCTGCCGGAGAAGCCGAACTGGTGATCTCGCCTGCGGTCGTTGACATTTACGACCGCCAGGTCAACGACCGGGATTTGCCATCGGCGGCGCGGTTGCCGGCAAAAGCGTGCAGCTTCAGGTCCACTCCCTTGACTTTAAACACCGCGTCCACCCAGCCAACCGGTTCGTCGTCGCTGAAGTTGTATCCCACGGCGGGAATGTTGACGAGGTGAATCCCGTCCTCCTGACTGAAGGCGTACTTGTGCGAGTGCCCATAGATAACAGCTTTTACCTTCCTGTGCGGTCGGATGGCCTGAAAGAGCCGCCCGACGTCCAGCAGGTCGCCGTCGCCATCGCCCAGGGTGTGATGGACGAAGAGCACCGTCGGCCGGGCGTCGGAGTTGGCCAGGTAACCGGCGAGCCACTCGCGCTGCGCCTTTCCGAGAAGGCCGGCCGCTTTGTTCACGTAGAGCAATGAATCCAGAAGGATCAGCCGCAACACCGGCCGCTCGACAACCAGAACGTGTTTGCCGGCGACCTTCTGACGGTCCCCGGAAGGATGATCAAATCGCTTGAAAAAGTTGTCGCGGTCGTCATGGTTACCCAATCCGATGTAAACCGGTGCCCGCTCGGCGAGGGGCGTGAGCAATTGTTTAACCGCCTCGTAATCCGCCAACTCACCCGTCAGGCGGGCCGCGTCTCCGTTGAGGATGACCCCTTCGGGCCGCGACTCGATTACCTGCGGGACGACTGTCCGGAGGTTTTCCCACGGGAAGAATTTGCGGTACTCGTTCTTCGGATCGGCCGGCACGTGCGTGTCCGACAACAAAGCCAGGTGGAACGGCTTCGGCGCTTCCCGGCCAAGCACCTCAGCGCCCCTGGACAGGGCTAGCAGGGCGAGCGCCCTGGCGGATTGGCCGAGAAATCTTCTGCGATTGACCGGTTGATGGAACAGTCCGGGCATAACGACTCTTTCGTTGGTCTCGGAAAGACTAAGGATTCAAAACGTCCGGCAGGCAAGAGTTTTATTTCGGTCCGCGCGCTGCACCAGCCCGCATCCCCCAGGGCGGGTTCAAGAATCGTCGCAAGAGCCGTAGCCGCCGAGGTTACGAGGCGGAAGTGTTTTTCGTGCCAAAATCCGCCTCCTTACCTCGGCGGCTACCATTCTTGAACTCACCCTCGCGCATCCCCGGGCGAGCACTCGAGGATGGCTATCCGGCGGCGGTTGGTTAACACTGGCGTTCGCTATGAATATCGACAACGCGTCTCTGCAAAGGGCGGCGGCCACACTGGGCCTGGAGCGATATCGGCGCCACATTCTTCTTTGTGCGGATCAAACCGAGCCGAATTGTTGCGAGAAGGAAAAAGGGCTCGAGTCGTGGGAATTTCTGAAAAGGCGCCTCAAGGAATTGAATCTGGTCGGGCCGGAGCCGCTGGTGTATCGCAGCAAGGTGAATTGTCTTCGTGTCTGCACGGGCGGCCCGATTGCGGTCGTTTATCCCGAAGGCGTCTGGTACTGCTCGTGCACGCCCGAGGTGTTGGAGCGGATCATTCAAGAACATCTCATCAACGGCCAAATCGTCGCGGAATACTGCTTCGCCAGGAACCGACGCAACGGGCGCGACACGAGCACGGAGTCGGAAATTCGCTGAATAAGCCATCAGCGGGATTGCACGAGAACTTTGAAGGATCGACCCAGATGTTCCGGATGCGTCAAGGTCTGAAATTGGCGGGTCTGATTTGAGGACCATTCGCCGAAACCAGAGCGTGCCCTCCAGATTGTCTCGCCGATACGCGTCAAAAATTCGGCCTGCGAGAACAGTCCGTCCGTTTTCAAACCGGCCCATTCACCGGCCCTTTGCAGGGCGGTGAAATTGACGTCCGCGGTGAGGTCTTGTTCGCCGATGTTCGCCAGCAAATCATTGCTGGGTCGATGGCGATAGTACGCGCGCAGGGTGCCGTTGCCACGGTGAGGCAGAAAAAATTCTTCGGCGGCCAGGCCGTAGTCGAAGGTCAACAAACGGCCGCGCTTCAGAAAGGAAGCGGCCTCCCGCCACCAACCCGCCGCCGCAGGCGTAACCTCCGTGGTGAAACCGTCGGGCAAGGCGATCTGCAAATCCTCCAAATGCGGAATCCCGAACGCGGAACACCGCTGACCTCGTTTCTTTCCCCGTCCGATGAGAAGTGAATTCTGCGAACTTTGTGCGCGCATTGCGTCCCTGAACCTGCGGGCGGCCCCCTCACCCCGTCCCTCTCCCCCTCGGAAGGGGAGAGGGTGCCCGATCTGTCCGCCGTAGGCTTGGCGAAGGCGGAAGGGCGGGTGAGGGGGAGGTTCATGGGCAGGGTGGTCGGCCGCCAGGGTGACACCCTCTTCCCTTGGAGTGGAGAGGAACGGCGGCTCATCAGCAGTTGAATTGGTGGGCAGCCTCTTCCAGACGAAGCCGTCATTCTCCGCGGCGACACCCCATTCGAACCACTGTCCGGCTTTCGCATCCCAGCCGATGCGATGGATGGGCAGGGCGTCCAGCAGTTCGTTGGAGAAAATAATTCCTTGCACGTCGGGCCGCGGCAGCGTGTCCCAGGAACTGAACCACTGGACTTGCGCGCCGAACCGCTTCAGGTTTTTTTTCTGCCATTGCTGTCGCCGCGGGGACGGTTCCAGGATGAGGTATTCGAGTTTGCCGAGCAAATCGGGCCGGCGCGCTTTGAACCAGGCGAGAACATCTGCAGCCAGGCGGCCATCGTGGGCGCCGGCTTCGAGCAATTGGAATTCTGGAAAGCCGGCCTGTTCAACCCAGCTGGCGAATCGAAAGGCGAGCAGTTCGCCGAACAAACTGCCCACGCTCACACTGGTGAAGAAATCACCGCGCCGGCCCGGGGTGTTCGTTAATCGTTCATAATATCCAATTTCTGGACAATAAAGTGACAGCTCCATAAAGCGCGCAAACGGGATAACGCCGCACGCTTCAATCTCGCGGCGGATGATTTCGCGCAATTCGTTCATGGCTGGCAGTAACATTGCTTGCAGTGGTCAGCCGGATCAGCTAAATAATAGTAATTGATTAACTCAGCACGCGTTTATGGCAAAAATTGACGCTTTTTTCAATTTGATGTTCGAGCAGAAAGCCTCGGACCTTCACCTCTCGTCGGGCAATTCGCCCATGCTCCGCATCAATGGCGAGCTGCATCGGGTCGATTACCCGCCGCTCGACAACGACACGCTCAAAGCGATGCTCTACGAAATCGCGCCGGACTACAAAATCAAGGTGTACGAAGAAACGGGCGACGTGGACTTCGGATATGAAATTCCGAACGTGTCGCGGTTCCGGGCAAACTTTTTCAACCAGAAGTACGGCTGCGCCGCCGTCTTCCGCCAGATTCCGTCCAAGGTGCTTTCCTTCGAGGATTTTGAAAAGTTCGACGCCCCGCTGCCGCCCGTGTTGAAGAAATTCGGCATGTTGCACAAAGGCCTCGTCGTGGTCACGGGTCCGACCGGCTCCGGCAAGTCCACGACGCTGGCGGCCATGGTCGATTACTGCAACAAGAACCGTCGCGACCACATCATCACCGTCGAGGACCCGATCGAGTTCGTGCACGAGAGCAAAAACTGTCTGATCAACCACCGCGAAGTCGGCGTCCACACCAAATCGTTTTCCGCCGCGTTGCGCGGCGCGTTGCGTGAGGATCCGGACATCATTCTGGTCGGCGAAATGCGCGACCTCGAGACCATCGAACTGGCGCTGACGGCGTCGAGCACCGGCCACCTGGTTTTCGGCACGTTGCACACCCAGAGCGCGGCCAAGACGGTCGATCGCATGATCGACGTCTTCCCGGCGGATCAGCAGAACAAAATCCGCGCCACGCTTTCTGAATCGCTCAAGGGCATCGTCGCCCAAAGCCTGTTCCGGCGCATTGACAAAAAGGGCCGGGTGGCCGCCATGGAGATTCTGGTGTTCACCACCGCCATTGCCAACCTGGTCCGCGAAGGCAAGACGCACCAGATTCCGGGCATGATCCAGGTCGGCAAAAAACTGGGCAATCAACCGCTCGACGATTCGATCATGGAGCATTTGCGCATGAAACGAATCGGCGCCGAAGAGGCGTACGACAAATGTCTCGACAAAAAGAAATTCCGGCATTTCCTCCCGACGCCGCCGGATGACGATGACATATAAGCGAAAGGAATTTTTATGCGCCGAAACGAACTGGATTTCCTGCTCAGCAGGATGCTGGAGTCCCAACAGGAAGTGTCCGACCTTAATTTCACGGTGGACAAACCGCTGCAGGTGGAATCATTCGGTGAACTGGTGGCGGTGCCGCTGGAACCGCCCCTGGAACGGCTGACCCCGTTTCAAACGGAGATGGTGGCGCTCAATCTGATCGGCGGCAACCGCCGGCTCACCGAAGACCTGCTCCGCGCAGGCTCCTGCGACTCCTCCTACTCGCTGAGCAACAAAGCGCGGTTCCGCGTCAACATCTTCTCCCAGCGCGGCAATTACTCGATCGTCCTGCGAAAGTTGAACACGAAAATCCCGACGCTGGAGGAGCTGGGGATGCCGGAGATATTCCACCAGGCCGCGAAGGAAAAAACCGGATTGATCCTGGTCACCGGCGCCACCGGCTCCGGCAAAACGACGACACTGGCCGCCTTGCTGGATGAAATCAACGACAACAAATCGATCCACATCATTACCCTGGAAGACCCGGTCGAGTATGTTCACTCCCAGAAGAAGGCGACGTTCAACCAGCGGGAATTGGGAATCGACTTCAATTCATTTGCCGGGGGCCTCCGCGCCGCCTTGCGCCAGGCGCCCAAAGTGATTCTGGTCGGCGAAATGCGCGACCGTGAAACGGTCGAGATCGGCATGACCGCCGCCGAAACGGGCCATCTGGTTCTGGCCACGCTGCACACGATTGATGCCGGCCAGACCATCAACCGTATCGTGGGCATGTTTGAACCCGAGGAACAGGACCAGGTTCGCGTGCGCCTGGCCGACACGTTGCGCTGGATCGTCAGCCAGCGGCTGGCGCCCAAGATCGGCGGCGGTCGCACGGCCTTGCTGGAAATCATGGGTTCCAATCTCCGCACCAAAGAGAGCGTTCAACTCGGCGAAAGCGAAGGCAAATCGTTTTACGAAATCATCGAGGCGAGCTACACGTTCGGCTGGCGGACGTTCGACCACGCGGCGCTCGAGGCCTTCGAACAGGGCGTGGTCAGCGAGGAAACGGCCCTGCTCTACTGCACCAAACGCGGCGTTGTCTCGCGCGGCATTGACAATATCAAAAAGAAACGGGGCGACTCCACCTCGGACGTGTCCAGCCTGCGCATGAGGACCGTTCAAGAGGCCAAGAAGACCGGCGCGCCGCCGATCCCCACCACCCTGAAATTGAAATAATCCATGGCTTACGAACTCGAATTCATCGGGCCGAACGACAAACCCGCCCTGCTCGCCCTCAGCACGCCCGAATGGCTGGACGCGGCCAAAAACGTCCTGACCGAAATCGGCTACAAGGTGCATGCCGCCAGCAATCACGATGATTTCAGCGTCCGCTTCGGGCGCATCCAGTATCAGGTGGTCATTATCGAGGAACTGTTCGCCTGCAATGTGCCCGAAGAGAACTTGACACTGCAATTCATTCAGCAAATGCCCATGCCCCAGCGCCGACACGCCATTTTCATTCTGCTGGGCAGTTCCGTGAGCACGTTGAGCGCGATCCAGGCCTTCCAGCAAAGCGTCCACGCCGTCGTCAACCGCGAAGAACTCGCCTTGCTCGGCCCGAACATTCTGGGTCCGATCGTCCAGCGCGTCGTCGCCGATAATGACCTTTTTCTCAATGGCTATCGCGACACTCAACTCCGTATCGTCCAGGGCAGGCTCTAGCTGGAAGCCCGCCTCCGGGGTGCCGCGTCCGGCATGAAACTGGTCCTCGCCCCGAAATGCCGCCGGCGCTTCGGGTTCATCCCCGGGCCATCCCAACTCGCCATGCCTCGCCTCGATCAGGCCCTCGTTGAACGCGGTCTGTGCGACAGCCGGGAAAGGGCCAAGCGCGCCATCATGGCCGGTCGGGTCAGAATCAATCGGCAGCCGGCGCGAAAAGCGAGCGATCCGGTCGGGCCCGACGACCGGCTCGAACTCGAAGCGGCAGAAAAATATGTCAGCCGCGGCGGCCACAAGCTCGAACACGCGCTGGACTGTTTTCAACTGCCGGTCGAAGGGCTGACCGCGGTTGACCTGGGCGCTTCCACCGGCGGTTTCACCGATTGCCTGTTGCAACGCGGGGCCAAAAAAGTTTTCGCGGTCGATGTCGGCCGCGGCCAACTGGCCTGGAAACTTCGCGGGCATCGGCGCGTGGTCGTGATGGACAAGACCAACGCGCGCGAGCTGACGCCGGCGAAGTTTCCGCCGCCGTTTCAGCCGGTGGACCTGGTCGTCATTGACTGCTCTTTCATTTCGTTGAACAAGCTGCTTGCCGCCGCCGCCGCTGTGCTGCGCAGCTCCGGCAAGGTGGTGGCTCTGGTGAAGCCGCAGTTCGAGGCCGGCAAAGCGGAAGCGGACAAAGGCGCCGGGGTCATCACCGACCCGCGCATCCACCAGCGCGTGCTGCGCGAGCTGGAGGCGTTTGTCACCGCGGGCGGATACCTGCGCTGGCAGGGCGTGACCGAATCTCCGCTGCCCGGCCCGGCCGGCAACAAGGAATTTTTCGCGCTGCTTGAGAAAATTGACTGACAATATCCAAAGGGTTGGTCTCATCGCCAACCCCGAAAAGGGCAACTGCCTCCCGGCGGTCCAGAAAGCGGCCGCCCTGATTGCCAAGGCGGGTCGTCTGGTCCTGAGCGACCAGGCCACGGCCGACCTCGCCGGATTGAAGACGACGTCGAGCCGGGACGCCCGCGACCTGACCGAGCAGGTTGACTTGATCCTGGTGTTCGGCGGCGACGGCACCATGCTGCGCGTCGCCCGCGAAGTGGCCGGTTCCCGCACGCCGATTCTCGGCATCAACGTTGGCGGCCTTGGCTTTTTGACGGCGGTGTCGTCGGACCAACTGCCCAATGCCCTGGCGGGTGTCTGGTCCGGCGAATTTACCGTCGAAACGCGATCCTTGATTGAGGCCGGCGGACAAATTCGGGATAGGACCCTCCGGCAAACCGCGCTCAACGACTTCGTCATCAGCCGCGGCACGGTCACGCGTTTGATCGAGCTGGAGGTTCGTGTGGACGACGCGGTACTGACGCATTATCGGTGCGACGGCCTGATCGTCAGTTCGCCCACGGGCTCGACGGCCTATTCCCTCGCCGCGGGCGGCGCCATCGTGAGCCCGAACGCGGAAGTCTTCGCGCTGACGCCGATCTGTCCGCACACACTTTCCAACCGCTCCGTCATCGTCAGCCTCGATTCCGTCGTGCAGGTTACCGTGCTGAGCCGGAAAGTGGAGACCATATTGTCCGCCGATGGACAGGTGCAAATGCAATTGACGGCGGGTGATTCCATAGCCATCCGCCGCAGCCAACGGGCCGTTCGTTTGCTGCGACCGGGCGGAAGTTCCTTTTTCGAGACGCTCCGTCAAAAACTGCACTGGAGCGGATCAAACATTTGATGGACCCAACATGGTTCGATTGAAAGATATCGCGGAACGGGCCGGCGTCTCGGTGATGACGGTCTCAAAAGTCCTGCGCGACGCGTCGGACATCTCCGCCGCCACCAAAGTCCGCGTCCGCGCCCTGGCGCAGCAGATGGGCTATGTGCCGGACTCGCTGGCGCAGGGATTGCGCACGCGCACGACGAAGCTTTTCGGTCTGGTCATTTCGGCCATGACCAATCCCATTTTTGCCCGGGTGGTGATGGCCATTGAAGAACGCGCTCACGAACTGGGCTACGAAGTGATTCTCAGCCACACGCTCAATGAACCGGAACGCGAGGAAACGGCCATACGGCGGCTGATCTCGCGGCGCGTGGACGGCCTGTTTGTTTCACCGGTGTACCGCCTGGAGCCCGAAGCTCCCATTTACAAGGAACTCCAACGCTGCGGCATCCCGACGGTCCTCCTCGGCCACTCGGCCCCCTTCTGCAGCCAGTTTGCCAACGTCGAGACCGGCGACCTTCAGGCGAGTTTCGCCGCCGCGCAGCATTTGTTGGAATTGGGCCACAAACGCATCGCCTTCTTCGCCGGACCGCAGGTGTCGCCCTGGGCGCAGGAACGTTTCGAAGGCCATCGCCGCGCGCTGCGGGAAGCGGGCGTCGAGGTGGATGACAAACTGGTGTTCAACGCGGGCAACACCATTGAAGAAGGCGAAAAGGCCGCGCTGCAAATGCTGGGCGAAGGCACCCAGTTCACCGCCGTCCAGGCGGTCAACGACCTCGTCGCCATCGGCGCCGCCAATGTTTTTTTGAATCAAGGAATCGCCATCCCGGAGGAGCTCTCCCTCGTCGGTTTCGGCAACGTGCTGATCAGCGAATATTTTCGCGTGCCGCTGACGACCGTTCGCCAGCCGAAATTCCGGCTCGGCGTGGCGGCGATGAATTCCATGCTCAAGCTCATGCAGGGCGAACTTCCGGAATCGAAGCGTCTTCCGGCGGAAATCATTGTTCGCGCCAGCACGGCGGCCCCTTCGACCGACCGCCGTG
>WNGF01006637.1_pt1 | contig 20939 bp, 14 predicted proteins | sample 5400641 | NCBI WGS metagenome assembly WNGF01 (sample SAMN13153371, study PRJNA577476) | soil metagenome | isolation source: 80 cm soil or saprolite under grassland replicate 2 | place: USA:California | collected 2016-06-15 | reverse complement strand
TGGCGCTTGGTCAGCGCGCCACTCGCGCAGCTGGCGCTCTGGGTGCCATAGCTGTAGACTTTGCCAGCGCCGGTCGGTCCCTTGAGCGTGATATTGCCGACGCTGTCGTAGGCGTAGGTCTCATCATAGCCGCTGGGCGGCTGGGTCAGCTTGGCCACGAACGCGTCCAATGTCCCCCCGCCGAACGTCCCCTGGCGCGGGCTGGCCGTCGGGAAGTTGCTCGACCAGGTCGTGCCGCCCACGTAGGCCGTCCCACTCGCGTCCACCGCGATCGCATGCCCCTCCTCGGCGTTGCTGCCGCCCAGGAACGTCGAGTACACCGGCGCGTTCGCCGTCAGGTTGAACGCGGTGATGAAGCTGTCGGTGCATGAGATTGTCCCGCAGGTCCCGCCGCCGAACGTCGGCTGCGGCGCCAGAGTCACCGGGAAGGTGATCGAGCGCGTGAAGCCGGTCAGGTAGACCAGGTTCGCGCTCTCGACCGCGATCGCCAGACCACGCTCCTCGGCGATGCCGCCCAGATAGGTCGAGTAGGTCAGCGAGGGCGCGCCGATCAGCGCCGGATCGACCTTGGCCAGAAACGCGTCCTTGGCGCCGGCCTTGGCGCTCTGCCAGGGCGTCACGGTCGGGAAGTTGCTCGAATCGGCGTAGCCGGTCACGTAGGCGATGCCGCTGCTGTCGACCGCGATGCCGTTGCCATCGTCTTCGGCGCTGCCGCCCAGGTAGGTCGAGTACACCAGCGTGGCGTCGTTGGTCGTGGCGCTCGGGTCGAGCTTGGTCACGAACGCGTCGGGGCTGCCGGCCTTGCTGCCCTGGTAGGCGTTCTTGGTCGGGAAGCCGGTCGGGAAGCTACCGCTCGAATCGGTCTTGCCGGTGACATAGGCGTTGCCGCTGCTGTCGATCGCCACGGCCGCGCCGTCGTCCGCGCCGCTGCCGCCCAGGTAGGTCGCGTACATGTTCGAGTTGCCGCCCGTGCTGGTGGTCTTGAGTTTGATCAGAAACCCGTCTTTCGCGCCGCCGACGCTGGTGTCGTAGTACTTGCTGGGGATCGGCAGCCCGCTGGCGATCTCGCCGGTGACATAGGCATTGGAATCGGCCGTCGAGTCGGCCGCGATGCCGAAGCCGGCGTCCTCGCCGTTGCCGCCGATGTAAGTGCTGTACTTGAGCTGCGCGCTGCCCGAGAGCGCCGGGTCGAGCTTGGTCACGAACACGTCGTTGCAGGGAGTGCCCTGGCAACTTCCGCCGCCGTAGCTGCTGTCCAGCGCGCCCTGCATCGGGAAGTTCGACGAGCGCGTCTCGCCGGTCAGAAAGATCTTGCCGCCGCTGTCGATCGCGATCGCGTGAGCCTCGTCCTCGGCGCTGCCGCCCAGGTAGGTGCTGTACAGCACCGTGCTGCCGCTGGGGTTCAGCTTGGTGACAAACGCGTCCTGCGGGCCGTTGCGGCTAGACTGGAACGGGCTGGCGCTCACAGGGAAGTTGCTCGAGCGCGTCGAGCCGGCCACGTAGATGTTGCCGGACGAGTCGACGGCGATGCCCTGGCCGTCGTCGCCGCCGTTGCCGCCCAGATAGCTGGAGTAGCTCAGGATCGGGTCGATCGTGAGACTCTGGCCGGCATCGTAGCTGCCCAGCACGAAGCTGACGCTCTGGTCGGCGGCGACGGCGAAACGTGCGCTGACCATCACGCGCTGCCCGTTGATGGTCTGCCAGGCCAGCGGGGCGTGCTCGATCAGTGTGCGGCCACTCTGCCCCGCGCCGGGCGAAGGCATCGAGATGATCAGATCGCCGGAGGCCGAATCGACCTGCACGCCGGTCGCGCCGGGGTAGCGCCAGCGGATCTGGGCCGGGTCGGCGCCGGGCGCGACGAGATAGGTGCTCTTGAGCTTGCCGTCGCTGCCGTCGTAGAGCAGATCGATGCCAGTGTAGAGTGCGGCGTAGCTGATGCCGGCGTAGGTCGGCACATTCGTCTGCCATAGGGCAGGATTGTTGCCGATGAAGTAATTGACCACGCCCGGCAGCGGGGTGCGCGCGCTGAGCGTGGGGTTGGGGTTGGCGCCGTCGTAGCGCAGCCGCGCGATGGTGGTGCTGATCGCCTGCGAGGCATCCGGCAGCGCCAGCACCACCTCGTCGGGGGTGAAGAACAGGGTGCTCAATCCACTGCGCACCACGAAGCGCACGCTCGCATCGGTCAGCCCCTGGTTGGGCACGAACGCCAGCGGCAGGCGGCTGAAGTCTGGGCGCGGCGCGGCGGGCGCAGGCGGCGCGCCAGCGGCTGGTGCGGTCGCAGGCGCCGCTGTATGGGAGTTCGCCGCACGGTTGGGCGCCGGCGACGGCGCATCGCTCGCCTGGGAGTCGGACGCGATCAGGTCGGGAGTGAGCACAACAGACATGCTGGGATACGCCCCTGCGAGATGTGGCGCATGGCGGGCTGTGCTGGCCGGCGGGGCAAACGCGGTCGCGCTCGCAGTGTCCAGGCTAGCCTGGGTCGTCTGGCGCATGGGCGCGCTCCCAAGCGTTGCGGTGGTCCACGCATGGGTCAGGCGGTCGCGATGGTCGTAGCTGAAGTGCTGTGTTTCCGGCAGCTGCGGGTCGGCGATCGACTCGACATTGCCGACGCCGTCGTAGGTATAACTGCGTGTGAACAGGCTGCCGGGGTCCGCGCTGGTGCCGACCTGCAGCTGCTGGAGCCGCTGCATCAGCGTATCATAGTTCCAGGTCTGGAGCAGGCTATTGCCGAAGGTCCACTGTTTCGGCTGGTCGAGCGCGGTGTAGGGCTGGCTGCTGCTCGCATAGCAGCCGCCGAAACTGCTGCAGGCGCTGGTCGGCCGCCAGGCCGAGTCGTAGCTGTAGCTCAGCAGTTCGCGCGGGTTCGTCCCCACGGCGGGATAGCCGATCTGCTGGACCCGATCCGCGCTATCGTAGGTCCAGGTGAAGACGCGGGTGCTGCTCAGCCCTGGCACGGTATAGGTTGCCTGGGTCGCATGTCCCCGGCCATCGTAGAGCCAGTTGGTGCTGGCGCCGGCAAGGCTCATTGCGGTGCGCTGGCCTTTGCCGCTGGTACCTTTCTGGTGCCCGTGAGAGGACTCGAACCTCTATGCATCGTGTGCTGCAGTTTCTAAGACTGCTGCCTTTACCAATTAGGCTACACGGGCGAGATTGGTGGGACGGGAGGGATTTGAACCCCCTTAGCGCGTAGCGCAGCAGTTTTACAGACTGCCTGGACTCACCTATGTCCATCCGGCCCATCATTTATATCGTCTATAATTTTAAGTGGATAGGAACGTATTGCTACTTTGTATGTAGTGCCGCCTTCAGGCGGTGTCTGCTTCACCGCCTGAAGGCGGCACTACATAAAGTTTATGAATCAGATAGGACCGCTATAGTCGGTGCTGCCCCGGCGCCGGCTGCTTGGAAGGCAGCTACGCTTGCGATTACGCCACGACAGCTTGTTGGTCCCGTCGGCAGGCCACGATCCTGCAACCTCGCGGGTAAGAGCCGCTTGCGCCGCCTACTTGCGCCACGACGGGATACTGGTACCGCTGGAAGGCCTTAAACCTTCATCTCCTCGCTTAAAAGGCGCGTGCTCTGTCGATTGAGCTACAGCGGCGCTGGTGAATTGCAGATTCACCCAAAGGATACCCGATTGCAGATTGCAGATTGCGCGTTATCTCAATCTGCAATTGCCTGGTGCTCTCGATTGGAGTCGAACCAACACTTAGTCGGGTTTGAGCCGATTGCCTCTGCCAGTTGGGCTACGAGAGCAGGTATGAGGATTGAGTGCTGAGGGCTGGGGAGATCGAACAAGCCTCCTCAGTCCTGAGTCCTCATCCATAACGATTTCTCCAAAATGACATCATTGGTACTGTCGGAGAGGCTCGAACTCTCAACTGCATGGCTCTCGACCATGTGCGTCTGCCAATTGCGCCACGACAGCGGACGGCATCCGATGTTTCACCAGAGCGTGATACTGGTCCCAGCGGAGTCGAACGTCCATCCTCCCCCGTGTGAAAGCGGCGCGCCACCGTTGCGCTACGCTGGGATCTGGCACAGGGACGTGGACTCAAACCACGATTCACCGCTTCAGAGACGGTGGTCCTATCGCTAGACGATCCCTGTATGCTGGCGCCGCTCGGAGGCTATGATCCCCCAACCTTCGGTGTCGAAGACCGACGCTCTGTCCATTTGAGCTAGAGCGGCGTATTGAATTGAGAATTGAGAATTGAGAATGCCATCGATATAAGCGTTTCTTAATTCGCCCAGAAGGCACCCGATTCTCTATTCTCAATGTTGTTTGGCGATCCCGGTGGGACTCGAACCCACTTTTACCGCTTGAAAGACGGCAGGCCTAACCCGTAGCCGACAGGACCGTTTTGATTATAGATTGCAGATTCGCATAGGCCATCCAAAATCTGCAATCTGCAATTTGCAATCTCGTGGAGCCTCCCACCGGCGTCGAACCGATCCTTGCCCGGTACGAGCGAGCCGTGCCGCCAGCAACACTTGAGAGGCGCTAGTAGCGATGAGTGGAATCGAACCACCAACCTGCGGGTTATGAAGCCGCCGCGCTGCCGTTGCGCCACATCGCTCTGTCCAGAACAAAGAACAGAGAACATAGAACAAATTAGATCAAGCGCCCGGTTTGTTCTTTGTTCCGTTCCCTGGTAGCCCCGACGGGTGCTGCCCCCGTATCGCCCGGTTGAGAGCCGGACATCCTGCTGTTAGACGACAGGGCCATGGTGGACCGTCACGGAATCGAACCGTGGTCTCGGCGGTGCAGGCGCCGCGTCTTCCCGCTAGACGAACAGCCCATGATGAACTATTGCGTATTTCGTATTGCGTAGGCTGTGTCGCGTTGCTGCCACGCGCTACGTGATACGCACTACGCAATACGAAATACGTCAACCAGGCGCGTACTTACTCCAGCTATAGTGCCGTTCCAGCTCGCCGAGCAACACGAAGGCGGCGTAGTGCGGCTGGCGCGGCGCGCTGATCAGCGCCATGCCGGCCTGCGCGGGCGTGCGCCCGCCCTTGCGATGATTGCAGGCGTAGCATGCCGACACGACATTCTCCCACTCCGAGCGCCCGCCCCGCGAGCGCGGCACCACGTGGTCGAGCGTGAGATGCGCGCGGCCGGGCTGGTCGCCGCAGTACTGGCAGGTCTCGCGGTCGCGCATGATCACGCCACGGCGTGAGAATGGCAGCCGTAGGCGGCGCGGGATTGCGACATACCGTACCAGCCGAATCACCAGCGGCGTGTCGCAGGCATAGCTGCCGGCGCGCAACTGTCGCTCGATCGCCTCAACCAGTTCGGCCTTCTCCTGGAGCAGCAGGATCACCGCCCGCCGCACCGTTACCAGCCGGAGCGGCTCGTAGCTGGCGTTGAGCACCAGCACTCGTTGAGTCACGGTATGTCCACCCCCTTCGAGATTGCAGATTGCAGATTACCGCTAGCGCGGCGCTCTGCGCGGCTGAGCCACGCCCAGATAATGGAGGAAGCGCAGGGACTTGCACCCTAAACACGCTTGGCGTGCTACCTGTTTTCGAGACAGGCCCCTCGTCTGGCCGGACCGCTTCCAGAGATTGGCGGAAGGTAGAGGGGTCGAACCTCTAAGGCTTATCGCTCGCCTCTTTAGCACAGAGGTGCCGTCGCCAGCTTTCGGCTAGACCTTCCGCGATGGAGACCCTGACACGATTCGCACGTGCGTCTGACGGGTTGCAGCCGTCCGCCTGTTCTGCTCGGCCACAGGGTCGTATGGGAGGGCGGGCCGGTGCTGCCCCGGTCGTCTCCTGGTTCACAGCCAGGCGCTCTGCTGTTGAGCTACCGTCCCCACGCTTGGCGCCGCCACCAGGCCTCGAACCTGGACCTCCGCGTTTAGAAGACGCGTGCGCTTCCGTTTACGCTACGACCTGATGCATTTCAAATTGCAGATTGTAAATTGCAAATTGAGCGAACGACAATTTACAATCTGCAATTTACAATTTATCTGGTCCACCCGGCAGGTTTGGAGCCTGCTCCTCCCGCTTTTCAGACGGGCGCGCGCACCAGCTACGCTACAGGTGGAGGATTCCGCATTGCAGATTGTAGATTAATAAGATCGCCAAATCTGCAATTTGCAATCTGCAATCTGCAATTTTGGATGTGGCGCCCCGACGGGGTTTCGACCCCCGTACTGCTATTCGACAGATAGCGATGATAGCCATTTCACCACCGGGGCGTGCTGGCGTCGCTCGCAGGGTTCGAACCTGCATCTCCACCTTCGGACGGTAGCGCCTGCTCCATTTCGGCGAGAGCGACATATCCCCGACCTGGATCCGTGGGCCGCATGCGCAGTACGAAGCCGACATGGCGCTCCGCGTTGTTCTGCGCGGCCCGCGGATCCTCCAAGGAAAGCAGTGGTTACCGCACCCAGACTCGCACTGGGAGCCTCCGCCTTCGCAGTGCGGCGCTCTGTCTCTTGAGCTATGCGGCAAGGTGGCTGCGGGAGCAGGGTTCGAACCTGCACCGGGCGCGCTTAACAGGCGCGTGCCCTACCAGTTGGGCGATCCCGCAACAACACAGGACTGAGTATCGAGGACTGAGGACTGAGCAAACTCAAGACAAGACTCAGTCCTCAGCACTCATACCTCGGAACTTAGTCTGGCAGGCCAGGCAGGGTTCGAACCTGCGCCCTTCGTTTTGGAGACGAAGATGCTGCCGTTACACTACTAGCCTCTATGGTCGGGGCGGCTGGATTTGAACCAGCGGTCACCGCCTTCCGACGGCGGGATGTTGCCCAGGCTACACCACACCCCGACAATGGTATAGGTGGCGGGATTCGAACCCACGACCTCTGAGCCCCAAACTCAGCGCGCTCCCAGCTGCGCCACACCTATTTGGTGGAAGGGACACGCGTCGAACGTATAAGGCTTGCGCTCGCCCGGCTTCCAACCGAGTGTCGTCGCCAACCGGCTTGCCCTCCCGTAAGCATTTGGTTGTCAAGGTACCTGGTTATGTTTCAATGTCCAGAGTATATCACCGCGCTTAGGGGTTGTCAAGAGGTCATTACAGCTCAATTTGGTTCAGATTTGGAATTTGATTCTCGTTCCCACCGAGATTTGTGTCAAACTCGAACCTCCGTTATACTCCGTGCATTGCGTTGATCACGCATTGGGTGTGCAGAAAGGACACGAGCCGTGCCAATCTGGCAAACGTTGGCCGCTACCCTCGCGGCCTATGCGTTGGGATGTTTCACCTCGGCGTACTATCTTGTTCGGCTTGTGAAGGGCCAGGATATTCGCCAGCTCGGCACCGGCACGGTTGGCGGGCGCAATGCTGGGCGCGTGCTGGGGAAAGCCGGGTTCGTAGCGGTGGGGGTGCTCGACGCGCTCAAAGGCCTGGTGGCGGTGGTGTTCGCGCGCTACCTGGGAGTGGCGGGCTGGTGGCTGGCGCCGGTGTTGTTTGCAGTTGTGGCCGGGCATATCTGGCCCGCCCAACTGGGCTTTCAGGGTGGCAAAGGCGTTGCGACGATGATCGGCGCGCTGCTGGCGTATAACTATCTCATTCCGCTAGTGCTGCTGGTGCTGTTCCTGATCAGTTTCGCCGTGTTGCGCAGTTTTACATTAGCTGGCATGCTCGGAATCGCACTGTTACCATTTGTGTTATTGGCACTGGCGCAGCCGCCGCCCGTGGTTGTGTCGGTGGCGCTGCTGACTATTATAGTTATGTTTGCTAATCGCAGTAATATCCGCGCGCGCTTGTCGCGTCGCCCGAGCGAGACATCGTGATGTGTGCCCTTGTGCGGTAGCTTGCTTCCGCCCCACGCTGGGCCCGACGCAGGGCTAAGAAGCTTCGAACGGCAGTCTTTGTCAATATCATGAGGAGGCGCTTGCGTGTTCGGATCGTACCAATTCAAAATCGCAACTGAGGAATGGGAGTTCGCCCAAATCCATCGGCTCAACTATGCCACATTTGTCGAAGAGATCCCTCAGCATTCGGTCAATCCCGATCAAGCGCTGATCGATAAATTTCACCACGAAAACACCTATATCATCTGCCTCGACCACGGCAAGGTGGTTGGGATGATTGCGGTGCGCGGCAATCGCCCGTTTTCGCTTGATGCCAAGCTCGAGAATCTGGAGACGTATCTGCCGCCCGGCCGCAAGCTATGTGAGCTGCGGCTGCTAGCGGTCGAGCGGAAGCATCGCAACGGCTGGGTGTTTTGGGGCATGGGCAAAGTGCTGGCCGAGCACTGCCTCAAAGCGGGCTACGATCTCGCATTGATCTCGGGCACGACCCGCCAGCAGCGGCTGTATCGCCATCTGGGCTTTATGCCGTTCGGCCCCCTGGTCGGCGAGCCTGGGGCGCAATTCCAGCCAATGTATCTTTCGCTTGAAGCATTTCAACGCCGCGCGCGCATGTTTCGCCGGGTGCTTGGCCGTGATACGGTTGCGCCCGAGCTGGAAGAGCTGATAATGTCCGACCAGGAAGAAGAATAACGGTCCTGAAAGCGATAAACTATCCTAGCTTGACGTAGTGCGTAGTGTGTAGTGCGTAGAATGTCGCACACGATACACACTACGCACTATGAGACGAGGATGGTTTAAAAGCGGCAAGTCTCTAAGTTTGATCCGCCAAGGCAGTGTGATGACAAATTCCTCATCTTTTCCATACACCATCACGGTCGAGGTTGCGTTCCGCGACATTGATGCAATGGGCCATGTGAATAACGCGGTCTATCTGAGCTATCTCGAAACCGCGCGAATCAAGTTTTTGGTCGAGTTGCTTGAACTGAACGGGCTAGGCAACATGCCGGTGATCATGGCCGAGGCACAAGTGAGCTATAAGGCGCCGGCGTTTTTCGGCGAGCAACTCACGATTGGTACCGGCGTGTCGCGCTTCGGCGGCAAGAGCTTCGATATGCTGTACCAGATCACCGGCGCCGATGGGCGGGTGGTCGTACTAGCCAAGACGGTCCAGGTCGCCTACGATTATGCGTCCGGCAAGACAATCGCGATACCCGATGCGCTGAAGGCGCGCGTTGTGGCTTTTCAGGGCGGCTGGCAGCCGCGCGCGGGGCAATAGGTTGTGGATGAACGGCTAGGCGTTCAGCCGCCTGCGCCGGAGAACAGCTTCCAATGGCCGAATCTGTTGATCAAATGCCACTGTAAGCGCATGTTGCGCTGCGCACGGGTTAGCCGTTATCGCGGGTGAAGGCATCGACAATCGCACTCGTAAAGGTTGCTCCGAGTGAGCGATAAGCGACGTTCGAAGCATTTATTGGAGTACTATGCCTCCGTTTTCAGCGCCCGTTTGGCAATCGCTAGGCAGACCAGTGCAAGCGCGGCTCCGGCGATCAGATCGACGACGTAGTGATAGCGCAGGTAGACCGTGCTCATCCACAGCATCACGACTGGCACGACGCTGACCCAAAACCAGCGGCGGGATGTGTGCCAATCCCAGAGCAGCAGAAAGGCCGACGCGGCCACGTGTAGGCTGGGGAAAACGTCGTAACCCGGCGCGCCGACGGCCACCACATGCCGATTGAAGTCGGTCAGCCAGCCGCCTGCGACGGCGTGCCGGTAGAGCTGCGCGAAGGCGACGTAGGGGCCGCGCGCCGGCACGATCGTGTAGCCGAACAACCCGATCGCGTAGACGCTCCACAGCCCAATCGAGAAGGCCGCCTGGTGTCGGAGCGGCGACCATGCCGCGCGCGCCATGCCGGTGACCAGCAAGACAAAGAGCAGTAAATAGCAGACCGAGAAGGTGTCGGAGGCTAGTGGCGTGTAGATCCAGCCGATCTGCCGATCGAGCAGCAATCGCAGGTCGGCGCCGAGCAACTGTTGATCCAGCCCGGCCAGCCAGGTGTCTTGCGTTTGCAACCCCAGCGCCGGAATAACTGGTCGCGTGGCCTGGTACAGCAGGTTCATCAGTAGGAACGGGTAGATCAGCCGGATGCGCTGCCAGGGCGTCGCGCCGAGTTGTGGGGTGGCGATACAGCCCAAAGCGATCAAGATGATATACGGCAGGAGCGCCAGAAGATAGACGCCGACGGCCAGGTCGGCGCGGCTGGCCAGCAGCAGGCGCAGCGCCATCACGCCGCAGAATCCGATCCAAAGCCATTCGTGCGGCAGCGGCCGGCTGAGTCGGTCGCCTGGCGAGAATCGTAGCGCCCGTGACGCTTGGTAGGCGCGTTGAATTATCGAGCTGCGGACCATGTCAACGTCTCCTCGCGCAGCGCGCACACCGCTTTGCCAAGCATAGGGGCGCGTAAAGTGTTTACAAGTTCGACTGTGGCCATCCGCCACAGGCGCCAGGCGCGCAGCCCCGCCCACGTGATCAGCAGCGCGAGCAGCAGCAGCACCGTGCCGAACATGCCACCAGTCGTGACCAACAACAGGCTTGCGAGCACTAGCCACCAGATCAGCGCGGACGCCAGTCCCGCCAGCGCGCGCCACAGCGCCACGACGTTTTCGGCGTCGGCATAGCGGCGGGCGGCGAGGTTCGCGGCGAGTAGGCTGGGCGCATTGACCAGCGCAGCGGCGGCGACGACTGGAGCGAGCAGAATTGCCAGTAACGCAGAGTATAGCACACCGCTCTGCGGATAGAGCGGGGCATTCGCAAAGGTGGAAAGTTGCCGTAGCGCGATAGCTTGTTCGATTGATTGCCATCGTTATACCAAATCAAATACGGCTGCATCATTCAAACCGAATTGTTCTACAGGCTCGAGATCGGCCGCGAGGCCGATTGACATTACTGCGGCCTCGTGCTACACTCGCGCCCACAAATGAAATATAACGACGTTGACGAGGAACAGTACGCGCCGCGCCGGGCGACCAGCGAGTCGAGGGGAGTGTGAGCTCGACCAGCAGGCCCGCGCCGAACCCATCCTCGTAGTGGTAGCCCGCGCGGTTGCCCACGTCGCCGCCGAAAAATGAGACTTGAGGCTAGAGGCTAGAGGCTTGTAGAGAAACAGCTCCACAAGTCTCAAGTCTCAAGTCTCTAGCCTCACCGAAGGCCGGCCGGTTGAGTCCCCCGTGATCGGGACGCGCCCTCTCAGCGCGACTGCGCGAGGCGGCGGCAGAGCGGGGGCGCATGCCCCAACCAAGGTGGTACCGCGGTTTACACCGTCCTTGAGCAAGTTGCTCAAGGGCGTTTTTGTTTGTCATTTGTCATTTGTCCGTTGTTCTTGCAATGGACACATGACAAATGACAACCGACAATTGGGAGGGTGCAATGCGATTATCAACCTTATTTGGCCGCACGCTGCGCGACGTGCCGACCGAGGCCGAGAATGTGGCGCACCAGTTGGTGTTGCGGGCCGGGCTGGCGCGCGCGCTGCTGGCGGGCGGCTATGCGCTGCTGCCGCTGGGCATGCGCGTCGCGCGGCGAATCGAGACGATTATGCACGAGGAATTCGCGCGGATTGACGCGCAGGAGTTCCGCACACCGCTAATCCAAGCGGCTACAGCCTGGGAGCAGAGCGGGCGCTACGCCAACTACGGCCCGCTGATGCTGCGAATAACCGATCGCTCCAACCGCGCGCTGATCTTCGCGCCGACCCACGAAGAGGCCGTGACCGAGGTTGCGCGCCGCGAGATTACGTCGTACCGCCAGATGCCGGCGCTGATCTATCAGATTCATACCAAGTATCGCGACGAGCTGCGCGCCAAGGGCGGGCTGATGCGCATGCGCGAGTTCACAATGCTCGACGCCTACTCGCTCGACGCCGATGCGGCCGGGCTCGATCGCGTCTATGATCGAATCGCCAGGGCTTTCGAGCGGATCTTCCAGCGCTGTGGCGTAAGCTATGTCGCAGTCGAGGCCAGCGCGGGCGAGATGGGCGGTCGCGAGCCGCGCGAGTATATGGCGCTGGCGGCGTTCGGCGAGGATACGCTGGCGATCTGCCCGAACTGTGGCTACGCGGCGAATCTGGAGGTTGCTCAGTCAGCAATCAGCAGTCCCCAGTCGGCAGTTGGCCAGCAGGCACTGGCTACTATCGACCGCGACCTACCGACTGAAGTGGCGACGCCGGACTGCAAGTCGATCGCCGAGCTGGCCGCATTCATGGGCGTGCTGGAGTCGGCGACGGCTAAGGCAGTGTTCTTTGATAGCCCGGAGCGCGGGCTGCTGTTTGTGGTGATTCGTGGCGATCTGGAGGTGAACGAGATCAAGCTGCGCGCGGCGGCGGGTGTGTCGGCGCTGACCCCGGCGACGGCCGAGCAGATCGCCGCCGCCGGCGCGGTGCCGGGCTACGCTTCGCCGATAGGTTTGCGCGTGATCGACGACCGACCCTTCGACTACGCGGTTCCCGAGCTCGACGAGGGGCAGGGCAGGCGACCGACGACCGACGACCGATCGAGTGGGAACAGTCAGTGGTCGGTGGTCAGTGGTCAGTCGTCGGGGGTGTTCGTGATCGCCGATGCCTCGGTGGTGAGCGCCGGGCCGCTGGTGGCGGGCGCGAATAAGGAAGGTTACCATCTGCGGAATGTGGTGTATGGGCGCGACTGGCGGGCGACGCAGGTAGCCGACATTGCGACCGTGCGGGCTGGCGACCCGTGTGTGCGCTGCGGTGCGGCGCTGGCATTCGAGCGCGGCGTCGAGATCGGCCATATCTTTAAGCTGGGCACGCACTTTTCTGAAGCGCTTGGGGCCAATTACCTCGATCAGGATGATGTCGCAAAACCGATTGTGATGGGATCGTACGGCATTGGCGTCGAGCGGTTGATGCAGGTGATTGTCGATCAGCACCACGACGATGCCGGGATCGTCTGGCCGGCCGAAGTTGCGCCGTTCGACGCGCATCTGGTGCGGCTCGGCAAGGGCGACGCCGTGCGCGCCGCGGCCGATGCGTTCTACGACGAGCTGGTGGCCGCTGGGTTGCGCGTGCTGTACGATGATCGCGACGAGAGCGCCGGCGTGAAGTTCAACGACGCCGACCTGATTGGCCTGCCGGTGCGGCTGCTGATCAGCGAGCGGTTGCTGGCCGCCGATCAGATCGAGCTCAAGCGGCGCGGTGGCGAGGCGATCAAGATCGCGCGCGCCGAGGCAATTGCGGCGGCGCGGGAATAGCACGGCATCAATTTGTCTTACTGACCCCAGACATACAGCAGCGCGCCGTTGATTATTACGGCCAGCACGAACGCCACTGCCATAGTGCGATGCCCGGTCGCGACCAGGCCGGCGGTAGCTAGCCCAAAGATAATTACCTGTAAGACCAGCCATAACCATATCGGTACCGGCACCGACGCCTTGGGCGCAATGAAGGCGCCCCAGACCACCGCCGCCAGCAGTGGCGCGCCGATAGCCAGGCCGATTTTCAGGAGCAAACCCGTTGCTGCCTGGTATCCCCAGTACCCTAGTGCGCCCAGGGCGCACAGTTCCAAAATAAAACGCAATGCTAAGTTGGCTGATTTGATGATCGCCATAGAACGATTCCTTTTCCACTATTCGCGTTTGTTTGAGCGATTCCAAGTGGATCATTTACATTATGTATCGCGATCGCATGTAAAACGTAAAACGTAAAGCGTAAGGCCGTACTTGCTGCAGCCTTGCGTTTTACGTTTTACGTTTACGGTGGTGAGCAATGGCGATATCCCTGACAAATGAGCCATTAGCGTGTGTCCCTGGCACGTAGCCCGGCCACATACGCGCGCAGCAGCAGCAGAAAACTCTCGTCGCGATCGAGTGCCAGGCCAAATCCACCAGCCAGTTCCAGTGTCGCGAAGCCATGGACGATGCTGCGCAGCCCGCGCACGGCGTGGATCGCCGCATCGTCGCCAAGCGCGTATGGCTCAAGCACCGCCAGTACCACTTCGACGATAACTTGGGCGGCCTGCCGCAGCTCCAGATCCTCGGGCGCCGGCGCGCGCACCGTGGCGGCATACAGCCCAGGATGCTCGACGACATAACCGCGATAGGCCAGGGCGACCGCAATCACCGCTGCATCTTCAGCCTTGCCAATCGCCGCGCGGCTCATGCGCTCGTACAGCTGGCGCAGGCCGAGCAGGGCCAGCTCGCGCCGCAAGCCTGGTAGCCCGGCGACATGGTTGTAGAGCGAGGGTAATCGCACGGTCGATCCCAACACTACGCGCCATGAGTTTGTACCTCTCCGATCTCGCGCGCGGCTGTGGCGATTGCGCTGTCGATCGCGTCGATCGGCTGCTCTAGCACGTCGCCATGGCCGACTGCCAGCCGCGTTGGCGCCAGCGCTCGGAGCCGGCGCGCGCTCGCAAGCGCTGTCGGGCGGTTCCAGGTAGCCATTGCCGGAAACGGAAATAGCCAGCGCACCGTGCCCGAAACTGCCACGCCGGCACGCGTCTGGAAGGCATCGCCGGCGATCAGCGCGCCGTCGCGCGTATCGAACAGCGCGATGTGGCCGGGCGTATGGCCAGGTGTGCTGACCACCTGCAGCGATCCGATTCGATCGCCGTCGGCCAGCATGCGGCTGGGGCGCGTCGCGATCGTCTGGTAGGCGCCGCGCAATTTCGTCTGCGGCTCGTCGGAGTCGAGCGTCATATCCCCGGCCAGGAAACGCGTGTCGCGTGCCGAGACCAGCACTTCGGCCTCGGGGAGCAATTGGTGCAGTGCGTCGAGTGCGCCAAGATGGTCGCCGTGTGCATGCGTCAGCACGATTCGCCGGATGGGTTGGCCAAGATCGCGCGCTGCGGCGAGGATCTTTGGCGCGTTCCCCGGAATACCGGTGTCGATTAGGGTTAGGCCGTCGTCTTCACGCACAAAATAGCAGTTGACTGGAAAAATGCGTGGGAACCGCGTGAGCTGGACGAGGTCATTGCCATGATAAGTAATTCGCATTCGAGTCTCCTTTAACACTGATGTGTGTCAGCTCACAGGTTCGCTGGTGTGATTGCCATCAGGTGAGCTACAATTAATTAATATGATTAGATTATAGACTAATAGTATTAGTTTGTCAAGCACACATTTACTCTGATATCGCTTTGTGGAAATCTACCCAGACTAACCGTCGCGCAAATAGGCTTCGATGAGCTTCGCCAGGCGGCGCGAGTCGCGGTTGGCCTCGTACAGGTGGCCGCGCAGACTGTGGGTGTAGCCCATGAAGTACAGACCGGGGTAATTGGTTGGCTGGCCGGAGGGAAAAGCTGGTTCGCCCTTCTCGTCGAGTGCGCCGGGCAGATCGAGCAGATCCGGCAGTCCGCAGCGGTAACCCGTCGCGGCGATTACAGCGTCGAAGTCTTCGGTGCATCCATTGTCGAACACGACGCCGCTTGACCTGAAACGCACGATATTGGGCCGCACTGTAATGCGCCCGCGTTTCAGCTGGAGCACAAAACCGGCATCGATCACCGGAACATGCTGCGCGCTGTAAGGCCACCAGGCCGGTGGCTGCAGGCCATGCTGTGACAGGTCGCCCACCGCCAGCCGTGTGACTGTGCGCGCGACGACGTCGGCCATACGTTGCGGCAGCCTGGTCAGCAGCAGGCTAGAGCGCTGGGCCGGCATCCCAAATGCATCGCGCGCGACGATTGGTGGCTGCGTGCGAATGCTAATGGACACGAGGGAAGCGCCCTGCTCGGCCAGTTCGGCGGCAATCTCCGCGCCGCTGTTGCCAATGCCGATCACCAGCACACGTTTGCCGACATATGACTGAGCGCTCTTATAGGCTGCCGAGTGAATCAACTCGCCGGCGAACTCCGCGCGGCCGGGCCAGTTGGGCACCACGGGCGTACCATACTGCCCGGTAGCCAGCACCACCACACGGGCGCGCCAGTCGCCGCAATCACTCGCGATCAGCCAGCCAGGCCGCGCGCCGTCCTCGGCCCGGCCGACCTTGCGCACCGCGCAGCCGGCGACAACGTCGATCTCGAAGCGGCGCGCGTAGTCGCGCAGATACTCGGCGTACTGATCTTTGGTGGGGTATTCTGGGTAGTGCCGGGGTAGTGGGTAGTGCGCGATATCGGAATAGATCGTATGCAAGCGCAGCCGGTCGTAGCGCTGCGCCCACACGTCGCCGATACGCGCATTGCGATCGATCACAATAGCTGTGCGGCCGCGGCACTTCAGTGCACCGGCAGTCGAAAGCCCTGCCGCCCCGCCGCCAACGATCAGAATCTGTGAGTCGTACATCTATTCAGTGCTTTTCGGGAAATGGCCGTGCTCGGCGCCGCCGCCACGATTGGTCTGCACCTATGTGCCGTCGGGTTGCAGTCTACATCATGGATGCGGCGCTGGCAAGTACGTACAAGTCTAGTGCGTAGTGCGTAGGAATGCCAACTACGCACTACGCACTATGGAAAATGCAACACGGACGACAAGCGATCGGCGAGTTTTTTCGAAAGTCCCTTAGGGAAGTTGCCCGCGGATCTCACCGCCGGGGAAGTCGCCCGGTCCGGTATTCGGCGGTGCGACGCCGTCGTTCGTGTGGACGTTCACATAGGCGCCGCCGTCATTCATTGCCGTAATCAGATCGCTAAGTGGATGCCCGGCCAGTGGACCAACCAGATTAGCGGCTGTAATCGTGCCTTCGGCCAGCACACCATCGGTTCTGCCCCCGCCAGGTGCGACCGGGCCGTACAAAAACACCACTATCGGCCCGTTGCTGCCGACCGGGCCCAGATGGATATGCGCCATGAAGGCGTTGTCGATATTGGCGGCGATCAGCTTATACTCCAGCGCAGTGCCGTCCTCGCTGAGGTGGAAAATAGCCTGCCCCTGGGCCTGGCTGTCGATCACCAGATCGGCGACCGGCGGCACTTCCTCATCGCTCGATAGGTGGACACTATAGTTGCGGTTGATGGCAAAGGCGGTTCCAACGGTGGCCAACAGCGCGACCAGCACCAGTAGAGAAACCTTCCGCATAGCTTTCTCCTTCTTGCACCGGCATTGCTCGCGGCAATGCGGTGGCGTACGGCGGGCGCAGGCGAAGTGGGGTATTGTCACAGGGCGCTTACATGATGTTACGATGGATACGCGTAGGTTGAATCTATGATAGTACTAAACAACCGCTGGGTCGCACGCAATAGCTACGCTAGAATAAAACGAGGGTGAGGCCGAAGCCCCACCCTCGCTGCGTGTCCGCTCGCATTCCAGGTTTAGCGCAGCAGGTACCCCATCACACGCTGCATGACCACCTTCCGAGCATCCGATCCCATGATGCCTTCGAAGCCGAAGCCGAAGTAGATCGTATCGTCGGTTGTGATCGCCGCTCCCTCCGGGAAGCCAGCTGCCGTCGCGCGGATGAAGTTGTTCGAGTTCGGGGCGCTGCCCGGCGGCGGTCCGGTCACGCTCCAGCCACCAAGCCCATCCTCGAAGGAGGTCGACCCGCCCACCGAAACGGTCGTGTCGTCCACGAACACGCCCAGCCCTTGAACTGCCCAGTCGCTGGCATAGGCAATCGAGACTTCGACCTGCTTGCCGGCGTAGGGCGAGAGATCGATCGACCATTGCTGCCAGCCGCCCGAGCTGCCGCTGGCGGCGTTCCAGGCGCCGGTCGTTCCCGAGGGCGAGCACGTCTCGTCGGCGTTGAGCGTCTGGTAATGGTCGAGGAATGGGTGCAGCTCGCGCCAGCCGGCTGGGCAACTCGCCAGGTCGGGATCCTGCGGTCCGGTGCTCTGACTCGTATGCCCATTGAGATCGGGCAGCGTCGTCCAGTCGTCCTGGCCGACCGTGTGGGCTTCGACGAAGACGAAGTCCCAATCCTGCTCGGTGTCGCGCGAGATCCAGAACGAGAGGTTCCCCGATGCTTGGCCCGTCAGATCAATGGTGCGGGTCAGGCGCTTGTAGGAAATGTCGGCGATCTGCGAGTACATGTAGTATGTGCCGGTATGTGGGTCGAATGGTCCGCCGAGCCGGTTGTACTTCGCCGAAGCCGAGCTTGTGAACTGCGGGTAGGTGGCGGGCGGCAAGATCCCACTCGTCGCGATGAACGAGGCGCTGTGATCCTGGTTATTCGCGCTTGCTCCGCCAAATCCCCAGGTGAGCGACGTGAACGGCTTGTCGGAACCGACGATGTCGTAGATCTTGCCGTTCGAAGTCGTGCCGGCGTCGTCGTTGTAGATGTAGGCCCCCAGGTAGTACTGGAGGAAATCGTCGGAGAGCCCCAGGCAGCCGTCCTGGCCCGTGTCATTCGGATTACACGCCGCATTTGTCTCCGGCTGGAACTCATACCCGAACGCGTATTCGTAGCCAGCGTACTTCCCAGTGTACAGTAGCCGCCCGCCCTCGTTCAGGAACGAGCGCACCGCGAGCATCTCGTCGTTCGCCAGCCGTGATGCAGTGCCCGGGACCATGCCGGGCTCGCGGGTGATAAGATCGTCGCCGGTGTACCAGATCACCGCTTTGTAGTGGCTCAGCACGCCGAGGGCGCTGGGTGCCTTACGCCCGTTCGCGTCGACATCGTAGACGTCGGCGGCGATGCCGTTGGCGGCGAGCGCGTCCAGGTAGTACGAGAGGTAGTTGGGCGCAGTGTTCTTCTTGTAGACGGGCGAGATGCCGCTATAGTCCTCGGCCGCGAGCACCAGCACGCGCGCGTCCGACTCGACCTTCGCGGTGTAGGTGAACGAATCGCTCACCTGACCTCCGCCCTCGAACCAGACCTTCACGTTGTCGCCCGGGCTCGTGCCGGTCACCTGTCCGCGCACGATATGGTAGTACACGTCGCCGGGGTCACCGAAGCGCTCGCCGCCGTTCCATTCGTCGGTCGAGGCGCTCTGTATCGCGCCGCCATTGATCTGGTACTTCAGCGTCACCGGCCCGAGCGAGCGGGCTGCAAGCACCTGGACGACCTGCGGGTCGCCGTAGGAGACGGCGAAGCGGAAGTCGCCCTGTGGATTCCCGGAGAGCTCCGGCTCAATCGACGACAGCTCCAGGTAGAACGGCTTAACCGTGTTGCGCAGGTGCGAGACTGGCTGGGCCGGATTCGGCGCCGACATCGCCACGTCGAGCGCGAAGGGCAGGGTATTGAGAAATTCCTGCTGGATGAGCGACTCGTCGTCGGGGAAGACGAAGCCGTTCCCCGAAACGCCCTCGCCAAGCTCCGGCGTCCAGGCCAGTGTGTTGTCCCTGGCATGGGCATAGTCGGTCGTCTCGCCGTTGGTCGTGTAGAGATCGGCGCCCACGCCCGGATCGAATCCTGGGATCGCCGGGTTGGCATCGGTGCCCGACAACGCCAGGAAGATCGGGTCGTCGGCCGACGGCGTCTGGACCTGCCAACCGAAGGAGTAGAGCAGCAGCTGGCCGTACGAGTGGTAGTTGACCATGAACTTGAATTTGAGCCGATCGAGCAGCCCCTGCATGGCCTGCGTCTCCGGCTCGGACGCGGCGGCGGTGCCGCGATAGTCCTCGGCTGAGAACTGGAATGAAGATCCTTCGTTGTCGTAGTTCCAGTGTTCGTTGAAGTTGCGGTTCGGGTCGACGCCGTCCGCACTTGTGATCTGCCCGTCGCCGTCGTTGTCGCGCAGGTTCTTGCGCCACAGGCGCTCGGTGTCGAAGGTGTACTGATAACCGTCTGGGTTGGCGACGAGCACGAACCACAACTCGCGGGTGTTGACCAAGTTGGTCACCTCCCCGGGCTTGGCGTAGTTATCGACGAAGTAGTGCAGGATGCGGCGGGCGACTTCGGTGCTGATCCACTCGCGCGCGTGCTGCGTCGCGGCGTAGAGCACTGCTGGCCGTGCACCGTCTTTCGTGCGATTGGCATCCTTGGTTACCTTGAGGGCAAGGATCTCGCGGTTCTGCAGAGTGTGGCCAATCACCTCTAGCTTCACGATGTTTGGGTTGCGTTGAGCCACCTGATAGACTTCGTCGCGGATACCGCCCGGCTGGTCATAGGAGCGCCAGACGGTGAAGCCATTCGGATAGCACAAGATCCACCTCCACCCCGCCGGGAACACTACGTGTGGCGGCGATGTCGTACCCTTCACGGGCCAAGTTCGCGGCCTGAGCGCGAGTCACCGTCGCGGTGTAGACTTCCAGCGATTGCCCGCTCTTCCCGGGCGCGCCGAGCGCCGTTCCTGCGAATGTGAGGGCACCGGCGAGGATGCAGACGAGTAGCGTGATCGGAGCAACGAATCTGACCAGCTTGTGGTAACGCATGATCTCCCCCTTTGCATGTACTATGGTGAGATTATTGTGCAGTCGTCAAGATACCCTGACGATGACAAGCAGCGGTCCGCGCGATGAACCTCCTTTCCTCGGAAGCCAGGTTCAGAGATAGGCGGCGATGTGGGGCGTTCCTGAGTAGTGAAACTCGCGATCCGTGGAAGTCAAGTGATACGGGCGAAGAGGGGATGTCGGTTGGGATGACGAGCGAATTGCCACCTGTGAATGTGCAACCTCCTTGTTGCTTCCAGATGTCCAAGCCGCAGCAAGCGCTTCCTGATGCAAACCGGCCTGACATGGGGGATTTACACTTGGCCCAGGAAATAGAGTGGGCTGATTATACCACAGCTTGTCGTTCGTCAACCTTTCAATTTTGTTATGTGGTAGTATATCTCGTGCGGATCTCGCCTCGAACGCATCAGATAGACAACGGCGCCATCCCGCACTACTTCGAGCGCAGGCGCGTCGGGGAATTGACAATATAGCACAAATGTGTCATTATTGCGACATACTCGATCTCGTGTACGTGAGTGCGCAAGATGACACCCATACCGCCAGCCGCCTCGGGCGTCTATCAGATTCGCTGCATTCCGACGGGGAAGATCTACGTTGGGAGTGCGGTCGATCTGAGACGACGGTGGTATGCTCATCGTTGTCTGCTGCGAAGGGGCAATCACCCAAATCGCCATTTGCTGCATGCTTGGGAGAAATATGGCGAGAACAATTTCGACTTTACAGTATTAGAATTTACAGCACCAGATAAGCTGCTGCAAGTCGAACAGGAGTGGATTGATCGAACGAATTGTACTGACAGCAATACCGGATTCAACATCTGTCCTACTGCTGAAGCGCTAGTTGGTTTGAATGTTCAAGTATGGGAAGGATTCATCGA
>WNGF01004754.1_pt1 | contig 20940 bp, 19 predicted proteins | sample 5400641 | NCBI WGS metagenome assembly WNGF01 (sample SAMN13153371, study PRJNA577476) | soil metagenome | isolation source: 80 cm soil or saprolite under grassland replicate 2 | place: USA:California | collected 2016-06-15 | reverse complement strand
CGAGCAGCGTCCAGCGGCCGCGCGCGTGGTTGACGTAGTAGGAGTGGACGCCGCTCGGTCGCACGCGCAGGACGAACCCGCGCAGTTTGACGTCGCGAATATCGAGCGGCCCGGCCGGCAACCGTCGCAGGAGTTCGACACCGATGAGTGCGCGCATGGCTGTGTGCTCCTTGAACGCATCACCCTCCTGCCGCATCTGCACGACCGATGCGATCGCTCGTCGTGCGCTGGTCGTGCATCGTCGCAGGTTCGGGGTAGCGCTCGCTGGCACACGCTAGCACCGGATAGGCAACTTGTCGAAGGAAAATCGCGTGTGTGCGCTAGGGTGAGCTACCCGTGAGCTATGCTCGGCGGGGCTGGCGGCGTTCACACGGCGGGGGTCAGTGGTTCGAATCCACTAGCGCCCAGTTATGATCGCAAAAACGGCCGCCGGAAGGCGGCCGTTTCAATCAGCACTCGCAAATCGTCAATCAGCAATTACGAGCCTGCTTTCTTCGCCTTGATCTGCGCAGTCAGCGCGGAGAGCATCTTCGCATACCGTTCGTCGGCATCCGCGAATGCCTTGGTGTAATCGGCTTCCGCCATCTTCGCCTTCTTCGCGTCCCCTTCGAAGCTGATCGACTTGTCACCGTTTTCGAATGCGTCGGCCGCCTGGTCGCCGTCCGGCTTCGGTCGTAGGCCGTCCGCCCCCGCGTCCTGCACGAACACCTTCGTGCCGCGCACCGAGGCCGACTGCAGGTCGACATACACGCCCATGTAGTCCTTCGCGGTGATCCGGTCGGTGAGCAGCGACGGCGCCGAGTATTTCGCCGAGACGACGAGCAGCTGCGTGCCGGGAATATAAAGCGCGGCGATGAACGCGCCCGGATCGGCCGGATCTGGGGCGGCGATGTTCTCGAGCTTCGCGGCCTCGAGCGCCTGGATCAGTTCTTTGGCAACGGGAGCGGATTTGGATTCCTGGGCAGCGGCGACGGTAACGGGAACCGCGGCGACCGAGAGGATGAGCGCGGCGGCACCGAGGCAAGGCCGGGCGAGTCGTGGCATGGTGGACCTACCTTTGAATGAGTATGCGCCCTCCTTTTAGCACGCCGGGGCGGGCTGGTAAAGCAAACAGTTTGTTCAGCCGATGAAGAGCGGATCCTCTTCTTCGGCGGCGCGGCGGGTGCGCAGATCCGACTCGCGCAGGCTGCGGAGCGCGCCGAGGCCGGCGCGGATGGCCGCGATGATCGCGAGCCCCTCGCGCGCCGGCGTGACGATCGCTTCCTGCAGGACCGCGGCCGTCTGCTCCACGCGCACCGACAGGTCCGTCACGAGGCGATCCACCTTCTGCGCCTGCGCCGTCGCGAGCGCCACGGTTCGCGAGGCCTCCTCGGCGATCACGTTCGCGCGGGCGATGAGCGGCTTCACGTCCTGCTGGACGGACGTGATCACCTGCTGCGCCTGCTTCGCGAGCCGCAGCGCCGCGATGATGGCCCCCACCTGGATGAGCGCCATCACGAGCGTCGCGAGCGCGATGATCGCGAGGAAGACGGTGGACCAGCCGCTCGTCACAGAGCCTCTCCGCCCCCGGTGACCGGACCCGCGGCGCCGCCGCGCGCCTGCTCGTACGCCTCGCGTCCGCGCTCGATGGCGGAAGCGAACGTGTCCTTCTGCCGCGCGGCGAACTCGCGCGCCTGGCGGGCCGCCTCGCTCGCGCGCTCGCGCCCTTCACGCGCGCGCTCGGCGAGCATGCGGCGCGTCTCCTCGCCGGAGGTCGGCGCCATGAGCAGCGCCACCGCCGCGCCCGTCACGGCCCCCAGCACAAACGCGATGACCACCGTTCCCGCCGCGCCGCCATCATCTCTCGCCATGGTGTCTCTCCAAATCAGAAGATGCTGACCTTCACGTTCAGGTACTTCTTTGGATCCTTGCGGATCTCCGCAATCAAGCTCCGCAGCTCGTTCGCCGCGCCGTTCATGTTCTCATATAACTGCTTGTCGTGGAGCAACTGCCCCGCGCTTCCCTGCCCCTCCTGCAGGTCGGTCGCGACCGTGTCGATGCGCGCCGCGATCGAGTTGAAGCGATCGTACAGCTGCTGATCCGTCAGCAGCTTGCCGGCGCTCCCTTCCCCACGCGACAGCCGCCCCGTCACCTGATCCAGGTTGCCCGTGGCCGACGTGAGCGACTTCGCCAGCTGCTCGTCGCGCAGCAGCCGGCCGATGCTCCCTTCGCCCGCGTTGATTCGCCGCGTCATGTCCTGCAGGTTCGCGAGCGCCGCATTCGCGCGGTTGTAGGCCACAGGGTCGCGGATCAGTCTCCCGAGCGTACCGTTGCCCCGATTGATCGACACCGCCACCGCCTGCGTCGACGCGACGAGATCGTTCAGCTCGCGGTACATCTGATCGTCAGCGAACAGCTTGCCGACCGTCCCCTTCCCTTCGCGGATCTGCCTGATGAGCGCGGTCGCCTGCTCGAGCGTCTGCGTGGCGTTTTCCGTCACATCCGCGATCTGACCGGGCGCGCGCGCGCTCTGGATGAAATCGCCGTCCTTGAGCGGCCGCCCCGAGGATGCGGGGCTGATCTCGATGATGGGCTCTCCAAGCAGGCTGAGCGATCCGATGACGGCGTGCGACTGATCGGTGATGCGGCTCCTGTTCTCCTCGTTGACTTCCAACGTGACCTGCACATCGGGCCCGACGAAATCAATGGACGTGACCTTGCCAACGTCAACGCCCGCGACGCGCACGATCGCCCCGGACTTCAGTCCCTGCACGTTCGCGAACTTCGTCTTCAGCTCGTACCGATCCCAGAAAAAGCCCCCCTGACCGCCAACCGCCACAATCAGCATGATCGTGAGCGCGATCGCGGCGACCGCGACGATGCCGATTTTGAGTTCAGACCAGGCAAGCGATCGAGTTCTTGGCATAACTGTTCACCGTGGGTGGCGGGCCTGAAGGCCCGCCCTACGAAAGAAACGCGTGGATATAGGGATCGTTCGGCGCCATCCGGCGCAGTTCGCCGGCACTGCCTTCGAACCCGATGCCGCCGTCCTTCAGCATGATGAATTCCGCTTCCTCCGCCTTTCGCGCCGACGCTTTCTCGAACTTCACGTTGTCACCATTCTTCACGGCCATGTGCTCGGCAATGAAAAACGCGTCGCGCAGCTGGTGCGTCACCACGATCGAGCTGACCCCTTCGATGTCGCGCAGCTTGATGATCTCCTCGTCGATTGTCAGCGCCGTAATCGGATCAAGTCCCGTCGTCGGCTCGTCGTAGAGAAGGATCCGTGGCTTTGCCGTCATGGCACGCGCGATCGCGACCCGGCGCCGCTGTCCGCCGGAGAGCTCTGACGGCATGCGGTCGATGAAGTCCCCCAGGCGCACGAACCCGAGGACCTCGTTCACGCGCTCGTTCACGTCCTTGATCGGCGCGTCCGACTCCTCGAACAGCTTGTAGCCGACGTTTTCCCGGACCGTGAGCGAGTCGAACAGCGCGCCTTCCTGGAACACCATGCCAAGATCGCCGCGCACTTTCATCAGGTCGTCTTCCCTCATGTTGTCGACCCGCTCGCCGTTCACGAAGATCGACCCCGAGTCGGGCTTGAGCAGGCCGAGAATCAGCCGCAGGATCGTGGATTTTCCCGCGCCGCTCGCGCCGAGAAAGATCTTCGTATGTCCGGTCTTCAGCGTGAACGACACGTTGCGGAGAATCTCCTTCTCGTCGAACGCGAGGGACACGTTGTCGAAGACGATGATCGGTCCGCCGGGACCGAGCGCTTCGTCGAGCAGCGGCGATCGAGAGACCTGGTGAATGGCCATCAGTACATGAACGCGATGAGAACCTTCGTCACCAGGAAATCGACCGCGATGACCGCCACCGATGCGGCGACGACCGCGTTGGTTGTCGAACGTCCGACCCCCTGCGTGCCGCCGCCCGTGCGCATCCCGACGTGGCAGCCGATGCTTGCGATCGTGAAGCCGATGAAGAACGGCTTGATGAGCCCCATCCAGACGTCCTGGATGTAGAGGCCGTCGATGACGCTGTTCCAGTAGACACTCGACGGCACATGGAGCTGCGTGATCGTGACGATCCACGCGCCCACCATGCCCACGCCGCCCGACACGACCGTGAGCAGAGGCACCATCACGAGCCCCGCGAGGATGCGAGGCAACACCAGCTTGCGCACCGGGTCGGTGCCCAGCGCGCGGAGCGCGGCGATCTGTTCGGTCACCATCATCGAGCCGAGCTCCGCCGCGATGCCGGAACCCACGCGGCCGGCGACCATCAGGCCCGTGAGCACTGGACCGAGCTCCTTCACCATCGACGCGCTGACGAGCCGGCCGACCATCGATCGCGCGCCGAACTGATCGAGCGTGATACCTGATTGAAGCGCGAGGACCATCCCCGTGAACATGCCGGTCAGCAGCACCACCGTGAGCGACCCCACGCCGATCGCGTCGAATTGCTCCACCAGATCGCGGAAGTAGAACGGGGGCGTCACGGTGGCGCGTGCGACCTTGCCGACCATCAGCACGTATTCCTGGACTTCGAGGAGGGCTGATTTGATCCAGCTCTGGACGAACGCCACCATCTAGCGGCGGCTCCCCGCCAGCCCCAGCTCGCGGGTTTTCAGCTGCTTGATGCGATCGCGGAGCGACGCCGCTTTCTCGAATTCGAGGTTGGCGGCGGCCGATTTCATCTGCGCCTGCAGTTCGGCCACGCGCGCGTCGAGCTCACCGTGGGTACGGAAGAGCTCCGCGTCCGGATCGGCGGGGACCGTGACGTAATCCCGCTCGTACACACTCGTCATCACCTCATCGATGCTCTTCACGATCGATGCCGGGGTGATCCCGTGCTCCGTGTTGTACACCTCCTGGATCGCGCGCCGGCGATCGGTTTCGCCGATGGCCGCCTTCATCGAATCGGTCATGCGATCCGCGTACATAATCGCGCGGCCGTTCACGTTGCGCGCCGCGCGCCCGACGGTCTGGATGAGCGATCCGCCGGATCGCAGGAACCCCTCCTTGTCCGCATCGAGAATCGCGACGAGCGATACTTCCGGCAGGTCGAGCCCTTCGCGCAGCAGGTTGATTCCGACGAGCACGTCGAACTCGCCGCGCCGGAGGTCGCGCAGGATCTGGATGCGTTCGAGCGTGTCGATGTCGGAGTGCAGATATCGCACCTTCACGCCGAGCTCCTGGTAATACTGCGTCAGGTCCTCCGCCATCCGCTTGGTGAGCGTCGTCACCAGCACGCGCTCGCCGCGGGAAGCGCGGTCACGGATTTCCGCCAGCAGATCATCCACCTGCCCGCGCACCGGCCGCACCTCAATCATCGGATCCACCAGCCCTGTCGGCCGGATGATTTGTTCCACGACCGCGCCCCCGGCGCGCCGCAGCTCGTAGGGTCCGGGGGTCGCCGACACGAACATCAACTGGTTGGCACGGCCTTCCCACTCCTCGAAGTTCAGCGGCCGATTGTCGAGCGCGGAGGGCAGCCGGAACCCGTACGCCACGAGCACTTCCTTCCGCGACCGGTCGCCGTGATACATGCCGCGAACCTGCGGGACCGTCTGGTGGCTCTCGTCAACGATCGTCAGCGCGTCGGGCGGCAGGTAATCCAGCAGCGTCGGCGGCGGCTCCCCCGGCTGACGTGCGGTCAGGTGCCGCGCGTAGTTCTCAATCCCGTGGCAGTACCCGATCTCCTTGATCATCTCGAGATCGAACATCGTCCGCTGGTGCAGCCGGTGCGCTTCGAGCACCTTGCCTTCGGACTCGAGCTGCGTGCGATACCACGTGAGCTCCGCCTTGATGCTCTCGACGGCCGCCTTGGTGCGATCACGCGAGGTCACGAAGTGCGTCTTCGGGTAAATCGCGATCTTGTCGTGTTTCCGGATCGTCTTGCCCGTCAGGGGATCGAACGAGATCAGCTCGTCGACCTCGTCGCCGAAGAGCTCGATGCGGACCGCCGTGTCTTCATAGGACGGCTGGACCTCCACGATGTCCCCCCGCACGCGGAAGACGCCGCGCGCGAACTCGTGATCGTTGCGCTCGTACTGGATCTCGACCAGCTTGCGGAGAATCTGCTCGCGGTCGATCCGCTGCCCGCGTTCGAGCGGCAGCATCATCCCGTAGTAGGCCTCCGGCGATCCAAGGCCGTAAATGCACGACACGCTGGCGACGATGATGACGTCGCGGCGCTCGAAGAGCGATCGCGTGGCGGACAGCCGCATGCGATCGATCTCGTCGTTGATCGTCGCTTCCTTCTCTATGTAGGAGTCTGTGGTCGGGACGTACGCTTCCGGCTGGTAGTAGTCGTAATAGCTGACGAAATACTCGACGGCGTTTTCAGGAAAGAAGCGCCGGAACTCCTGGTACAGCTGGGCCGCGAGCGTCTTGTTGTGCGCCATGACGAGCGTCGGCCGGTTCACCCGCGCGATGCACTGCGCCATCGTGAAGGTCTTGCCCGAGCCGGTGACGCCGAGCAGCACCTGCGCCTTGTCGCCGCGATTCAGCCCCTCGACCAGCTCGTCGATCGCGCGCGCCTGGTCGCCGCGCAACTCGAAATCCGTGACCAGCCTGAACTGGTCGTATTTGGACTGCATGGTGATCTGAAAATCGTACCACAGGTTACTTCCCGCCTTTCTTGAGCAGCGGCGCGAAGTACCCCTGGCGCGTGCGGAGCCGCACCCCCTTCAGATCGGCGCGTTTCAGACGGATGTCGACGTTCCGCCAGGCGCCGTCCGTGCGCGGATCGCTGGAGGTGTAGCCAAGGCTGTAGCGGGCGGCGATCTCCCGCTCGATCTTGTCGTACATCTTCTCGACCTCCTTGACGCTCGACGGAAACAGCGCCAGCCCGCCGGTCATCTGCGCGAATCGCGAGAGCTCCATTCGCAAGGGAGTCTGGGCGGTGCTCGACTGATGTTCGAGGTAGCCGACGACGTACACGGTCACGTCGGAGGCCTTGAGCAGATCCAGCACGTCGCTGAGCGTGAGCGTGCTGCGCGTGTCGCCGCCGTCGGTGTACATGATCAGCACCTTCTGGCCGTTCTGCTCGGCGGTGCTGCCAAGATAGAGCCCCAGCGCGTCATACAGGGCGGTGTAGCCGTTCGTCTTCCGTCCGCGGATGCGCTCGATGAGCTGCCCGTAGTTGTTCTGCTCGTATCGGGCCATCCGCACTTCCGTGTCGAAGTCGACGAGCGTGATGTCCTCGGCCTGCTCCATCGTGTTCAGGAACTTCACGGCGGCCGTGCGGACATCCTTGATGTCGTCTTCCATGCTGCCGCTCGTGTCGAGCAGGAACGCGACGTGAAGCGGCGGCGCATTTTCCGGGTCGCCCACGGCGAAGAACTTGATCGTCTGCGGCTTGCCCTGCTCCTTGATCTCGAAGTCGTCGGCCGTCAGCCCCGTGATCGGCGTGCCCTGCTTGTCGGTCACGACGACGCCGAAGCTGACGAGATCGATCTGGGAACGGAACGTGGGCTGTTGGGCTATGACAAGCGCCGTCGCGAGCATGACGCCCGCGAACGACGCGGCGACGGCTTTCATGGGGACCTCGTAGAACTAGCTGCATTCACTGTCACGCTGTCTTCGCTGCGAAGATCAAATCTCCCGGTTCTCCTGTTCATCTCTGAATACGATCGGAGCACTCATCAGAACACTTTCACGGCGCTGACTCTGATTACTTGCGTGCCCAGCGATCCATTGGTGTTCACGCCGCGGAAGCCGTACCCCCACTCGAGGGCGAGCAGGGTGCCAAACGGCGCGGGAGCTTCGACCGCGCCGCCGACGCCGCTGTAGTTGCGCAGCCGGCGCCCGAACCCCGGATCGTGCGCCCACGCGGTGTCGAAGAACCCGTCGATGCGCACCAGCTTGCTTGCGCCCCACGCCAGCGCCGTGCGCAGGACGGCGCCGCGATCGTAGCGGATCAACGCCGACGGATATCCGCGCAGCCGGTTGTCGAAGGTGCCGAACGAATACCGGCTGAATCGATCGAGGTCGTGCCCCGACATCCACGCCGCTTCGGCCCGGGCAACGAGATGCGGCGTCAGCACCGTGGAGCGCGCGAGCGTCGCGCCGTACCGCTGGAAGTCGCGCTGTGCCGGATCGTACTCGCCCGGCCTGTTGCGCCCCCACGCATGCCACCCGGTCCGTCGCGCGGGGTTCCACCAGAGCGATCCGTTCCAGCCGGCGCGCTGCACATCCAGGGAGAAACGCGCGCCGTGGACGATCTGATCGGCAGGCACGAGGAAATCGGACGCGGTCTGGTCGCCTCGCGCGAGGTGAGTGTAATCCAGGTCGTAGCCCATTCGCACGGAGATGCGCGGCGTCAGCGGACGGAGCAGCCACGCCGACGCGGCGGACGGGCGCTGCCGGATGTCCTCCTCGTAGATCTCCCGCCCGTTCACGAACGCGCGATCGTTGTACGACGAGGCGATGCCGAACGCGCGCCCGGCGGCCTGCCAGCGGCTTCCGCCAAGCGATGGCACGGAGAACGCGAGCTGCCCGTATGTCCCGGCGAAGAAGCCGTTGAACTGCGTACCGGTGTTGAAGAGATTGAAGTCGACGTAGGTCACGCCGGCAAACGGAAGCGGTACGGAGATGTTCGGATCGATAATGACGCCGCCGATGAGCGTGCGCACGCGGTCCGCCCGCCCCGCGATATCCGGCGCCTCTTTTCCGGGCGCAGTTTCCTTCTTCAGGTATCGGTAGCCCTGTGGCGTATCGCGGAGCATCACGGGCGCCTCAGCATACGCATGCGCCCGCCGCTGTTTGAAGTCTGGCGGGTTCACTTCTGTGCGACTGATCGCAAGCACGCGGTGAATCGGCGTGCGATAGGCCGCGCCTTCGTACATCTGCCGGACGTCGGAGTGCGCGAGCAGCCAGATACCCGGCATCACCTGGCGAAATTCATCCACCTGCTCCGACGTGACGATCGCGCCGCGAAGCCCCGTCTGTGCCGCGCCGACCTTCAGCATCGCGAAGGAGTCCATCGCGATCCACGCCTGGCCGCGGAAGAGCGGCTTGCCATTGTCGGGTCGATTCGGGTCCGGCTCGAATGCGACGACGTAGCACGGGGTGCCTCCGAGAGTGTCGCGACCCGCCAGCCGGTAGCGATACCGGTTCGTGAGCTCGATGGCGAGCGGCGGGGACGCGACGCGCTCCGGCTCGATAATCGGGAGCCGCGGCACCGTCCTGCCGCTGAACTCCATCCCGTTCACGCGAATCGCGCGCTGCTCGATCTCTGTCGCGTCGCGCCCGGTATAGATGGTCGATTCCGAGCTGATCGACACCGGTGCCGGAAAACCTGGCGCCTCGAACGACAGCGTGAGCGTGCCGCTCGAGATCACCTCGTGGACGGCCGCGGTCTGCCGCGCCGCGGCCGCCTGGTGGCGCGCGACGATTTCATCGACGGTGAGCGCTCGCGCGCCCACCACCTGGACGCTCTCCCCCACGTGTTCGCCCCCTGCCACCTGGGTGGGATCGACGCCCGCGGGCAGCGCGGCAACGCGCGCCAGTTCCGCCGCGAGCGGGCCCGCCGCCGACGGATCCGGCGGCAGTTCCCACAGCCAGTGCGTGATCCCCGGAGAGCTCTTCGTCAGCGCGAGCACGTCCTGGACGGACGCGGCCGAGGCCGGCACGGCTCGCCAGATCTCCATCCCCTTCGCGTCGAACGCCTCCGTGCTGGTGACGACGACGAAATCCGCGTAAGAGCCGAGCTCGCGGGACAGTGCGAAGGTGAGGGTTGCTGCATCGGCGGCGATTCCGAGCATCAGCGTGGCGGGGGCCGCCGCGCGGATGGCCGTCAAGCGGGTCTTCAGCGCAAACGCGTATTCGTCGGGTGACTGGCCGGTCCGCGGCGGATCGATCGCGATCACGATGCGCCTCGTATCCGCAGGCGTCGATGCAGCCGTGGACTCCGGAGGGCCATGGATGAACAGCCCCGGGCGGCCGCCACGCTGACCAATCAGCGTCAGCGCCTCGACGGCTTTCGCTTCTCCGCCTGGCGCTACGCGAAGCAGCACCTCCATCCCGTCAAGTTGCGCCGGCAGCGACGCCGCCTGGCCCGGCGTGATGGCGACCGCGACGCACGTCGCACAGGCGGCCCCTTGCGCCGCGACGGGTGGGACGAACGGCGATAGGAACGGGAGAGCGGCAGCCAGGACGAGCGAAACGGGTAACTCTGCCACGGCGTATAATGTCCGTTTGGTCATGATCTCGTACCATTCCTGACATGCGCGTCCTTGCCATTTGCCAGGACGAGCTCGTCATCCGGTCGCTCGACACGGTCCTGCTGCCCAGCTTCGAGGTCGACTTCCTCGTGGAGAGCCGGCTGCTCGCGCGCCGCCTTCACGACGCGGGGATTGAAGCCAGCGCGGGCGACCCCCGGCGGGTCGACACCTACCTCAAAGCGGACATCTCCCCCAACACCTGTTTCATCATCGAGGACAACGGCCGCCGCAGCATCAGGAAGGTGCTGGCCGCGATCCGCGATGCGGGGGGCACGCTCGTTTACGTTCTGCATACGGTGCCAGGAAAAGCGGGGGATGCGCTGCGGACCGAGTTCCCCGAAGTCACGCACCTCGATCTTCCCGAGGTCATCCGGCCGACGCTGGTGACCGAGCTCAGCCGGTCCATGACGCGGGCCCGCGTCCAGCAGTACCAGCGCTATTTTGCTGATGCAGACCGCGTGCTCATTCTGCTGCACAACGAGCCTGACCCTGACGCTCTGGCCAGCGGCCTGGCGCTCAGAAACCTCCTGCGGCGCAACAAGAACACCGCGATCATCGCGGCGGTGCAGGGCGTCACCCGACCGGAGAACCTGCGCATGGCGAACATGCTCGACATCCACGTCGAGAAGATCACGCCGCCACAGTTCCAGGAATTCGATCGAATCGCGACGGTCGACGTCCAGCCGCACTACTTCGGGGGCATGCTGGACCGCGTAGATCTCGTCGTCGATCACCATCCGGAACAGACCGGGTACAGCGCCGCGTACAAGGACATCCGCGCGGACTACGGGTCCACCTCGACCATTCTGACGGAGCACCTCCGCGCCGTGGACGTCAACATCTCGGAACGCACCGCGACCGCGATGCTGTATGCCATCAAGTCGGACACGCTGTTTTTTGCGCGGCACACGAACCGCGTCGACCTGGAGGCGTTCACCTTCCTCTACCCATTGGCCGATGCCGCGTTGATCCGCAAGATGGAAGGGGCGGAAATCACGCTCGATCGGCTGGAGTACGTGACGCGCGCGAGCCAGGGGGGGATCATGAAGGAGCAGGTGTTCAGCGCCTTCATCGGCGAGGCGCCGCGCGAGGACTTCATTCCCTACACCGCCGATTTCTTCCTGCAGCTCGAAGACGTGAAGTGGACGATCATCGCCGGCGTGGTGTCCGGCTCGCTGATCATCAGCGTGCGGAACCTCGGCTACTCACGAAATGCCGGCGAATTCGTGAAGCGGTGGTTTTTGGACATCGGCAGCGCGGGGGGACACCGCGCGATGGCCAAGGCGGTCGTCCCGATCGAACGGTTTCGCGACAAGTTCGGCGACCTGCACGGGCCGGCGATCACTGCGCGGATCGCGGAGATGGCCGAGCAGTTCCTCCACGAGCCGGTCGCGGAGAAGAAGAAGGAACCCGTCGCGCGGTAGGACCGTGGTACGGGCGTAATCCATTGCAGATTGAGGATTTCAGAGTGCCGATTTTGCGATTGCCGAATGGGGATTGAGACTGCCGATTGGCGATTGAGAGTGCCGATTGGCGATTGCGACTGCCGATCGCCGGTCGAGACTGGACGACGCGTGGGTAGATTTCTTCAGCACGTTGAACCTGCGCGTCGACCTGAGGAAAAAGCCGAGACCGTCAATGCGCGTACCGCGGAAGACAGCGCGCTCGCGCGTAAATGTCCTTGCTGGGTCGACCGCGTCGTCGTCCTCTCCGGCGGATGGCGGAACCGGTTTCGCCCTTAAGCGATCAGCCGCGGAGGCAGCATCGAGCGGTGCTGGCGGTCGACCCAAGCCTTCAATTCGTCGCGCACTGTCCACAGGGCACGGCACTTCGTCACCCCCAGTCCAATGCGAACCTTCTCGAAATTCGCCGCTGCCAAACGCAGCCACGGTCGATTGACGGTTTCGCCGGTCGAGTATTCAAAATCCGGCTGCATTTCGACGGACACGTGCACCTCCTTGCGTCGTGTCTCGTCGAGGACGGTGACGGGCTCGAACCGGAGTCGTTCTTCGTCTGTTGCCCACCCGAAGTCTCGCAAGAGCGGGACGCAGGCGACAATGAGTTCAGCTTTGCGGCGTCCGAACCGGAAGTGGCTATCGTAGCGGTGAACGGGTCCCCCGTTCTTCAGCACTTCGATTATTGGAAACCCGTGGACGTCATCAAACGCGGGAACCACCGAATAGCGGGGACTGTCTGCAAAAACGGGGGTCCGCCCCTGACAGTGAGAACAAAACTCAACACGCATGCTTGGGTATTTTGAACAGAACTCCACGACGACCTCCCCAAATTTGGTTGAACGCGCCGCATCGTGGACGCGAGCGTCATTGCTCACGCCGGCCGATGGGGGCGAACAAACCTAACGGATGAAAAGGAGAGGACTCGGCTATGGGAGGCGGCGCTTGTGGTGAGCGGGCTTTGATGTCCGGTCTTAGTGTGGTGCGGACTTATGTCGGATGCCCTGACAAATGTTCAAAATGCGCCGCCATACCGTTCGTTCCCGGCGAATGCGCGCGGACCGGCTGCTTGCATTCGACGCAGCGGGTTGCTACAGCGTTTCGTTGCAGAGCCTCATCAACGGAAATCACGTTCCAGCCGTTCACGGTCGGCACTTCGCAGGTCGTGCTACGGGGGACGCTTGGCTTTCGCGGAATTTTGGGCAGAGGCGTTGCCATTCGGTTCTCCTTTGCGCTTTTGCTTTGGGCCTCTGTCTTCCCGTGTTGCGGTCGGTCGTTCGTCCGTGGATGTCAAAATCGCGCACGGTTGCCGCGCCACCCCAGAGGTCGGCAAAAAAGCAATCTCGGTGCCAAGCACACCCTTGACAACCAGAGGGACAGGAGGCGTTTCTGCCCCAGGCGTTGCCGCACGCGCGTCAATGCTGGGACAGCGGTTTCTCTGTCACGGTGAACTCCATCTCCAGGGTGCTGCCGGTCGTGTTGGACCGCGAAACGTTGGTCCCTGCCGGTTGACGGTTGAGACTGCCGATTGCCGGTTGTAATTGACATCAAGCAGCAATCAACACTCGGAATCGAAAATCAGCACTCGAATCGAAAATCAACAATCCCAATCGGCAATCAACAAATCTCAATCGACAACCGGCAACCGCAAAATCGGCAATCAGCAATCGGCAATCGGCACTTTACAGGGAGGCGCCTACGGCCCGCCAAGGGCCTGATCGAGATCGGCGATCAGGTCGTCCGAATCCTCCAACCCCACCGACAATCGCGCCATGCTGTGCGTGACCCCTGCGCGCTCGAGCTCCTCCTCCGTGTGTCCCCACTGCGACGTCAAGACCGGAAGGCTGCACAGGCTCTCGACGCCGCCGAGGCTTGCGGCACGGCGGAACACCTGCAACCGATCGAAGAACCGGGCAGCGCGATCGTAGCCGTCACCCACGTCGACACACACCATTCCCCCAAACCCGCGCATCTGCTTCTTCGCGATCGCGTGATCGGGATGCTGTTCGAGGCCGGGGTAATACACCGCCGCAACGCGCTTGTCGGACGCCAGCCAGCGCGCCACCGCCATCGCGTTCGCGTTGTGCCGTTCCATGCGCACCGATAACGTCTTCAAGCCTCGGCCGAGCGCATACGCGGCATAGGGGTCGAGAATCGTCCCAAGCTTCTTACGCGCGTCGAGAATCGGCGCCATCAATCGCGCGGGACCGGCCAGCGCGCCGGCGGTCACATCGCTGTGCCCGTTCAGGTATTTCGTCGCGCTGTGCATCACGAGATCGATGCCCAGCGCGAGTGGCTGCTGGTTGATCGGGCTGGCAAACGTATTGTCGACGACCGAGATCACGCCGCGAGCCTTGCACGCGCGCGCTACGGTGGCGATGTCGACGCAGCGCAGCGTTGGATTGATCGGCGACTCGAACCACACGATCTTCGTCGCCGGCGAGATAACCGACTCCAGCTGCGCGAGCTCCTGCAGCGACACGAACCGCGCCTTGATGCCGAACTTCGTCAACAGGTCCGCGAGCAGATGCAGCGTCCCGCCGTAGATCGCGGAGCTGCACACGATCTCGTCGCCCGCCGCGGCGAGCCCCATCAACGCGGTCGTCGTCGCCGCCTGCCCGCTCGACAGCACGAGCGCCGCCTCTGCCCCTTCGAGCGCCGCGATCTTGTCCTCCACCGGCGTGATCGTCGGGTTGGCGTAGCGCGTGTAGAGGAACTTCGACGACTTCCCCTCGTTGTACGCGCGCACTTCCTCCGCGTTCTCGAACAGGAACGTCGTGGTCTCGTAGATCGGCGTCGTGAGTGGCTCGGCGCTGCGGCTGACACCGTCGCCGCGGATCAATTCAGTTGCTGGTTTCATAGTCATCACCGGACACGACTTCGACGCCGACCCATCAATCAACGATGTCCACTGTCACGCTGCATTCACATCCTAAAAGCCAACAGGAGGAGGGGAGGAAGGGAGTTCATTTTGTTTTCTTTAACAAAAGAATTCTCCCGTTCTCCCCTACTCCTGTTTGATCTTGGCAGCGAAGGGCTGCCGTGACAGCGCCTGTCGTTGACACTGGCTCGCGACGCCCGAGATTACAACGAGGAGGGGCCCGCCGCGCGGCCATTCGCCGGTTGGACCTGCATGCGCTCGCCCCCTGCGCCGACGACCGGCTCGATGAACTGACGGTATGCGTCCTCGTACCCGCGATCGACCAGCTCCGAGAGCGAATGCATGCGGTCGGATCGCTCGTCATAGACGCCCCTGAAGTCCAGCGGCCCGAGCGGATTGTGCGTGGGGCGGATGACGAAGAGTCCCGCAAAACGTCCGCCGAAATGCTCCAGCACGTCGCGCAGCCCGGCGGCCTCGAACGCAGCGAGGTGTTCACCGGCGCGGCCACGGAGATCGGCGCGGCCGCTGCTCAGCTCGTGCGCGCGCGCGGCGGGCGACGAGGCGCTCACCACGATCACCTGCTCGGCCCCCGCAGCCGCAACTTCCTCCAGGAGGCGGCCGAGCGCGCCAGGCCGATCGCATACGCGGTGCGTTTCACCCCGCCACGGCCCTTCCGCCGAAAACGTGACGAGGTGCGGCTCCGTCGCGACCGGCAGCGCGAGCGCCGCGGCCAGCGCGTCGAACGCGTGCTCGCGCGACGCACCCGAGAGATCGAACGCCTCGAGATAGCGGCCGGCGCTGTCCGGGGCGCCCGCGCGCCCGAAGAATCGCAGACGGTGCGCCGGCGCAAGGAGCGCGAACACCACGTCGCGCCGGGCATCCATGTCGTGCGCCGTCACGAGCAGCTCGCGGAATCCCGGCTGACCGAGATTGTCGGAGAGGAGCTCGATATAGCGGCGCCCGAGATCTCTCGGCGACGGCGCCGCGACGGCTGCCGCGCCGCGAATCAGGTTCCACAGCTCGGCGAGCGTGCGATCGAACATCGCTCGTGTAGAGAGCGGCGCACCCAGGAGCCGCCACATGAGTGTCGGCCGCGTCCGCCGCCTCGATCGAGTACGGATTGCCGAGACGAGCGCGCCAACGGCAAGCGTCGCGACGCCGACGAGCAGCGAGAACAGCACGAGTCGCGGAATGGAGGTCGGAAGTGCGTCAGGCGCAAACAACGCGTCGAGCCACCCGCGGAATGTCGTCCGCAACGTGGTCCCCGCAGAGTCGAGGCCGACAAGCGTCAACAGGAGACCCGCAACGCCGACCAGCACGGCAAGCGCGAGCAGCGCCAGCGGAACCGCAAAGATGATCCCGGCGGCGGCGACAGACCAGCCTGCGATCCGGAGCGGAAGGCGCCAGCGATAGAAGGCTGCCGCCGGCGACGTGCGCCAGAGGCCGTTGGGCTCCCATAACCTCGCGCCGCCGTCCACCGCGGTGAAGATGGCGCTGATGACCCCTGCGCCGCGGGCGGCGACAAGATCGATCTTCACGCCCGCCTCCTGCAGCGCGCGCAGCACGCCGGCATGGTAGGCGCCGGCAGTCCCCGAACCGGTCAGCACGATTGCCGTGCGGAGCCGCGTCGAATAGTGGTGATCCGGCGCGTCAGGAGTAATCACGAATGGGTGAGCACGAGGCTACTCGTCGTGAATCGTGACGAGCTTCACGAGCTCGAAGCGCTTGCTGCCGTTTGGCGCGGTGATCGTCACCTCGTCCCCTTCTTCCTTGCCCAGGAGCCCGCGCCCGATCGGCGACGCGGTCGAGATCAACCCGTGTTCGACGTCCGCATCTTCCGGCATCACGAGCTGGTACACGATCACCTGACCGTTTGGATCCTTGAGGTGCACCGTCGATCCGAAGCCGACCTTGTCGTGCGGGATCCTGTCGAGGTTCATCAGCGAGATCTCGCTGACGCGCTTCTGCAGCATGCTGATGCGCGATTCGACGAGCCGCTGACGCTCTTTCGCCGCCTGATACTCCGCGTTTTCGCGCAGGTCTCCGAGCTCGCGCGCGCGCTTGATCTCTCTCGGCAGCTCGGTCTTGAGCTCCTTGTCGAGCGCCTGGATCTCGTCCTCGAACTTCTTCAGCAAACGGGCCTTCATGGCCGGATGGTAGCAGAAATTGCTGATTTACGATGGCTGATTGCTGATTGATCCGACGCACCGACTACAATCGACACGTCGATGCCGAGCCGGATTTCGAGTAGACAGAACGCGATCGTGAAACGGTTCCGCGACGTTGCGCGCGGCGCGCACCCGGACCTGATGCTGCTCGACGGTGAACACCTGCTGAGCGAGGCAATCCGTTCCGGGATCCGCGTCGAGACGGTGGCGTTCGGTGGGCGCGTCGACGGCACCGATCTCGTGGGAACGGCCGAGCGAGCCGGCGCCGAGATCTTCGACGTCACGGATCAGGTACTCGCAGCCCTCAGCCCGGTACGCGCACCGTCCGGCGTGGTGGCAATCGCGGCGAGGCGTGCAGTGTCTCTGGAGGATGTCTTTGCACAGAGCCCGGCGCTCGTCGTGATGTTGAGCGGCGTGCAGGATCCCGGCAATGTCGGGGCGACGATTCGCGCGGCCGAGGGCTGCGGCGCCACTGGCGTCGTGTGCAGTGATGCGACGGCGGACCCGTTCGGGTGGAAGGCGCTGCGCGGCGCGATGGGATCGACGTTCCGTCTGCCGGTCGCCGCAAAGCAGCCGATCGAGGGCGCGATCGCGACCGCGCGTGCGCGCCGGCTCCGGGTGTTCGCGACGACCGCGCGCGATGGGACACCGCTCCCTGATTGCGATCTGCGCCGGCCCGCGGCCGTCCTGTTTGGAAGCGAGGGTCTCGGGCTTCCGGAACATCTGATTACCGCAGCGGACACGCGCATGACGATTCCGATGCACGCACCGGTCGAGTCACTCAACGTCGCGGTCGCGGCCGCGCTTGTCGTCTACGAAGCGGCGCGCCAGCGCAGGGCCCATCGCTGATGTCACTGTTCGACGACGAGCCGCCGGCGCGACCCGCTTCCGCGGCGTCGACGCTCATCGGGCCCGGGCGTCCCCTGCGCCGGGCGATCGATCAGGATCAACTTCAATCGATCGTCCTGTGGGGCCCTCCGGGCACTGGCAAGACGACGCTCGCGAGGGTGATCGCGAACGTCACGCGCGCGCATTTCATCGCCTTCAGCGCGGTACTTTCCGGCATCAAGGAGATCCGCGCGGTGATGACCGAAGCCGAGGAAGCGCGCCGCCGCCTTGGCCGCCGCACGATTCTCTTCATCGACGAGATCCACCGGTTCAATCGCGCGCAGCAGGACGCGTTCCTGCCCCGCGTCGAGGCGGGCGACATCGTGCTCATCGGCGCGACGACCGAGAATCCGTCGTTCGAGGTGAACTCGGCGCTGCTCTCGCGGTCGAAGGTCTACGTCCTGAAGGCGCTCCAGCCGAAGGACATCGTCCTGATTCTCCGGCGCGCGCTCGAGGATCGCGATCGCGGGCTCGGCGCGCTCGAGATCCAGGCCGACGACGAGGCGCTCGCAGGGATCGCGCGGTACGCAAACGGCGACGCCCGCGTGGCGCTCAACATGCTGGAGACCGCCGCGGCCGCCGCCGCGGCATCGAAACGCCTCGACGTGCCGCTCGTCGCCGATCTTGCGCAGAACCGCGCGCTGCTCTACGACAAGAGCGGCGAGGAGCACTACAACCTGATCTCCGCGCTGCACAAGTCCATGCGCAACAGCGATCCGGACGCGACGGTGTACTGGCTCGCGCGGATGATTGAGTCGGGCGAAGATCCGCTCTACATCGCGCGGCGCCTCGTGCGCTTCGCGTCCGAAGACATCGGCAACGCGGACCCGCGGGCGCTGTCGATCGCGGTCGCGGCGAAGGATGCCGTCCATTTCATCGGCATGCCGGAAGGAAACACGGCGCTCGCGCAGGCCGCGATCTACATGGCGGTCGCGGCGAAGAGCAACGCCGTGTATCGCGCATACCTTGAGGCCGCTGACGCGGCATCACAGGAAATCGCGGAGCCGGTGCCGCTGCATCTCCGCAACGCGCCGACGAAGCTGATGAAAGACCTGGAATACGGAAAGGGCTACCGCTACGCGCACGACGAAGCGGATGGGGTCGCCAGCGGCATGGAGTGCCTGCCGCCCGCCCACGCCGGACGGACGTTCTACGAGCCCACGGAGCGCGGGCTCGAAGCGGAGATCAGCAAGAAGCTCGACGAACTGCGGAAGATCAGAGGACGTGGGCCGGGATCTTCAGACCCCGGCAAGGAGGCGGTCTGAAGACCGCGCCCTACTTGACGCGACGCAGCATCTCGGCGCGCAGCGGCAGGATGAACGAGAAGCGATAGTCTCCCTGCATCCGGCCGATCGGGATCCCGACCAGGTTACCGTCGCGGTTCAGCACGCCGCCGCCCGACACGCCCGGATGGCCGTCGGTGAGGCACGTCACGAGATCGTTCTGCGTCCGCTGACCGACGTACCCGGTCGCGAGGATGATCCCCTTCGAGTAATCGTTGCCCAGCCGGAAGATCGGATCCGCGAAATCGAAGCCGTATTGGACGTCGACTTTCAGCGGCGGCAGATCGATCGCGTCGCGCACCTTGATGATCGCCCAGTCGCCGGGGTCGACTTCGGCGCGCGCGTTCCCCGCGTCGACGAGCTGTGCCGACAGGGCGCGCCCTTTGTACGTGATCTTGATGGACTGGATGCGACGCGGATCGGACAGCCCCTCCTGCCCGAGCGCGACAACCGCATGCTTCACCGTGATGAAGTACCCGTTGCCCAGGTACCCCGCGGTGCCGTAGTTGCTCGCGCCGTGATCGTCGTAGGAGTTGAGCTCGACGAAGCTGTTGCGCCGTTCGCGCAGCAGGTTCAGCGGCAGCAGTCCCATTTCCGCCGTCAGCTCGCGTTTCACGTCGGCCACGATCGCCGCACGGCTCTCGTCGTCCATCGCGCCGGACACTGTCGCGAGCCGGCGGCCCGCGGTGCCTGCCGTCGGCTGCAGCTCGCGATGGCGCAACGATTCGATCTCGGCGCTCAGCGCGGCGATGCGCTGCTCGCGGTTCGCGTTCTGACGCGCCGCGAGGTAGTTCCCGAGGCCAAAAAAGACGAAGGCGAAGACGATTGCCAGGAATGCAGGGACAGCGCGACGTGTGGACATGCGAACTCCAAGTTCGGCAGCTAAATCACCCTGCGCATGCGGGGCTTACAGCTTTGCCGCGCCCCACCATGGGGCTGGCCTTTTTCGCTTGGACCTAGAAACGTGCCGGGATGAGACGACTGTAGAACGACGCGCGCGCACAGTCAAGCGCAAATCTTACACGGTCAACGATTTAAGACAGGCGGCGATGCTGGCGCGTTCCCGTCGCCGCCTGGCCGCCGCTGTCTTTTATCGTCGTGCTCAGCGGCGCAGCGAGTGCGCTGCATATCATGGGGTCAGATCTCGATTTTCCATTTTCTGCGAAACGGCTTACAGAATCTTCTGACGATTTTGTCGTGACGTTTCACAACAAATGGAAAATCGAGATCTGACCCCACTATCGCTTCGCGAGCCACTGAATCGCGCCGACGAGCTGGCGCTGAAACCGAGGATCGCGCCACGTCTCCTGGAAGTGCCCGAGCGCATTGTAGTACGAACGGCCAGACCCGTAGGTCTGCGTCCACGCGAGCGGATAGTCTCCGGATGCGCCGACAGACGCCGCATCGAGCCGCAGGAGCACCTGCACGCGCGGGCGCGGATTCTCGCGGAAGGTGTAGAACTCTTCGTTGATCGTGAACCCGCCGCCAAGGCCGGCTGTCGCGGGGTGATTTTGATCTTCGACGATGACCCCGGCGCTCCGCGTCCAGGGATGTTCCTTGAAATATGCGCCGACAAGGCGCCCGTACTCGGGCCATTCGTAAAGCGTGTCGGTCGCGCTGTGCACGCCGAGGAACCCCTTCCCTCCTGACACGAACTCCAGGATCACGTTCTTCTGATCGGCGTCGAAGGGCAGCTCGCCGGTCGTCAGCGCGAAAAACAGCACATCGTAGCCCGCCAGGGACGCGCGCGTGATCGATCCGACGTCTTCGGTCGCATCGACAGTAAATTGACCAGTGGACGCCGCCAGCGCGCCCATCGTCTCGCGCGCGGCAGGAATCGAATCGTGCCGAAATCCGCGCGTCGCGGTGAGCATCAGCACGCGGACGCGTGGTGACGAGGACGACGGGCCCTGCGGCGCGGACGTCTGCTGCGGCTGGGACGAGCACGCACCGAAGAAGACGAGCACGAGCAGGAGCGCCGTGCGCACTTAGTCCTCCCAGTTCACCGCGTCTCCGATGGTGATTTCGCCGCTCTCGAGCACCTGTGCGTACGCGC